>Ga0265316_10001490_pt1 | contig 25094 bp, 23 predicted proteins | sample 4522metaG_FD_202092 | JGI IMG/M metagenome (GOLD analysis project Ga0265316, IMG submission 202092) | Rhizosphere microbial communities from Carex aquatilis grown in University of Washington, Seatle, WA, United States - 4-5-22 metaG | ecosystem: Host-associated > Plants > Roots > Rhizosphere >... | reverse complement strand
CAGATCGAGGACTCGAAACTGGATATTAACTTCGGTTCGCAGATCCGGTCGTACGTGCTGCAACCTTACCGCATGATCAAGGATCACCGTACGAAGATCGAGATCGGCGATGTGGATCGTGTGCTGGACGGCGATCTGCGGCCGCTGATGCAGGCTTATCTGCGGATGCGCAGAGGGGAGAAAAAGGCATAGGCACGCGATGGAGCGCCGGATGTAATCGGGAACACGATGAAGAATGAGAAAACGAAGACATCACTGAAATCGCCGCATCTTCGCCCTCCATATCTAGGACCCCGCCTGCAGCGCGCCTTCCGCTATGCGGCGGAGAAACACGCCGGGCAGACGCGGAAGCAGACGGCGGTGCCTTATCTGTCGCATCTGATGGCGGTGGCTTCGCTGGTGCTGGAAGCGGGCGGCGACGAAGATCTGGCGATCGCGGCGCTGCTGCATGATGTGGTCGAAGATTGTGGCGGCATGCCGAGGCTGCGCGAAATCCGCAAGCAGTTTGGCCCGCGGGTGGCGAAGATCGTGGAGGGTTGCACGGATTCTTTCAGCGAGCCGAAGCGGGAGTGGATCGAACGGAAGAAAGACTATTTGCGCGAAGTGAAGCACGCCAACGCCGAGACGCGGCTGGTGTCGGCGTCGGACAAGCTACATAACGTCCGCACCATTCTGGCGGATTACCGGCAGCATGGCGAGGCGATCTGGAAGCGGTTCTCGGGGAAAAAAGAAGGCACGCTCTGGTACTATCGCGCCTTGAGCGACGAATATCGGCGGCGGAATCCGAACCGTAATACGCGCGAACTCGAGATTGCAGTCGCGGAGTTGGAGCGGGCGGTGGGCAAGAGACCGCGGTCATCAAAAGAAATCTCAAAAAATTTCACGAAAGAGTTTTCGAAGAAGATTGCGAAGAAGAAAGTCGCGGCAAGTTCCGGGAGATAAACCATGCCCCGAATGCTTGATCTGATACGCAAGTCGCAGGTCCCGTCGAACCTGATGCAATCGGCGGCGCGTGGAGCGCTTTCCGTGCCGCCCGACGAGACGATTGAGATCCTGGTCTATCTGGCGCTCCATAACAAGTTGTTTAGCGAGCGGGCGCGTCTGACGCTGGCCGGTTGGGATGAAAAGGCCAGCCTGGCTGTGGCTGCCAATCCTAAAACCAGCCCCGAAGTGCTGGGATATTTCGTTTCTCTGGAGAATCTGAGGACTTGTCTGGTGCCGGCACTGGCGGAAAATCCGGCGGTGGGCGAAGAGGCGCTGGATGCGATTGCAGTGTCGGGATCGCGTTCGGTGGTAGAAGCTCTGTTGGCGAGCCCGCGAATGATGAACTCTCCGCGTCTGTTGCAGGCCCTGCAGTCGAGTGCCAGCCTGCGGCCGAATGAGATCTCCGAGATTGGCAAGAAGCTGGCTGAGTTGGAAACCAAACCGCTAGACGAGGCGACCGGAACCGACGCGGATGCGCCCGACGAAGTGATCGAGAGCACAGTCGCAAAGTATCTGGAGGAGAACGCAGCCGAGCTCGCCGCCGAAAAGGACAAGCCGTTCCAGCCCATAGGAATGATGCACGAAGAGACGAGCGTGGAGGTGGCGAGTGCAGGCGCTGAGGCGGCCAAAATCGCGGCGGAGAAATTGGCGACAGCCGCAGCGGGGAAGACAGCGGCAGCCTTAGCCGCTATTCATGCCAAGAAGCATCCCCCTGCCGGCCATGAAGAAAGGCGCGACAGCACACTGCAGAAGATCGCCAAGCTCGACATCAGAGGCCGGGTCGCGCTGGCGATGCGCGGCAGCAAGGAGGAGCGGTCGATTCTGGTTCGCGATGGCACCAAACTGGTGGCGATGGCGGTGCTTGAATCCCCGAAAGTTTCGGACGGCGAAGTGGAAGGCTTTGCGCAGCAGAAGAATGTGCTGGAGGCGCTGCTGCGCGCGATCCCGATGAAACGGCGGTTTGCCAAGAATTATGCCATCATGCGGAACCTGGTCTACAACCCGCGCACACCGCTCGATCTCTCGCTGGGATTGATGAAGAACATGCTGATTCACGATCTGAAGAATTTGTCAGCCAACAAAGAGGTTTCGGACACGATACGCAAGGTGGCGCTGCGCATGTTTAAGCAGAAGGTGGAGAAGAAAGGCTAGTACCCAGTACCCAGTACCAAGTACCCAGGAAAGACGAAGAGACTTTGCTCTGCTGGTTACTGAGTACCGGGTACTGGGCACTATTTCAATGAAGCAATCCGATCCTATTTACGAACTATTATCGCGGGCGAAGACGATCGCCGTGGTCGGATTGTCAGAGAGTCCGATGCGGCCGAGCCACGGCGTTTCCGCGTACATGCAGGCGGCGGGATACAAGATTATTCCCGTGAATCCGCAGATTGCGGAGTCGCTCGGGGAGAAGTCGTATCCGTCGTTGCTGGAACTGCCGCTCGAAGTGCGGGAGAAGATCGATCTGGTGGATGTGTTCCGGCGGCCGGAGTACGTGGATGAGATCGTGGAGCAGGCGATCCAGTTGAAGATTCCAGCGATCTGGCTGCAGGAAGGCGTGATCAACGAACGCGCGGCGGAGAAAGCGCGAAAGGCTGGAATCTTTGTGGTGATGGACCGCTGCGTTTTGAAAGAACACCGGGCGCGATTCGGGTGACGAATAGCAACCCGCATCAGGCGTTTGCTCTCGACCCCAGTTCTGTTCCACGCGCGCCCACCAGGATCACCGTGGCATCGTCGCGCAGGCCCGTTCCATTCGTGAATTTCCTGACATCTGCGAGCAGACCATCGACAGTAACGTCTGGCAATTGCATCTGGGCAAGAAGCCGCTCCGCGCCGTATTCCTCACCAGAATCGATGTCAGCCTCAGTGATTCCATCGGAGTAAAACGCGATGCGTGAGTGCTCGCCGAGCGTCACCGGCGTCTCGGAAAATTTGCTGGCTGAAATTCCGAGCGGCAAGCCATGCTCGTGATTGATCCAGCGGTGGCCGGAAGGCTCGACCAGCAGCGGCGCCAGATGGCCGGCATTGGCGATCCGCAGCACTCGGCTAGCCGGGTCGAGCTCGGCATACACCATGGTCACGAAGCGGCCACTGGGGAAATCCTCGATCATCATGTTGTTGAGGCGCGTCAGAACCTCGCCAGGTCCAGAACCAGTTTGCGCCAGCGAGCGCAACATGCCGCGGGTGGCGGACATGAGCAGCGCAGCCGCCGTGCCCTTGCCGGAGACATCGGCGAGAACCAGGCCCCAGCGTCCGTCGCGCAGTGGAATGAAATCAAACCAGTCGCCGCCGACCGAGCCCGCCGGAATCGAAAGCCCGAACACAGAGAACCCCGGGATCAGAGGCGAACTGCGAGGCAACAGAGCCTGCTGAATCGAGCGAGCTTCTTCGGCCTCGCGGCTCATGCGCTTGCGCTGCTCGCGCTCATCGCCAAAGCGCCGCGCGTTGTGTACCGCTACGGCGACGTGATCGCACAATCCCTGCAGCAGCCTTAGCTGGTCTGAGCAGAAGGCATTCAGCTCGCAATGGGAAGCGGTGAAAATTCCGACCAACTCGCCCTCGCGCTGCAGCGGGATGGCGACCTCGGAACGCGTATCCGGCTCGCAAGCCATGTAGTAAGGATCGCGCGTAACATCGGGAGCATAGTGCATTTTGCCAGTGGCCGCGACGTGCCCCACCATTCCGTCGCCTGGCTTGAGGTGATGGCCCTTGCCGTAAACAGAGCAGCCTCGAACCCCGGCCAGTACGAATCCAGATTGCTCCGGGTCGCGCAGGTAGAGGTTGATTTCGACGCAGCCGAGCGACGCCGCAACTTCGTCTACGATTCGCGGAACGAGTTCTTCAATGTCAAGAGTGGACGTGATGCGCTGCGCGAATTTCTGCATGCGCACCAGTTCTGCGATCCTGTGTGCGGACGTTTCGGGCATTGGCTGGGTGGAAAAGCCGAAATCCGTGAGCGGGCTGGTGGCCACGACGAAACCCTCCTGCCGGTCGATTGCAACTGTTTATCAGATTGCAGAAATCAGGTTTCAGATTCTCTTTTTGTTCGGCTTTTTGCTGGTCCTGATGTGCGGTTGGACGCCGGCTGCCTGAGGCGTTTGATCTCTTCCAGGCGTTCGCGAATCCGCTTTTCTACTCCCTCATTCGTGGGGTGATAGTAGACGCGATCTCGCAGACTGTCGGGCAGGCATTGCATATCGGCGACCTTGTTTTCGGTGTCGTGGGCATATTGATAATCCTTGCCGTAGCCGAGGCCTTTCATCAGCGCGGTGGGCGCGTTGCGCAGATGCAGCGGGACGGGTTCGGCGGCGGTCTGCTCCACGTCCTGCTGGACCGCTCCGTAGGCGGTGTACAGCGCATTCGACTTGGGCGCAACCGAAAGATAGACGATGGCTTGCGCTAGGGCGAGATTGCCTTCGGGCATGCCGATAAAATCGACGGCGTCACGTGCGGCCATGCACAATGCCAGTGCGCTTGGTTCGGCGAGGCCGATGTCTTCGACCGCCATGCGGACCACGCGGCGAGCAATGTAGAGCGGATCTTCTCCCGCTTCGAGCATGCGCGCAAGCCAATAGAGGGCGGCGTCGGGATCGCTGTTGCGCACCGATTTGTGCAGCGCCGAGATGATGTTGTAATGCTCCTCGCCATTTTTGTCATAGAGCAGAACCCGCTTCTGGAGCGCTTCATGGATGGTTGCTTCGGTAATCGAGATGGTTGCGGCGGGAGACGCGGCAAGCCGCGTCTCCACAGTTAGCGAGGCGGCCACTTCTAGAACGTTGTAGGCGGCGCGGGCATCTCCGCTCGAGTACGCGGCAATTTTGCGGAGAGCGTTGTCAGACGCTTCCAGATGCATCTCGCCGAGGCCGCGCTCGGTATCGCTGAGTGCGCGTTGCAGGAGAACGACAATCTGATCTTCGCTCAACGGATTCAGCACGTAGACGCGGCAGCGCGAAAGCAGCGCGGAGTTGATTTCGAAGGACGGGTTTTCGGTGGTGGCGCCGATTAAGCGAATACTTCCCTTCTCCACGTGCGGAAGGAAGGCGTCCTGCTGCGCTTTGTTGAAGCGGTGAATTTCGTCGACGAAGACGATGGTGCGCGTACCGTACTGGCGGGCGCGGTCGGCATCGCTCATGACCTGCTTGATTTCCTTGATGCCGGCGAGCACGGCGGAAAATTCGATGAAGTCGGCCTTGGTGATGCGGGCAATGATTTTGGCGAGCGTAGTCTTGCCGGTGCCCGGAGGGCCCCAGAAGATCATCGAGGTGGGGTCGTCGCGCTCGATCTGCACGCGCAGCGGTTTGCCGGGGCCGACCAGATGCTCCTGCCCAACGAATTCATCGAGGGTGCGCGGGCGCATGCGATCGGCCAGCGGGCGCGCGCCCTGGGAACTGGAGTCTTCCGGCGGGATGGGCTGGAATAGATTCACAGAACTATTTCACCACAGAGTCACAGAGACACAGAGAAAACCAAAGCAATTTCTTAGTTCTTTCTCTGTGCCTCTGTGACTCTGTGGTGAGAACTGTCATTTCCGATTTCTCGCGGCTTCATACAACACGATGCTGGCCGCGACTCCGGCGTTGAGCGATTCGACTTGCGCGGCTTGCGGGATCGCCACGGTTTCGTCCATTTGGCGGCTGAGTTCACGGGACAGGCCGGCCCCTTCGTTGCCGATAAAGATCGCGAGCGGCAAGGTCCATGAGATCTCGGGCAGCAAAGTTCCCTGGTGCGACGAAGTCGCCAGCAGGCGAACGCCATGCGCGCGCAGAAGCGGGATCAGTTCCGTGGAAGGGATTCGCAGCCATGGCAAGCGGAAGATCGAGCCCGCCGAACCGCGCAGAACTTTCGAGTTGTAAGCACTGACGGTTCCCTCGGTCAGAAAAATTCCGGCAGCACCAAAGGCTTCGGCGGAGCGCAGGATCGTGCCCAGATTACCGGGATCCTGCAGGCCGGCGGCTACAACCAACGGTCCGTCGCCGGAGCGGTCGAGCAGTTGAGTGGAAGAGAAAGCCGGCGGCTTGAGCAGAGCCGCCACGCCCTGGGGCGCGTCACTGGGCACGATCGAGTTGAAGAGCGCGTTGGGCAGGACGAGCGTTTCGGTGCGGGCATTGATCTGGGGCAGAAGCTTCTCGGCAAGAGGACGTGCCGATTCGCTGAAGAATACGCTCTCCAGATGCAGGCCGCTGCGCAATGCTTCTTCGAGCAACTTACCGCCTTCGATGGCACACTCCCCCTGGGCCGTCAGTTCGGCGCGGCGGAATGCGAGCCGCAATTCCTTCAGCCTCTGGTTGTGGCGGCCGGCGACGGGGCGCAAACGATCCGCTTGACTACGCGTTCGGGCGGCCTTCGCGTCTTGCTTCATGGGTTGGTTCAAGATCCGTAGCTAAGAGTCAGGATAATACGAATGTCCAGTCGAACTGCGGCTGAGGCTCGTGGTATGGTACATTTCAATGTTCACTTCGACAATGTTTATGCCGACAACGTTTGTGCCGACGGTCGGGAAGGGACTAGAGTGCTCGCGGAAATCCTGAAGATTGATGCCGAAACGCCCGAAGCTTCGCTGATCAAGTACGCCGCCGAACAGATTCAGGCCGGGCAGGTGCTCGGGATGCCGACCGACACATTCTATGGTCTGGCGGCGGACCCGTTCAACCTGCGCGCGGTCGAGCGCGTCTATGAGATCAAATCGCGCCTACGCCACAAGCCCCTCTCGCTGCTGATCGAGAACGTGGATCAGGCGGAAGAGTTTGCTCGTCCCCTGCCGGATGACTTCCACCTTCTGGCGCGGCGTTTCTGGCCGGGCCCGTTGACCATGATTGTGCCGGCGGCGTCGCATCTGCCGTTAAAGGTAACGGCGAATACGGGGAACGTGGCGCTGCGCGTGCCGGCGGCCGAAATTCCGCTGGCGGTTGTGCGGGCGGCGAAGATCCCGATCACGGCAACCTCCGCCAACCTGAGCGGCTCCGCGGAGTGCACGAGCGCTGAGGGAGTAAGAGAGCAATTGCAGGACCGTATCTCGCTGATCGTGGACGGCGGCCCGTCTCCGCGGACAATTTCATCGACGATCGTGCACTTCAGAGCGGACGGTACCTGGCAGATTCTGCGTGATGGCGCGATTCCCGCGAAGGATATTGTCGAAGCATTATCTTAAGGCAGGTTTCAAAGTTTCAAGGTTTGAGAGTTTCAAGGTTGTAATCTTTTGACACTCTGATCGGCCGTCCGACTGACCCATCTTGAAACCTTGAAACCCTGGGTCTATTGATGTCCGAAGATACTAATCCATCTGCCCCGAGAAAATTTTTCTGGATGCGCCCGTGGCTGCTGTTGTTTCTGGCGGCGGCGGGAGCGGTGTTTTTATTTTTCGGGATTACCGGGTTGCGCATCGTGCGCGCCGCCGCCGAGGCGCCCGCGGAAAAAGCGGACGTGATTGCCATTTTCGGAGCGGCCGAGTATGCCGGTCATCCTTCGCCGGTGTACCGGGCGCGTCTGGATCACGGTTACGAATTGTTTCAAAAAGGAATGGCTCCAGTGGTGATCACGACCGGCGGAGCGGCGCAGGATCCGGATTTCAGCGAAGGCGGCGTGGGCAGGGACTATCTTCTGCGGCGCGGCGTCCCGGAGCAGGCTCTGATCGCAGAGACGCAAGGCTCGGATACGGCGCAGTCGGCGGCGCGGGTGGCCAACATCATGCGTGCGAATGGCATGAGGAGTTGCATTGCGGTCAGCGACGCATACCATGTGTTTCGCATTCGCGCGTTGCTGGAGCACGAAGGCGTGCAAGTGGAGTTGGCGCCCCGGCCACAGTCGCGTCCGCTGCCGCTGTGGGAGCGCTTCGAGGCGGTGATGCGCGAGGCGGCGAGTTATCTGGCGTGGAAGGCGGGATTGCCGTAGAAGCGGCTTCGAGCTTGGAACTCCCATGCGACTCACGGCTTACGTGCTTGCTCGCAGCTCGCAGCGGCCTTCCTACCATCCCATCTTTTCGCGCAAGCTCGAGACATGCGCCACGTGATGGCGTCCGTGCCAGGAGTAGAGTGCAAGAGTTTTTTCCAGTGACATCGGGCCCATCTCGGGATGGCGGAAAGTGCGCTTCCATTCCCCGCCGGTCAACTTGCGGAGCATCAGCATCCAGCGCTGGTGGAGGGAATCGAGCAAGGCCAGCGACACTTCAATCGGAGCATGCTTGGCCTCGGGCAACTCGGCCCAGAGATTTTCCATGTAGGGCTTGATGGTGGGCTCGTTTTCGGTGAGCGCCAACTTGAAGCGAATGTATGAGTTCATGTGGCTGTCGGGGACGTGATGGGCCACCTGGCGCAGCGTCCAGCCGCCATCACGGTAGGGAGTATCCAATTGCTCGCCAGAGAGTCCGTGAAGGGCGGCGCGCAAACGGGCTGGCGTCTGCTCGATGTCGTCTAAGTGCTGCTGCTTCTGCTCTGCCGTGAGCGGGCCATCGTAGGAAAACTTTCCGATTGGATAACGCGGGTCGGACATGGAATCGCCTCCGGAGGTGTAGATGATTGCGGAGCGGATTGCGGTGCACGAAAAGGGCTAACTACTACTCAAGGCAAATAGCGAAACACGCTCTAACGACGAACAACTATCTCACCATCGCCAGAATGCGAACAGGGGCCTCTCCCGTTTTCTTGTTCTTCTCCGGGGCGACGACGATGAGCGAGCCGCTCGCCGGCAGCGAGGTTAGGCGCGCGGTTCCTTCCACCACATAGCTTCCGTGAAGAGCAAGGTGCCGCGCCAGCGTTTGGTCGGAGGCCAAGTCGACGTGCGTCTCAACGGCAAAGCCGATGGTGTAGCGAGCGACGGTGAGGAACTCGGCCGCGTCGCGGGCGATGGGAAACGGCGTGCTGAGCGAAGCATTGGTCGACAGATTGTGTATAGGCAGATCAGCGCGCGCGCCGGTCCGGCGGATGGCGACGACCGCTCCTTGCGGAATCATGCCGTGGCGCGATTCCCAGACCGCAATATCGTCGAGAGAAATCTGCGGGTTGCCCTCGACTGCGGCGCTGGCCGCGTTTAAATCCATCACCACCAGTGGAGCCACCAGACGTTCAGGGGGAATCTGCCCAGCGGCCCAAGTCCCGGGAATGAGCGCGGCGGGAGCAATGATGCGGGTTCTGGATTCCGCGGCTGTAGCATGTGGCAGCGCCGCGTTTTGCCCATCGGTGAGGTCCACTACGTGCGAATAGCGGTCCTGCTGCGTGGAACTGGGGCGCCTGTCGGCAAACAGCAGAATGGCGAGCACCAGCACGTAGGCGACGATGAAACTGCGTATCCGCATTGCATTCCTTAGCTGGAAGTAAGTAAGACGTAAGTCCTGCTGGTATTGTTGCCCGCGGGGCGCCCAAATTCAATCCACGGGTGGACATGACCCGCCGATTGGCTCGGAATGCTTGCTGGTGGAGAGCTGGGCGTCCCCGCCCGGCTGGACCCTCGACTGCGCTCAGGCAGACTTGCGAGGCGCGCATTCCTCGACAACAACCACCCGCAGTGGACTGGAAAACTTTCGTTCCCAGACGCATTCCGGGCAACAGATGCCGCGAGTTAGAATGTAGTTAACGCTTCCAGCAACTTTTCAGGCGCATCGCAATCGTGGATTTCGATTCCGGCGGTTGCGCCGGTGCTGACTGCAAGAACTTACGAGAATTGCAGGAACCGAGGATTGATGTTCGGCCACGAAGAAAAAGTTCCCGTCGCGCGGCTTACCGCGGTGCAGTATGTCGTACTGTTTATTTTTCTGCTGCTGGCGTACGGCCTGTGGCGGCTGCAGGTGATGCATAGCGGCAAGTATGAGCAACTGGCGGAGCAGAACCGCGTCCGCAATGTGCCGATTCTGGCGCCGCGCGGCAAGATTCTGGATCGCGAAGGCCGCATCATCGTCGACAACTACCCCTCGTTCTCCGCGCTACTGCTGCGCGATTCCACGCGCGATCTGAATGCAGACGCGGATGCCATCGCCAAGGGACTGCACTTGAACGCCGACGAAGTGCGGCAGCGCATCAAGCGCTCATTGTGGATGCCGCAGTACCAGCCGATTTTTCTGAAGGAAGACATCACACCCGACGAGTTGGCGTTCATCGAGGCGCACAAGAACGAACTTCCCGAACTTGAAACCATCATGGCGCACCGGCGGCTCTACCCGCGCAACGGCTTCATGGCGCACCTGATCGGCTACGTCGGCGAAGTAACCGAAGACATGCTCAACCAGCCGCAGTTCGAGCTCTACAATCCTGGCGACGTGGTGGGCCAGAGCGGAGTCGAGAAACAGTACAACAGCATTTTGATGGGCAAGAATGGATTCCGGCGGGCGATCGTGAACAGCCGCGGACGCGAAGTCGGACGGCTGGACGAAACACCCGCGGAGCCGGGCAAGCAGCTTAAGTTGACGGTCGATCTGGATTTGCAGATCGCGGCGGAGCAGGCAATCGAAGGGAAGAACGGCGCGATCGTGGCCATGGATCCGCATACCGGCGAGATCCTGGCGATGGTGAGCCGGCCGACTTTCGATCCCAACGATTTCGCGGTGAAGATTTCACGGGACGAGTGGAACAAGCTGATCGACGATCCCGACAAGCCGCTGCTGAACAAAGCGATTCAGGCCCAGCTCGCGCCCGGCTCGACTTTTAAAATCATTATGGCTACTGCCGGCTGGCAGGAAGGGATTGCCCAGACCCTCCACGTAAACTGCACCGGGGGCGCCACGTTCTATGGCCGGCGCTTCGGATGCTGGGTAAAAAGCGGCCACGGCGGGGTCGATATCACGAAAGCGATCTATCAGTCCTGTGATGTTTTCTTTTATACGCTGGCGGAAAAACTCGGCATCGATCGTATCGCAAAATACGCGACCGCTTTTGGATTGGGGCAGAAGACCGGCATCGATCTGCCCAACGAAGTAACCGGCGTGATGCCCTCGGAAGAATGGAAGATCCGAAATTTCAAGCAGAAGTGGTTCGCCGGGGAAACGATTTCGGTGGGCATCGGCCAGGGCGCGGTGGCGATCACTCCCGTACAACTGATGCGCGCGGTCGGCGCCATTTCGATGGGTGGCCGCATGGTGGTACCGCATGTGATCGATCCGACAAACTTGCCAACGGGCTTCGTTGAGACCACGCACTACACCGAAGTGAAAAGCATTCCGATTGACCCGGAGGGATGGAACACGATCACCGATGCGTTGAGCCGGGTTCTGTTGCCGGAAGGCACGGCTCCGTCGGCGCACATTCCGGGAATCGACATCGCCGGCAAGACCGGATCGGCGCAGATCGTTTCGCTGGCGCTGCGTGCGAAGCATCAGAACAACGCCGATTTCGCGCAGAACGGATGGTTTGTTGGATTCACGCCCCGGCGCAATCCCGACATCATTGTGTGTGTGCTGTTCGAAGGCGGGGAGCACGGGAAGCTGGCGGCGCGGTTGGCGACGCAGGTGATCAAGGCTTACGTCGATAAGCAACGGCGCCAGCCCACCAAGATGGCGGCAGGCTCGGGCAAGGTGGAGGTTGGCAGCCTGTGGACCGATCCCGGCGGCACTGACGAAGACGGCAAGAACTCGAACACAAGTAGTAGTGAGGATCGTTTGCACGGCGGCCGTTTCATGGTCGATGTTGCGCGCAAGAGAGCTCCACTGGCCGTTGCCGCGCCCGGCATGCACTGACAGTCGCTTTTTCAGCGGCTTACGATCTTCCTCGGATGGTCAATGATCAACCACGCTGGATGCCGACTGCCCGCATTCCACCCACGCCCCTAAGTCCCTGTACCACCGACACTTCGCCGCAATTGTTCCATGACCTACGTAACTTTGCATTGGGGATGCTGGGGTGTAATCTCGCCCTGAAATGTGCACATTCTCAATCGGAGTTGTGCATGGCACGAACCGGAAGGAAGGTCGTCGCAAACGTGTCTGAAACCGCCAAGGGAACTGTTGCTGAAGCCAGCAAGAATCGCAGGGGTTATACGGACGTGCAAGGCGCGCCGCGCTTTCCCATCAAACTACCGGTGGCATTGAAGTCGACGTCGGCAGGCAACCACCCGGAAGTCGCGGGAAACACGGTCGAGACCGAAAACATTTCCGCCAACGGCGTCCTGTTCCGCATGGACGCCGATGTGCCTGTCGGTTCGGCTGTCGATTTTACGATCTCTCTTCCCGCCGATGTCGTGGGCGCGGAGGCCGACGTGCAGATCGATTGCCGCGGACGAGTGGTGCGCAGTTTTGCCGATGGTGGCCGGCGTGGAGTCGGCGTAGTGATTGACGAATACCGTTTTGAGCGCAGGTAGTTTGAGCGGTTCGTCCGTGAAAGAACGGCCGCGCTTGGTAGGGCGCGAAAAGAGGACAGATGGGTAGCACTTCGGTCAGCGTTGAGGCAGGCGAGGGCATTCAGCCTGAGGACGGCAAAGGCACGATCCGCGTGATTGTGGCCGATACCCAGGCCATTTTCCGCGCCGGGCTGCGCAAGATCTTTGCACTCGAGGACGACATTCGGGTTGTCGGCCAAGCCGAGAGTCTCGATCAGACCGTTGCCGCTATGCAAAAATTCTCCGCCGACATTGTGATCTTCGAAGCTGCCCTGGCGCCGAATCCAGTAGACGCCGTTTCCGATCTTCTTCGGCAAACGATGAGCTGCCGTTTGGTCGTCGTGCTGCAGGAGCCCGACCAGGAGATGACGCTGGATTTGTTCCGGCGCGGCGCACATGGCGTCGTTTCGCGGGAAATTGAACCCGAAATGCTGGTGGAATGCCTGCGCAAAGTGGCGCAGGGCGAACCTTGGCTCGAAAGCCACGCGATCGGGTGGGTGCTGCAAGCGTATCGTACGCAAGGCCTACGTCCGGCAGGATCGCGTCCCAAAGTTTCACTCACGCCTAAAGAGTCCCTCATCGTCAGCTGCGTTACGCAGGGGATGAAGAACAAAGAGATTGCCCTACGGGTTGGTACCACTGAGCAAGTGGTCAAGAATTATCTCCGCAAAGTCTACGACAAGCTAGGAGTCGCCGACCGTCTGGAACTCGCACTGTACTGCCTGAATCACCGCGTGCTTGAAGGCGTAGGCCAGGCAAAACCCGCTCCGCAAGCCCCATCGCAACCCACCCAACCGCCCAACGGCAACGCTTCGACGGCGCCGGAAACGCCCAACGCCGCAGCCGCCGCTGCTTCGGGATCCCGCTCCTGATTCTCTTGTTCTAGAGCTGGTTTCATAAACCGGTTTCAGAGAAGACGGGCAGTTCCCTCAGGAACTAAAGCCCAGTGTTTATGCCGCTCGTAGCGGCACGGCTGAACAGCTTGCGGAAAAAGTACCTTCTATACCGCAGCCTGACCTCAGCGGCAAAAGCCGGTGCTGAAAATACGCCAGTTATCGCAGCGGTGAAACGCTGCGCCACCCAAAATCAAGTGCAAAATCGAGTTTTTCCGCAAGCTGTGAAGCCGTGCCCTTCCCAAAAACCCACCCAAAACCACTTACGAAGCAGGTTCTAGTACAATTCGTTGTTCAGTTCCCAGTTACCCAGTTCTCAGTCAGAACTGTCGCGATTTTCGCTGAGAACTGAGAACCGGGAACTGGGAACTTTTCCAAGAGAGGCCAACTATGAAGGGCGACGCAAAGATCATTGCCATTCTGAACGAAGCGCTCAAAGCGGAACTCACCGCCATTAACCAGTATTTCCTTCATGCCGAGATGTGCGAGAACTGGGGTTATGAGCGGATGGCCAAGCACATCCGCAAGGAATCCATCGAAGAAATGCAACATGCCGAAATCCTGATGGAACGAATCCTGTATCTCGATGGCGCTCCCAACATGACCGACTATTTCAAGATCAATATCGGACAGACCGTGAAGCAGCAACTGGAGAACGACCTCCAGCTGGAATACACGGCCGTGAAGCGCCTGAACGATGGGATCAAGGCCAGCGTGGCCGCGGGCGACAACGGTTCGCGCGAACTGCTGGAGAAGATATTGCTCGATGAAGAACAGCACATCGATTGGCTGGAAGGGCAACTCCATGCCATCGAAGAGATGACCTACGAGAACTACCTGGCGCAGCAGTTGCACAAGCCCGAGGAAAGCTAACCGTGAAAGTCTAGCGACAGAAAGCCAGCGACAGCCACCAGGATCGTCCACTGACAGAGAGGCGCGTAATGGACGCAAGCAAGAGTGACAAAATATTCGATGCGCTGGAGAAGTTTCGCATTGAACTGCCGTCCTGGGGTTTCGCCAATACTGGCACGCGGTTCGGAAAATTTATACAGGCGGCAGCGGCCACCACAACCGAGGAGAAGTTCAGCGATGCCGGGCAGGTGCACTTGCTCACCGGCGTCTGCCCGACCGTAGCTTTGCACGTCCTGTGGGACTGTCCCGACGGGGTGCAGAGCACGGACGACATACGGAAGTTTGCCGGCCGTTATGGCGTTTTGCCGGGTGCCATCAATCCCAACCTCTTTCAGGACCAGGAATACAAGTACGGTTCCTTCGGCAATCCCGATCCCGCCGTTCGCAAGCGTGCGTTGCAGCACACCAAGGACAGCATTGAGATCGCCCGGCGCCTGCACTGCAGAGACATTTCCATGTGGTTTGCGGACGGCTCAAACTACCCGGGGACGGCGAATATCCGGCAGCGCAAGCAATGGTTCAAGGAGGCGCTGAAGGAGTCGCATGGCTTGCTGTCTCCGGGGCAACGGCTTCTGGTGGAGTACAAGCCCTTTGAGCCCGCTTTCTACCACACCGATATTGCCGATTGGGGTATGGCTCTGCTGCTGGCGCGTGCCGCCGGGCCGCAGGCGCGAGTGCTGGTCGATACGGGACACCACTATGCGGCGCAGAACATCGAGCAGATCGTTGCCTGGCTTCTCTCGGAGGATATGCTGGGAGGCTTTCACTTTAACGATCGCCGTTATGCCGATGATGACTTGACCCTGGGCTCCATCGATCCCTACCAGGTGTTTCGGATTTTCCACGAGATACGCTTCTTCGAGTGGGAAACCGGAAAACCGGCCGACATTGCGTACATGGTCGACCAGAGCCACAATCTCAAGGGAAAAATCGAGGCTATGATCCAGACGGTGACGGTCGCGCAGGAACTGTTCTCCAAGGCAGCTCTGGTCGACGGCGGAGAGCTGGCGACGGCGCAGAAGAATTGCGATCTGGTGGCGGCCGAGTCCCTGCTGCAGGATGCGTTCGCGACCGACGTTAGGCCGGTGATCCAGGAATGGCGGGAGTCCAAGGGGCTGCCCAAGAACCCCATGAAAGCATTCCGCCAGAGCGGCTACCTTGAGCGCATCACCCATGAGCGCGCAGCCCGGAATGCACACAACGTCTCGTCCTATGCCTGAGAGCATTCATGCGAAGCCCTATCTGGCTTTCGATTTTGGCGCCGAAAGTGGACGGGCGGTTCTAGCGCATCTTCAATCGGGAATTCTCACGACGGAGGAAGTACATCGCTTCGCCAATGAGCCGGTCGAATATGGCGGATCTCTGCATTGGGACGTGGCGCGACTCTGGTTCGAAGTGCGCAAGGCGCTGGCGCGGCTGCAATCAGAAGAAGTGGAACTGGCCGGCATCGGCGTTGACACCTGGGGCGTGGACTACGCCCTGCTGGGAGAACGCGGTGAGTTGCTGCAAAACCCTTATCACTACCGCGATCGTCGGACTGAAGGTGTGATGGAGGAAGTCTTCCGGAAAGTCGCCCGGGAGGAAATCTATCAGACGACTGGCGTTCAGTTCATGCCGATCAACACTCTGTATCAACTGTTCGCCGCACGACGGGATAGCCCCAAACTTCTTGCGGCAGCGAAGCGACTCATTACCATCCCAGATCTCTTCCACTACTGGCTGTCGGGGAATGCGGTGTGCGAATTTACCATTGCAACCACTACCCAGATGGTGGACCCGGTGAAGCGTAGTTGGGCCACGGGCTTGATGCAGAGGTTGGACCTGCCGGTTGATTTGCCTGGGCCCCTTGTGGAACCAGGCTCGATCCTGGGGACAATCCTGCCGGACATCGCGGGACATTCTGCACTCGCTGGTGCCAGGATCATCGCGCCGGCTTGTCACGACACGGGTTCGGCGGTGGCCGCAATTTCGGCTCGCGAGGGCACGGCTTTTCTCAGTTCTGGGACGTGGTCGCTTCTAGGCACGGAACTGGATTCCCCGGTGATCACAGCCGATGCCTTGCGGCTGAACTTGACCAACGAAGGCGGCGTCAACGGCACTACGAGGCTGCTCAGGAACGTGATGGGGCTCTGGATGCTGCAGGGCTGCCGGCAATCCTGGGCGGCGCAAGGGCGTAGTTACGACTACCGCGAATGGATCGAACTGGCGGGTCGTGAGGCATCGTTTCGTCACCTGGTTGATCCCGACGACGGCTCCTTCTTGCGCCCCGCGAATATGCTCGCAGCCATCAACCAGTTCTGCGCACGGACCCACCAATCCGCTCCGGAGGAACCGGGTGCATACGCACGGGCCATTCTGGAGAGCCTGGCGTTCAAGTATCGTCTGGTGATCCGAGATCTTGAACAGGTGACCGGGACAGGCATCGAGCAGATTCGCATCATCGGTGGCGGCTCGAAGAATCGGCTTCTGAATCAACTGACGGCGGATTCGACCGGGAGGCGAGTGCTGGCGGGTCCGGCTGAGGCAACGGCGCTCGGGAACGTCGCGGTCCAAATGCTGGCGACGGGAGCCGCATCCTCGCTGCGGGAAGTCCGGGAAATTGTGGATCGGTCGTTTCCGACCGAAGTTTTTGAGCCGCTTGAGACCGACAAGTGGGATCGTCACGCGGAAAGATTCGAACAATATTGCGAGAGTACTTATGCCTGAGATCAAAGAGACTACTCACCTGAAGGAGCTGTGGAACGAAGCGAAAGCGCAGACCATGGTGGGCGATCAGCTTGCCCTGTTGCGGTATCGCTCCAACCTGCTGGGCGCGGACTTGCGCATCACCAATTTTGGCGGTGGAAACACAAGTTCGAAGCTGGAACTTCCCGACCCGTTCACGGGCCGGCCGGTCCGAGTGCTGGCGGTAAAAGGCAGCGGCGGTGACCTCGGGTCCATCACCGAAGCCGGATTTGCCTTGCTCTATCGGGATCGTCTGGAACAGCTCAAGGAGTTATATCGCGGTGAACAGTACGAAGACGAAATGGTGCGCTATTATCCGCTCGCGGCTTTTGGCGAGAATCGCGTAGCGGCTTCGATTGATACTCCCCTGCACGCATTTCTTCCTTTTGCCCACGTGGACCACTTGCATCCGGATTGGGCCATCGCCTTGGCTGCGAGCGCGAATGGGAAACGAAAGCTGGAAGAATTCAACCGGGAATTTGATCGCAAGATCGTGTGGGTGCCCTGGCAGCGTCCGGGATTTGAACTGGCGCTTCTGATTGAACGGGCCGTGCAAGACAACCCTGGAACGGAAGGCTTGGTTCTAGGCGGCCATGGCTTGTTTACCTGGGGAACGACGCAACGCGACTGCTACTTGAACAGCATTCACACTATCGATCAGATGGGCGAATTTATTCTGAAACATCAGTCGAGCAAGAATTCGCTGTTCGGCGGAGTCGAGTATGGCTCGGTTCAAGATCGCAAGAGCATCGCCACTCAAATCCTGCCGGCTCTGCGTGGAGCCTTGTCCTCGAATCGCCGTGTGGTGGCTCACTATGCCGACGATGAAGATGCTCTGACCTTCGCGGGATCGCAGTGGGCGAAGGATTTGAGCACGCTCGGCACCAGTTGTCCGGATCATTTCTTGAGAACCAGAGTCTGCCCGCTATTTCTTCCCTGGGATCCTGCGAAAGAGGATGTTGCCGCGCTGAAGGCACGCATCCAGCCCGAGGTCGTCGCGTATCGAGCCGCATATAAGAAATATTACGAAGCGTGGGCATCGAGCGGTTCGCCGAAGCTGCGGGATTCGAACCCCTCCGCCGTCGTCGTTCCGGGCTTGGGCCTGTTTGGCTTCGGCAAGAGCAAGAAGGAAGCGCGAATCACAACCGAGTTTTTCATCAATGCCATTCATGTAATGGCCGGCGCGAACGCACTGGACGACGGAAACGTCTCCCATCCTCTGCCGCAGGCCCGGCACCCCGAGCAGTCGCAGCAGTTCACGCAGTTCCATAACTATGTGGCGCTTCCCCGATCCGAAGCGTTCCGCATCGAGTATTGGGCTCTCGAAGAAGCCAAGCTGCAACGCATGCCCGCCGAAGCGGAATTCAGCCGCAAGATCGCGCTCGTCATCGGAGGCGCGAGCGGAATTGGGCGCGAAGTAGCGCTGCTGCTGGCACGGAAGGGCGCTCACATCGTCATCGCGGATTTTGATCGGGACGGCGCCAAGAGAGTAGCCGATGAAGTCGCCGCCCTTGCGTCGGCGGAGGTGGTAGCGCATGTCGCCGTCGACTTGGGATCGTCGGCGTCGCTGTCTGACGCGTGCAAGTTCGCGATTTCTAAATTTGGCGGCCTCGATGTGATCGTCAATACGGCTGCTGTCTATCCTGTGCCGGGCGCCGATGGCGAACTCTCGGATGCACAGTGGGCGCAAGCATTCCTGGTCAATGTCACAGGCAACTATCTTCTCGCCCGCCAAACCGAGTGGGTGTTCAAAGATCAGGGCCTGTCCGCAGCCATGGTGCTGACCGGTTCCGCCAACGCGGTGGTTCCAAAGAAAGGCAGCGAAGCATACGACACCAGCAAAGCTGCGCTTAGCCACCTCATTCGAGAGCTGTCGATCAAACTCGGTCCGCGCGTACGCGTGAACGGAATTGCTCCGGCGACCGTGGTCGCAGGTTCCACCATGTTCCCTCGCGATCGGGTGATGCAATCTCTGGAGAAATACAAGATTAGCTTTTCGGATTCGGAGTCGACCGAGGAACTACGGGGCAAACTCGCCGATTTCTACGCGCAACGTACGCTGACAAAGCAACCCATCCTGCCACAGGACTGTGCTGCCGCGATCGTATGGCTGGCCAGCGATCAGAGCGCGAAGACGACGGGGCATGTCATCCCTGTGGACGGGGGACTCTCGGAGGCCTTTCTGCGCTAGGAAGCGAATCGGAGGCGGGACTTGTGCGGGACTAGGCCAATGGTGGCATTCGGTCCGCTGGTTCTGGTAAGTTCGACGGTTATTGCGGGCCACGGAAGCTGCGTCGGCACGGCCGAATCTTCAAGCAGGCTTCGACTGACGCCCGCAGGATTTGAAAGATGGCTAAAGGCAACCACGTCCTGAACTCTTCACAGGTCGTCAATATCGAGGATTTACGCCGGCTGGCGCAACGCCGTCTGCCGAGGTCAGTGTTCGACTATCTGGATGGCGGCGCCGAAGCAGAGCTCACATTAGCCGAGAATTGTCGCGCCTTTCGCGACGTGATCTTCCGTCCTCGCGGCGCGGTTGCCGTAGGCGACTGCAGCCTTAAGACCTGCGTGCTCGGTCACGAACTTTCTTTTCCCGCCATGCTCGCCCCAGTGGGATACAGCCGGCTGATGCATCCCGGCGGCGAAGTGGCGGCCGCGCGCGCCGCTGGTCTGGCGGGCACTGGTTATATCCTCTCGACCATTTCCGGGCACAAACTGGAGGATGTAAAAGCCGCGTCCCAGGGCCCCGTCTGGTACCAGTTGTACTTGCTAGGTGGCCGCGAAGCGGCCGAAGGCGCCCTCGACCGCGCGCGCCGCGCCGGCTTTTCGGCCTTAGTAATCACGGTGGATACGGCGGTGGCAGGCATGCGCGAGCGCGACCCGCGCAACGGCATGAAGGAGCTGCTGGGCACTTCGCTCTTCGCGAAAATCCCCTATGTCCCCAACATTCTCGCTCATCCGCGCTGGCTCACGTCGTTCTTGCTCGATGGAGGTGTGCCCAAGCTGCAGAACGTTATTCTCCCAAGCCAAGGCCCACTGGAACTCATCGACGTCGCGGCTGCCTTGGCGCGAGCAGCGGTGACCTGGGAAGACTTGCGCTGGATCCGCCAACAGTGGCCCGGCCCGATCGTGGTCAAAGGGCTTCTACGGGGCGACGATGCCCGGCGCGCCGCCGATGAAGGTGCGGCAGCGGTAGTCGTTTCGAACCACGGCGGACGGCAACTTGATTCGGTCTCCGCTTCATTGCGGGCGCTTCCCGAGGTCGTCGCCGCGGTGAACGGACAGGTCGAAGTATTGATGGATGGCGGGATCCGCCGTGGCGGCGACATCGTCAAAGCCATCTGCCTGGGAGCGCGGGCAGTTCTGATCGGTCGAGCCTATGCCTACGGACTCGCCGCAGCAGGACAAGCGGGCGTGGCCCGGGCGCTAGAGATATTGCGATGCGACGTTGAGCGAACTCTTCGACTGCTGGGCTGCGCGTCGGTGGCAGGCCTGGATCGCTCGTACCTGGAAACGCCCCGCGCCTAGGTCCCCGGTTGAGAGGTAAGAACCTCGGCGTGGCTGCAAATGCGAACGCGAAGACGATGTGACAGACGCGCAGCCTAAGCGTCTGTACAATATTCAAAGGAACTCCGTTGAGTCGGTCCGAAGGAACGGAGAGATGGCCGAGTGGCTGAAGGCGCACGCTTGGAAAGCGTGTTTACTCGAAAGGGTAACGTGGGTTCGAATCCCACTCTCTCCGCCATATTTTCAATGGGTTAGAGGCGGTCACACAACAGCTTCACAACACTAAACAGAGCGAACGGAACGAGGCGTAGAAACCGTGTTGCTGTGATCCTCGGTTTCCTGCTCTGATCTGCTTTTTTCAGGCGCAGTGCTCGTGAAAACTAGCGCCGCCACCTTGCTGTGCGCTTCCTTCATCCGGTCATCAACGACATCGCCATACACGTTCATCGTCGTCCTGATGTCGGAATGGCGCATGAGTTTCTGTTGCACCGCAATCGGCGTCCCTACGGAATCCATCCAAGAACGGTAGGTATGCCGAAGTGTGTGTGTTCCGAGTGCTCCGACGCCTGCTTTGATCGCGGCATCGTTGAAGCAGAACCAATACCACGGGTACGAGATGGGTATCTGGCTCGAAACCAATGATGCCGAGGGTCTGTTCAAGAACCTACGCGACCGTTGCGCCCATGCCTCTGCGGCTGACGGGGACGGTACACAGTATGCGCCCCTCGTGGATCGGGAAGGCCGCGCAACGAGGCGTCTGTCTCGTGAGCGGCTCGTCTGGGGTGGAGGATCAATTGCCCTTGGACTTTTGCTCCTGGCCATAGCGCTCTTCTCCGGAAATCCGGCAGCGGGAAGTGGGAATGCCGAGGCTGCTATTCGCGCGGAATTGATGCGCATATTGTCCATCATCTGGAGTGTGGGGTTCATAGCCTTCGGTCTCCTCACCATGGGCCGACGCCAGGGCCCGCGGACCGGCACTTCAATCACATCATTACGTGACTAAGCACACTGACAAAATCTGCCCAAAGACATCTGCTTACGCTGGGGACGAGTGTGTAAAGCCCCCGCGGAAGTGGGGGACCGACTGCCACGGATTCTAGGTAGTTTAATAGGACTCGGAGCATGCATAGAAAGAGCCGAACCGCCTCCCGTGGCAGCGTTATGACGCGAATGGGTAGGGCGGCTTTTTGCGGGAGTCCTCGGGCGGCTGGTGTCGGAAGCACGGGCAGCAAGCCCTAGGCGCGAAATTTAAGCAGGAGGTGTTTAGATGACTCGAAGGGAATGCGGACGATTTCGATGCACAGCTGGTGCAACAATCGGCAAGCTGGCTCTAATGATGTTGGTGATTCTGACGGTCGCATCCTCGGTTCCGGTGGCGGCCAAGGACAAGGGGTCCACGCAGGTCTACCAACACACTTACGACGAAGTGTTCCAAGCTTCTCAGGAGGCCATCGAGCGGATGGGGATGTACGTAAGTGCCAAGGACAAGGACAAAGGCACGATTAGCGGAAATGGCATCTTCAACGTAACGGGAAGTATGGGCCCCGTGGGGAAGAAGTGCACTCTCAACATTCACATCGAAACCCTCAACACCAAGCCCGAGACACAGGTAACGGTCAGCGCCAACGTGAAGGGAGTGTGGGGCGGGTGGGCCAACACTGACCTCGAGAGAAAACTCTCAATGCAGATACAACAGGTGTTGTCCACCTATCACTGATGGCGTGATCGGCCAGGGGATATCGAAAGCACGCCCAAACTCTGGGCGCGAAACTTAGACAGGAGGTTTTCATTATGGGTCGCAATGCATGCAGGCAATCTCGATGTAGAGTTGGTGCGACTGTCGGCAAGCTGGTTTTCATGCTTGTGGCCTTGACCGTCGCATTCTCGGTTCCGGGGGCAGCCAAGGACAAGGACGAGGGGTCCACGCAGATTTACCAACACACCTACGACGAGGTTTTCCAGGCTTCTCAGGAGACCATTGAGCGGATGGGGCTATTCGTTACCAACAAGGACAAGGACAAGGGGATGATCAGTGGCAAGGGCGACTTCACGGTTCAAGCATGGACTAAGAAGTGCACTTTCGACATTTACATCGAAACCATCAGCACTAAACCTGAAACACGGGTAACGATCAAACCGAAAATAGCGTTGGGGTATGCGCACAATCTTACGACACGGTTCTTTGGTGAGTTGCAAAAGGTATTGTCCACATATCGCTAATGGCGTCATCGGCCTGGAGATTTTATGCGAGTCCTTGATGATCGAAAGCGACGGACTGCTTCTGCGCTGCGGCTTGGCCTTCTAACACTCGTAGTTTGCCTGCTTGGATTTTCTGGTCTTACCAAGGCTGCGGGGCAGGGCACAACGACACAATTGCATGCGGTCGCGGTTAGGACCGAGCCTCCCGGGGCAACCATCTGGAAGAAAGACGGGAGGGACTACACCTGCACAAACTCTCTGACCCCTGGCACAGTCGATCTCTCGTTCCACGGTGAAATGGATGTCCAGCGACTTAAATTGCGGAGGTTCGGCTACGCCCCCAAGGTCCTCGATGTTAAATCCACTGACAAAGAACTTGAAGCCACACTGGACCCAAAGAATTATGAGACCTCGTTCCTTCTCGCGAGCGATGCACCGCCTGATCTCGAGAAGCTGAACAACGCCCTGAGAACTGAGTTTGGAAAGACACTTCTTTTCGATCAGGATGCCTTTCGTTGCGCTCCGTTCGAGCTGTATTTCATCCACCTCGCCAAAGACAAGGAAACCGGAGCCCCAAACCTCAACGTGGCTCTGAGGCTGGATCGCTCCTTTGGGGGACCGGCGTTTCGACTCGCGAGTCATAACTCGAATCCGCAGGAACGCCACCAGCAGATGGGGCAGGTTGCGCTGGAAAATGGAATGGGCGAGGTCCTCGCGCGCTTCCACAGGGTCGCCGCCAAATTCCCAGAACTGAAGGTGATCACCGTCCTTGGCTTCTACTCGACGACCGAGGCGGTTCTCGAAACCGAACGCGTCTCATCAATGCGTAACGAACAGTACGTTGAACATGGCGCGACGTTAGGGATTGACGGCAATATGCACTCCAACACCCTGCAAATGCACTCGGTTCAAACCTGGAACGAGAATACCGTCGTCAAAGATCGGACGGTCGAGAAGGCAATCACCTTCATCGTGCCGGCGGCTAAGATTCCGGACTCTCTGGACCAGAAGGCCATAAGCGACGCCGTTCTCGCCGAAGGGCAGGTCATTTTCGCCGGAAATATTGACGTGAATTCCGACCCTAGCCACGCCATAGTTAAGTCGACAGGCGGCGGAAGCGGAGGGAGTATTTTTGAAGCCGCCAACTCCGGCGACTTGAATCGAGTCCAGACACTGCTCAAAGGCCATCCCGAATTGATTTCCAGCAAAGACGCGGGCGGTGACACACCTCTGCACACGGCGGCGGCGGCAAAAGCGGGTCCCGTCGTCGAGTTTCTTCTGGCCAGCAACGCCGACGTCAACGCCAAAGACAACAACGGCTGGACGCCCCTGCGTTTTGCCGTTCTCGCCCGCGATGATTCCATGATGCAACTGCTGGTGGCCCACCACGCCGATGTCGACGCAAAGGATAAAAACGGGGATACGATCTTGCTTCAGACGGCCTTGATCGGAACCGTAGAAATGGCGGAATTCCTCTTGGCCAACAAGGCGGACGTAAATATGAAAGACGCCGTGGGCCGGACCCCCCTGCACTACGCGGCCATAGGGGGACGCCCAGAAATGGTGCAAGTGCTCCTGGCTCACAACGCCGATGCCAACGCCAAGGACAACAAAGGCCTGACACCCTTGGCCTTGGCCAAGTCCACCGCCAAGCTTAAGACTCCGCAACAGAAGGAAATCGCGGCGTTGCTTCGCCAAGCAGAAAGTCGTCACTAGTCCATGGAATGGCCCGAGGCGCACCTCGGCTCGTGCCGGAGTGAAAGAGGAGGGAGTATGAAGGCATTTTATGCCACATTGATTGTGCTGTCGCAGATCGGATTTTCAACCATCGTAATTTCGGCAAACGCGCAGGGGTTCGGTGACAAACGCCTAGAGACACTCTGTGTAGCAGTTTCAGCCGGTGATTTGACGGGAGTCAACACCGCGCTCAAGCAAGGGGCGTCTGCAAAGGGATTCTGTGAGTACGGTTCGGCTAAGTTTCCCCTTCAAGTGATCTTGATGGCTCCTAAAAACGCGGACATCATTCGTGCGCTGGTTAAGGCTGGCGCCGATATCAATGTTGAAGGCGTCGATACCATACTTGTAAAAGCTCTCAAGGTAGACCCCCAGCTCGGCGTCACCCCGACCCGAAGCCGGCTGCGGTGGAGGTCGTACTCGTCGTCAGCGGTGCGAACATATCGCGAGATATATTGCGCAGGGCCCTCCAGATCAGCGCGTAGCGCACTCCGCTAGATCGTTCCAGAATTCTCGTTTGCCGGCATGACCAACAAGCTCGAAACTGGGTGAGCTCCGGATTAGAACAACTCCAAGAAAGCCGCCGAACCTGTTCGAGCGACCCGGTGCCCGACTACTTATGTCCTTCTCGCCATAGCGAGAGATTGAATCAGACTGTCTCCCTTTGACTGGAATCCACGACACTGTCGCCTCCAGATCGCCGCGCGAGTGATTGACGCTGGAAGTCACTGGAGATGCGAAATCCCGGCCCGACAAAGGTCGATCAGCACAATCACTCGCGGGACAATCTGCCCACGAGATCTGGTCGAGGGCAAGGCTTGGCCCTGTAGGAACCGCGTATGC
>Ga0265316_10001488_pt1 | contig 25108 bp, 22 predicted proteins | sample 4522metaG_FD_202092 | JGI IMG/M metagenome (GOLD analysis project Ga0265316, IMG submission 202092) | Rhizosphere microbial communities from Carex aquatilis grown in University of Washington, Seatle, WA, United States - 4-5-22 metaG | ecosystem: Host-associated > Plants > Roots > Rhizosphere >... | reverse complement strand
CCGCTTCTTGCTACCCGACTTCCACAGGCGCCAGATGATCTGAAAGGCGGTGTAGGTCTTGCCGGTTCCGGTGGCCATGACCAACAACACGCGCTTCTCGCCGCGGGCCACGGCCTCGACAGTCCGGTTGATGGCGATGGTCTGGTAGTAGCGGACCGGCTTGCCCGGGCCGCAATCGTAGTAGTCCTGTGTGGCAACCGCTTCCTGCTTGGGCGTCAGCCCCTTGGCGGCGCAGTAGCGGGCCCACAGCTCGGCGGGCGACGGGAAGCGGTCCATGGGCAGCTCGCGCTCTACCGTGCCGCTGGTCTTAGTGCGGTCGTGTTCCAGGAATCCGTCGCCGTTCGAGCTGAAGGCGAAGGGGACGTCCAGGATCTCGGCGTATTCCAGGGCCTGGCCCATGCCCGAGGCCACTGTGTGGTCGTTGTCCTTGGCCTCGATGACCGCGATGGGCAGGTTGGGCTTATAGAAGAGCAGGTAGTCGGCCTTGTTGGCCTCGCCGCGCGCCACGGTCTTGCCGCGAACCATGACCCGACCCTTGGTAAAGTAGGCCTCCTCGCGAAGCTGGGTCATGAGATCCCACCCGCTGGCGACAATCGCGGGCGTGATGAACTTGGTTCGGATGTCCGCTTCGGTGAGGTCCTTCTTGTTCACAGATCACCAAGAGCCCATGTCCGGTGGAGACAGCACGGATTGTCGACCAGTCGCGCCTGGAACGCAAACGGTGTCTCCGACGATGAGAGAGCTACGAACCCTCGTCTTGACGCGTTTCACGCGCGGCCAGATGCACACCATGCTGGCAACCCATGCGCGATGCTGGCTTCACGGTGGGGTAGTGCAGGCGCATGCAGGCGTTCGACGCCGCGGAACGATCGCGCGTGCTACACTTTCTCCCATGACGCGTGGATTGGCGGCAATCAAGCAGAGCATCGAAGCGTTGCCCATGGACGACAAGGCTCAGCTTCTCGAGGCCGTGATGACGCCGCAGATGAGGTTGCGCATTCTCGTCAACCAGGTGCGACGTCGAGGCGATGAGGGGGCCGATCGTCATGTCGACCGCGTGGTCAACCGAGCCGTGAAGCGAGTCCGGCGTGCTGCGGGCACTCGTTAGAGCTGTCGTCGATACGAACGTCCTCGTTCGCGGCATCTTGCGGCGGCGCGAGGCGGCTGCGGCAGGTGTGTTCGATGCTCGGGTGCGTGGCGACTTTCGGCCGCTGATCTCGGACTACATCCTCGGCGCGGTCAGGAAGACTCTTTGCGAACCCGATGTGCGCGCACTTCAAGGACCTCGGCCGAGCCGATGGCCACGGGCTGCGCGTACGCCGATGCCCGGGCCGACACGGCGGCGAAGGTTGCGAGAATCGGAAGGAAGCGCGGCGGCTGCAAAGCCGCGCAAGTCTACAGCCACAGCCGAGAGTTGGTGCGCCCGAAACCGTCGGGAACACGGGCCGGCGCGGATGGGTCAGGCACCCACTGCCCGTCGACCACGAACATGTATTCGTGCGCACCCCGCGGCAACCACAGGTTGGCTGCGAAGGTGCCGCGGCCATCGGCGTTTTCGAGCAGAGTGTGGCCCGGATCCCAACCGTTGAAGTCGCCGGCCAGCGCCACCTGGTGCGCACCAGGTGTGACAAGCACGAAACGCACAAGTACAACCTCGGGTTCATGCGCGGCTGCTGCCGTCGGCCGCCCCGAGACCAGCGGACCAGGATGCGGAGCGCGCGCCAACAGCCCGACCAACAACAGCCCGGCCACGGCCAGTCCGCCCAGCGCCAAAGGCGACAAGCGCAGTTCGAAGCGGCGTGGCCGACGCAGCCAGGTCCACAACGTGACCGGCGCAGGCTCGGCGATCCGCTGCATCACACGCGGCACCAGCGAAGGCGGCGGCGTGACCTCGCGCAACTCCGCCAGCCGGGCGGCCAGCTCGTCGTCCTGCCGGGTCTGTTGATCGCGCTCGCTCATCGGTGCGCCTCCTCCAGCGCGGCTCGCATGCGGGCGCGCGCGCGTATCACGCGGATCTTCAACGCGGGAATGGACAGGCGCAGGATGGGGCGAATCTCCTCGTAGGCCAAGCCTTCCACATCCTTTAGCACCAGGACCTCGCGATACTTGGGTGGCAGGGTCAAAAGCGCGGCCTGCAGCCGGCGCCGGTCCTCGGCCTGCCCGGCGTGTGCCTCGGGACTGCCCGGATCGTGCGCGAACATGGCCTCGCCTCCCTCGGCGTCGGCGGAAAGCGGCTGCTCGGTCCACTTCTTCGACTTCAGCACATCCTTGGCGCGATTGATTGCGATGCGCAGCAACCAGGAATAAAAGGCCCGCTTGCGCCCGTCACCGTGAAATCGATCGAGCGCGGCGTAGGCATCGGCGAATGCCTGCTGGGCCACATCCTCGGCGTCGGCCCGGCTGCCCAGCATACGCAGGGCCACCGAGAAGGTCACCCGCTGGTAGCGTTGCACCAGAGGTCGGAAGGCTTCCGCATCTCCGGCCAAACAGCGATTGATGAGCACCTGCTCCTCGTCCGGACGGATCGCGCCCGAGCCAAGAGTGGCACTCTCGATGGGCAGGGCAACGCTGGCGTCGCCAGTCATGTCGGAAGTAGTACGACCTTTGCCGGGCCCAGGATGCACCTTTTAAGCATAAGCCCTCTTTCGCCGTTCGTGCATCCCTTCTCCGGCTCGCTCGTAGTACCGGCGACGCCCGACCGGCGTCCTGGAGGAACCCATGAACCGTCCCCTGCACATCGGCCTTGTTGCGACAGGATGCGCCGCCATTGTCGGATTGATTCTTGGCTGCGACAGCTCTGGCTCGTCGGGGCCACGGCCGGGTGGCGCCGGTGGAGGCGGAAACGGCGGGCAGAACGGTGGCCACGATGCTGCGTCGGCAGGGTGTTTGGGCTCCGGGCTTTCGTGTACCGACAATCAGGCCTGCTGCTCCGGGATCTGTGACGTCAGCACGGGAACTTGCGGCTCGTCAGTCGCGCTGTGCCTGGATCCGGGCTTGCCGTGCCAGTACGCCACTGATTGCTGCAACCTTTCGTGCGTGGGCGGCTTCTGTGCGCCCGCTGTGTCGACTTGCGTGGCCGACAACGCGGCCTGTATCTCGTCCGCAGCCTGCTGCAGCGGCACCTGTTCTGCCGGTCTCTGCAGCCCTCTTAACACCGCGTGCAAGACCGCAGGCAACCCCTGCGCGGACAGCACCGAATGCTGCTCTCATTTGTGCACCAACGGCACGTGCACATTGTCGGCCTCGTACTGCATTCAAACCGGCGATGTCTGCTACCGCGGCAGCGACTGCTGCTCAGGCCTATGCAACACGAGCGGCGCCGGCACCGCTGGCGTGTGCGGGGAACTGTCCACCACGGGCGCTGGCAACTGCGCCAAGGACGGTACCGTGTGCGAGGACTGCACCAACTGTTGCAGCGCCCTGTGCCTACCCTTCGCCCGCACCGGCGTGAAGATCTGCCAGCCCGCCAGCGGCTGCCGCGTGACCAACAACCTGTGCATCAAGGACAAGGACTGCTGCGGCGGCGATCCCACCAGTGGTCTACCCGGCGCGGGCAACGTCACCTGCCAGCTTGCCGACAACATGTCGCCAGCGCTAGGCGTGTGTCGCAACCCACTGGGCTGCAACCCGCAGGGTGGTATCTGCGGCCTGAAGAACAGCACGGGCCCGGCCTGCACCAACGCTCGCGAGGATTGCTGCGATTGCCAGCCGCCCAAGTGGCAGTGCTGCAAGCCCGATTCGATCGGCGTTCCGCGCTGCTACGGCGGCTCGACCACCGATTGTCCGACCGGCTACACCGGCCAAGAGCCTTGCTGCATCCACGGCGACGTCTGCACCTTCTCCGCCGAGTGCTGCGGCGGCGTGCCCTGCGTGCCCGGCGTGGACGGGAAGCTTCGATGCATGAATCGGCCCGACGGCGGTGACGTGGTGTGTGTCCCCTCGGCCGGAGTTTGCACCTCCACCAGTGACTGTTGCGCGGGTCTGACCTGCAACATCACACCCGGGCAGCCGACCGGCTTGTGCGGAAGTCCGCCCGCAATCCAACCGCCGACCGGCGACGGCGGCATTCCCCCTGCAGGCGACGCCGCAACCGATGTTCCCCTAACGCCGGGAATCTGCGCCCTGCCGAGCCAGAGCTGCTCGGACACGCTCCCCTGCTGCGACAACGTCCCGTGCAATGCGCCCGGATACACGGGCCAGGCCTGCACGCCCGGGCAGCAGGGGTGTAGCTGCTACGAGCCCTTCTATTCGTTCTGATATGGGAACCCTGAAAGGGTTCGCTTCGCCCTTCGGCCCCCCACCCGCCACCGCCTCCCCGCTCGCTTCCCCCTTCGGGGACTTCGGGACCTGCACCTTCCCCACCACCCCCGCTCGCTGCACTCGCGCCCTCGCGCTCGGCCTCGCCATGCCCTCCCACGATGGTGCGCCGCCGGCGACGAGGGCGCGCGAAGCGCGGGGCGGGCGGGGTGGGCTGTCGGTCCCGAAGTCCCCGCAGGGGGAGCCGGCGGGCTCCCCACGCGACTAGGTATCCACCTCTATTCCGTGCGCTTGACCTGGAATGGAATCGGCGCGCCTTGCGGCTCTGACCAGTCCTCGATCACTCCCATCACCCGAGCCCCGAGCGGCCCGCGGCGCAAATAGGCCAGAAACAAGTTCAGCTTCGGCTCCGGTCCCTCGGCCAGCGCCTCGACCGTGCCGTCCACGCGGTTACGCACCCAGCCGGCGAGGCCCAGGCGCCGGGCTTCATCAAAGGTGGTGGCGCGGAAGCCCACACCCTGGACCGAACCACGCACTACCGCGCGCAAGCGACGGTTCCTGCCGGGCGCGGTGTCGCTCATGGGAGACGCAAGTTACAGCGGTCCTTCTGTGACGGTGATCCCCACCAGGTTGTTGGGCACCAGCGGCAACTCAGCGAAGCGCGCCAGCACCTGACCGTCCCCGCCCTTCACCTCCACTTTGGCCAAAACCACGTACTCGACCGGTCCCTTGACCGGCGCGCAAGCCGTGACGGTTCCCACCACCTGGGCTCCGGTGTCATATGTGAATGTCACCCGGTGGCTCAGCATCTCCCGGAGGCTCTGGTGATTGGCCATAGGGCGCAAATCTCCCAGGCTGGCCGCTCCTCGTCAACCTGGGGCGTGTCCAATCCCCCCCCAAGCTCTCGCTCTCGCGTGCAGAACCCGCCAGAATCCTGCGTCCGGTAGTAAGATAGCCCCGTGACCCTCCGCGCAGGTCTCGCCGTTTGCACCGCTGCTCTCGTTGGCTGCACTGGCAACGAGCCGCACCCACGCATCGACTCCGTCGCCCCGGCACAGGCCTTCACGAATCGAGACCTTTGGCTGACCCTGAACGGCGCAGACTTCGTCCCGTCGTTCCGCATCGATCCCGGGTCGGGCGCGCGGGTGGCCACGATGGATGGCTTCTCGGGTCGCATCGGCAGCGAGCCCAGGTGGAAGACGCTCACCGATTTTGGGTGGATCGGCCTCACGCAGATTTCGGCCGGTCTCCTCGCGGACACCGCCGACGATCTGCCGCCCGGTCCCTGCGACGTGGAGATCACGGATCCACGCGGCCACTCGGCGGTGCTGAGCGGAGGCTTTCTCAACCTGGGCCCTGAGCTGCCCCCGGTTGTGACGGTCGCCAAACCGAGCATTGGCCTGCTCTACGTGCCGGGAGGAATCATTCACGCCATCGTAAACGCCGCAACCCCGCCACCAGGACACATGACCGCCCTGACGTGGAAATACACTGAACCGATGGCCAGCGACGGGACGTTACGCGATCCCGTGACCGCCGCGTGTCCATTTCTGCCAGGCGCTGCCTCCATCGATTGCGTCTTCGACGTGACCGTCAGTTCGAATCTGACCGTGGGTATGACGGTGAACCTGGACATCACGGCCGTCAACGACGCCCCGTCCAACAACCAAACGGTCGATTCCCACTCCATCGGTCTCACCGCGCGCCCCACGGTGTCCTCGGTCCAGCCACAATTCGGGGGCGTGGACGGTGGGACCAACGTGGTCATCCAAGGATCGGGCTTCGTGCCCGAATCTCGCGTTTATTTCGGCAACGACCTGCTCATCCCCAATGGCGGCATCATCTTAGACCAACAAACCATCAGCGGCTACGCCCCGGCCCACATTGCCGGTTCCGTCCCGGTCACAGTGACGTCCCGCCTGGGGTTCGCCTCCTGGAACCAAGAATTCGACTATCAAATTCCGCCGCAGATCTCATCGATCAATCCCGCGTTTGGTCCCGAGGGCGAGGAAACGCGGGTTAGTGTCGTGGGCACCAATTTCACCAGAAACACCATCATCTACCTGGGTCACGCCCTGGACAGTGCCGTGGCCCTGACTGGTGCGTATTTCGCCAACGACACCGAAATCGACGGAGTGGTACCTCGTGGAAGCGGGCAGGCCACGGTCTGGGCCTTCGACGCCAACAATGGCTGGACCAGCCTGCCCAACGGCTTTTCCTGGATTGCTCCATGAAGCTGCTGCCTAAGTTTGCGCTTCTCTCCATCGGCGTGGCGGCTGTGCCGCTGGCCATTGCCGGCTACTCGTCGATTCGGGTCAGCCAGGCGGCCTTGCGCGAGGCCATCTACGACCACGAAGTGCTGCTGGCACGCCAGATTTCGGAGTACGTGAGCAGCCACCTATCCAATCTGCAGTCGACCCTGTCGGTCGAGACGCGCATCCTCGACTTGACCCGCGTGGGGGGCGCGCTGCCGACCGCGCAGGCCCTGCGCAAGTTTCTCCAGTTGGTGTACCACCAGAGCGACGATTTCAGCGTGGTGGCTTTGCTCGACACCGAGGGACAGCCGGTGGTTCCGGCTGCCTTCCAGTCGGTCGCGCCCCGAAACGATTCCTTCGGAACCCACGAAATCCTTCCCGTCGAAGACGTGGCCCGCCTGCCCGAACACGTCCCCGTCGAGGCGGTGCTGCGCGAGGGCAGCGCGGTGGGTTCGATCTTCGTGGCTGGCCACGCGCACGTTCCGCACGTGGTTCTGGCGGTTCGCTACCAGGGCGTGCCCGACGAAGATCCCCGCATTATCGTGGCGGCCGTGTCCTTGCGCCGCATCGCCGATCACCTGGCTTCGCTTTCGTCGGTCGACACCGACATCTTGCTTCTCGATCGCGAGAGCCGCCCGGTGGCCTCCGGCCGGGCCCTGGGTGCGGCCCGGCCCGAAACCAAGCGCTTGCCGCAGGGCAAACCAGGCTCGCTGCCGCCCGAGTGGTTCGTGGCCGAGTATCCGAGCCACGACCACTCGGTCATCGGGGCCTACGTACCCGCGCTCACCTTTGGCCTGGGTGTGGTCGTTGAACGCTGGGTGGAGTCGGCGCTGCGGCCGGCGCGCCGGCTTACCTGGACCACCATCTACTGGGTGGGTGTGGCCGCCTTTGTCGCCGCGGTGGTCGGTGCCGCGCTGGCACGCTCGCTGGCCACGCGCGTGGGCACGCTGGTGCAGGGAGCGCGCCACATCGCTCAAGGAAAGTTGGACGCCGAGATCGAGGTCGCCTCCAACGACGAGCTGGGCGAGTTGGCCAAGGCTTTCAATTCCATGGCCAGCTCGCTCTCGGCGGCGCGCAGCGAGATCCTGCTACGCAATGAAGAGATCCGCGGGTGGAACGTCACCCTGGAAAAACGAGTCGAGGACAAGACCAAGGAACTGCGCGACGCCCAGGATCTCTTGTTGCGCTCGCGCTCGCTGGCCGCCATCGGCTCGCTGGGCGCCGGGGTCGCGCACGAGATCAACAATCCACTCACCGGCGTGCTGGGCTTGGCGCAGATTCTTCTGTCCGATCTGCCCGAGGGACATCCGGCCCGGCCTTTGATTCAGGACATCGAGGAGCAGGCCGCACGCATTCAAGGCATCGTGGCCAACCTGCTGCGCTTTTCGCAAAAGCAGTCCGGCGAGCATTTCCGTCCCTTCGATCTTGGAGAAGTGGTGGGCGATGCGCTCGAGCTGTGCGGGGCCAAAAGCCTGGCCGATGCGGGCATTGCCGTGGTGAAGCGCATCCCCAGCCCCGGCCCGCCCGTCCGCGGCAGCGCCTTGCAGGTGCAGGCTGCGCTCATCCAGCTCATCCAGAATGCCAGGGCGGCCATGGACTCGGGCGGCACGCTGACCCTCGAAACCACGCGGCCTGACGACAAACTGCTCCGGCTGCGCGTGAGCGACACCGGACACGGCATCAAGCCCGAGCAACTGTCGCGCATCTTCGATCCCTTCTTCACCACCAAGGCGCAACGAACCGACACGGGCATCGGCCTCTCCATGGTGCACAAGATCATCGAGGATCACGGCGCCACCATCCGGGTCGAAAGCCAAGTCGGTCTGGGCACGACCTTCTGGCTGACCTTTCCCATCGCCGAAGGAGCCAGTCTCCTCGCATGAAGCTCAGAGGCAGGCCCCGCACGTCCGGGTTTTCGCTGGCGGTCATCGCTGTGGTGGCTGTTATCCTGGTGGGGGCCACCCTGCTGTCGCGTTTCTTCTTCGAGCGGCGACGGACCGAAATGCCGGCTGGCTTGCCCTCCCCCGCACCGCGCATGCCGCTGGCTGAGCCCGCCCAGTTTCGCGTTAGTGCGATGGCGGGCACGGTGGAGGCCTTTCAAAACGGCCAGTGGTACGTGGCGCGCGCCGGCCATCTGCTCTCGTCCAAAGACGTCGTCCGCACCCACGGCGGCTCGCGCGCGCTTCTACGGCGGGGCAGTATCGAGATTGACGTGCGCGATGACATGGACCTGCGTCTCGACAAACTGGAAGAGACCACCACCAAACTTGGTCTGCTGCGCGGAGGACGGGTTTCCGCCAACGTGGGCAAGGCCGGGGAAAAACTGGAAATTGATGCCCAGGACACGCGCACCACCAACGTGGGCGCCGCCCGCTTTGCGGTTTCCATGGCGCCCAGCGGAAAGGTCAGCGTGACGACCGCCGAGGGCGCAGCCCGCTTCGAATCCCATGGCAAGCAGGTGGTCGTCCGCAAAGGCAACGAGAGTACGGCGTTCCCTGGAGGATTCCCCAGCGATCCCGAGCCCATCCCCGAACAGATCTTGCTCTCGGTGATCTGGCCGGAGGACGACAAGGCCGAGGCCGTGTCCAAGATCCGTGGACACGCCAGCCCTTCGTCGCGCGTACGGGTGAATGGCGAAGAGACCCCGGTCGCGCCTGACGGGACTTTTCTGGCGCGCGTGCAAGTCACAGAGCCCAAGACTCGCGTCCATGTGGAAGCCGAGGACGTCACCGGACGACAAAAGGCTGTGGAGAGGACTTTGCGCCCGGTTCCGCGCGCGCCCTCGCTGCAAAACTCGGGTGATGAGCTGTGGAACGAATGACCACAGCCCGAGCTTGCGGCGCTCGGCTGCCGGCAATCGCCGGTCTGTCCCTGATTCTGCTTTGGGGTGCGCAGGTCGAGGCAGCCGAGGGTCTATCCGCCGCCGCGCCTGACGCAGCCCCGGCCGCCGACGGGCACGAGGCTGATGCCGCCGACAGTGGGGCCACGGCAGCCGAAGCGGTGACGCCTCACAAGGTCCCGTCCCCCACGCCGGCAGACGCCGGTGTCGATGAGGCGAAGATTTCACAGACTCGCGCTCCGTCCGCCCCGCCCCAGGTTCCGTCAACGGTCACGCAGCGCCCGTTTGCCAGGCCGGCCACGCGCGAGATGCGCGGCGAGCCGCCGGCGTCAGCCACACGGGTGTCCCTGTCGCTGGCAACGCCGGCGCCGGTGCTTGGTATCGAAGCCGAGACAGAACTTCGCATCGTGGTGAGTGGTGCTTTCACATCGCCCCTGCAATTTCCACGAATCCTGTGCAGTGCGGGCCGGGTGGAGGATCTGGTGCGTGAGGGGCCCACGAGTTTCTCGGCGCGTTTCATCCTGCCCGCGGGCAGATTTCCCCAGCCGGCCATCGTGGTCGCTGATTTCTCGCACGACTCATTGATTCTGCGCGGATCCCTGGCTGTGCGTCTACGCGCGGCTGCCAGTCCCGCCTTCCATACCGATCCAGGCGCCAAGGTCACAGTGAAAGTCGGGGACAAGGATTTCGGCCCGGTGCTTGCGCCCGCAGACGGCAACGTCCACGTGCCAGTTGTGGTTCCCCCAGGCATCAATTTCGCAATGGCCCGCTCGGTCAGCCGCCAGGGCAAGGCCAGCCAGCAGCTGCTGGATCTCAAGATTCCGCCGGCAAGACGCGCGCTGGTGGTGGCCCCCGAGAAACTGGCCGCCGGTGGCGCCGCCGAGGTCGCCGTGCTGGCCGTCGAACCATCGGGACGACTGGTCGATGCATCCACCATCACCTTGGCGTCGACCGGTCCGCGACCCCAGCCTTTGGGTAGCCTCGCCGTGGGCGAAGCCCGCTTCCTGGTGGGCGCGCCAGCCTCCCTGCAAGACCCGACGCTCCACCTCATGGCGTCGCTGCGTGGACAGCCAGACGTCAGCGCCGAGGCGGATATGGTGCTTGGGGCAGCCGCGACCGACCAGCTCCTGTTGCAGCCCGAGGCCGCGCGTCCCGAAAATCTTCCCTTGCGCAGCTTGCGTGTGTTTCTCAGCTCGCAAGATGCCTTTGGCAACCCCACCGACCCGGGCGAGGCCGCGGTGCTGGTCGACGGCCAGCCTGCTTCCCCGCAGGCCACCGAGGACGGCCGCGCCATGCTGGTGCTCCAGCCGCCCGCGACGCTGGCAGGTCGAGAAGCCATGGAAGTGGAAGCCGTACTCGACCAAGGACACGCCACCGAACGCATCCCTCTCGATCTCTTCAAGCGCCGACTGCCGCCCGATCCGGTGCAAACCCCGCGCTTCACGCTCACACCTCGCCTGGGCTTCTTGTGGAACCTGCAGCAGAGCCCCGGCCTCGCTCTCTTTGTCGAGGCCATGGGATCGCTTCGTCGCGGCTTTTCTGGTTTCGCCTTTGGCGCAACGGCCGGCTACCTGCACAGCAGCATCTTCTCCTTCAACAACGCCGGGTCAGGCGATGTCGTGCTTGACCAGTTTCCCCTGCTGGCCCAGGCCCGCTATCGCCGCCGCTTCAATCGAATCGGCGTGTCTGCCGGTGGGGGCGCTGGTCTGGTACTGGCAAAGGCGAGCCTTCAAGCTTTCAATCGCGAAGTCACAGGGTACGGTGTCGCCTTTGCCTTTGAAGGCTCGGCTGAGGCTGCGTTGCTGCTGCACCGGTCGCAGGTGGTGTTGGGTCTGCGCTACCTGGCCATGTCGCTGGGCAAACTGTCTAGTGGCGACGTAATTGTAGGCAACACCGGCGGCTTCATTCTGGATGCTGGGTACAGGATTGGGTGGAGGTAGGGTTAGTGCGGTCCCAACATCGGCCCGACAATTCCCAATAGCGCGCCGGCAATCAATAGACCAAGTACCAATATCGTCACTGACTGCTCAACTGTCTTGACCCGACCGATGTGTTTCAACAGCTCGGCGTCGCCCGTCTCGGCGTGTTTCATCAACATCTCGCCCAGGGTTCCGCGCCGCTCGGCTGCCTGCATGGCATTGATCTCGGCCCGCGAGACCAGCCCCACTTCGGCAAGCGCGTTTGCCAGGTCGCGACCCTTGCTCAGTTTATCCATTGCCAAGAACACGGCGCCGCGCACAGCCGCGTTGCCTCCCGTTATTGCCGCGCTTTCCACTGCATTCAGCGCCGGAATTCCGGCTGCCACCAGCACGCCAGTGGTCCGCGTGAACTGAGCCACTGCTTTGGCCCGCCACAATGACCCTATGATGGGCGCCTGCAACAGCATCCCATCCCGCAAGAGCCGACCCTTTTCTCCGCGCAACAGAAGGCGCAGGCCCACACACACGAGCGCCACTGCGACCAGCACGACCGGCAAGACCGATCGCGCGCCATGCAAGACGAGAATCGTCCAGTGAGTGGCGAGCGACCATTCCTTTTCGGGCAGGCCACGCAAGAATGCCTCGACAGCCGGTGCCGCGGCCACCAGGCCGACAAGGACCGTCAGCAAGCCGGCACCCAGGATGACCACCGGGCGCGTGGTGGCGCTGCGAAGCTCATGCGCGATCTTCGCTGTGGTGCTGAGGTAGGCCGACAGGCGCTGCAACTCTGTCGCCAGACGATTGCTTCTCTCGCCCGCAGCCAGCATGGCCACACTGATCTCGTCAAATGTCTCTGGGTAGTCGCGCAGGACTTCGCCCAAGGAGCGCCCCTTGTCCAGGCCGGCCTTCACGCCTTTACACGCGGCCACGACACCCGGATGCTTGGACTCGACCGACAGAGCGTAGAGCGCCTGCCCCACCGACAAGCCCGCCTTCAGCTTGGCCGCGAGAAGCCCGGCCAGACGACCCAACTCTTCCGGTTTCACCCGCTGGTGGTCCGTCTTCCGCACCGACTGACTTGGAAGTGAAATCGCTTGTTGCACAGAATTGCCCCCCGAATCTCGCTGTCCCGGACTTCGATTGTGCACCAGGACCCCGACGCCGTCATGAAAGTGCAGGCGATGCCAGGGGTAACCCGGCGCAATTGCTTAACAAATTCCCTATTGAAGTCGCGCCAAGGTCAGACCGTGAACGCCTCCACGCGTTTGCGCAGGGCCTCGGCCTCGCTGGCCAGTTCGCGCACCGCCAGGTTGATGCCTTCCACCACTTGCAGGTTCTGCCGGGCCACATCGGCGATTGAGTCAGTCGCCTTGACCACGGTCTCGCCGCCGCGCTTCTGTTCGATGGTCGCGTCCAGCATGACAGTGGTCAGCTCGTTCATGTTGTGCGACGCCTTGACGATCTCGGCGGCGCTGCCGGCATTCTCGCGCGCGGCGAGCGCAATTTGCTGGGCAAGAGTCGCCATGTTCTCCGCCATCTTGAGCGTGCGATGCGCGGTCTCGCTCTGTTGTTCGGTGGCCTGCGCGCTCTCCTCGATAATCGACGACGTCTTGTCGATCGACGCCATCATCCCAACCAAAATCTCGTCGGTCAGGCCCACGGCCGAGCCCACGTCCTTTTGCACGCGCTCGATGATCGCGCCGATGTCCTGCGTGGCCTGCGTGCTGCGCTCGGCGAGCCGGCGCACTTCGTCGGCCACCACGGCAAAACCGCGACCAGCTTCGCCCGCGCGGGCGGCCTCGATGGCTGCGTTGAGCGCCAGCAAGTTGGTCTGGTCCGCGATGTCCTCGATGAGACGCACGATCTTGCTCACCTCCTGCGCGCGATCGCCGATTCCGCCAATCGACTGCTGCAATTTCTCTCCACCCAGTTTTACCGCCCCTAGGGCGGACTGCGACATCTCATTGGCCGAACGCGACTGAATGGTGACCTGGCCCATGCTGGCGGTCAGCGCGGCCAGGTGCGTGGTTGCCTCTTGCGACGACGTCAGCAGGGTCTGTCCGTGGCTGGCCGTGCGCTCCAGGGTCTCGTGCATCTTGTGAAAGGCCGTGGTGGTCTCTTCCACGCTGGCCGAAAGCGACATCGCGGTCTTGGCCAGCTGCTGAATCTGCGACGCGATTTCTGCCATGCTCGATGATGTCTCCTCAGTGGCGGCTGACTGGGTCTCTGCCCCGCGCGCCAACTGGCTGCCCGAGCTGGATATCTTTTCGGACGCTGCCGCCACGATTCGCGACGAGACCAGGATCGACTTGATGGTGGCACGCAAGCTGCCGGCCATCTGGCGCATCGATGCCTGCAACTGTCCTGGCTCGTCGGTGGACTCGCTTTGCGCGATCTCGAGGCTGAAGTCCTGGGCCGCCAAGCGATTGGCGCAATCCACCGCCACAGCCAATGGCGTGGTGATGCTGCGGGCGATAACTGAAACCAGAAACCCAGCCAGCAACAGCGCCACAACAACAAAGGCGACTGTGCGCGATCGCTGACTCTCCAGTCGCGCCACCCGATCGCCGAGCTGGCCCCCCTGCCAAACCACAGCCGAATCGTAGCAGGCAAAAAGCGCCTCCAAGGCTGCCTGGGCCGACTTCGTCATGCCGACCGCCTGCTCAGCCGGCGTGTCGGTCACCGTGGTGGACTTGGCGTGCGCACTCAGCTCGCGTGCAAGCGCGTTGGCCTGGCGTAGAGCCTGCCCATAGTGGTTCGTACTCGCGCCCACCGTGGTGTCGAACGACTCCCCGGCCCCGCTGGTCTGCTCGTTTCCCGTCGAGAGGGCGCGCAGTCCGCGTTGCAGATCGAGCAGGCCTATTTCCAGGCTCTCACGTGCGCTGATGAGTTGCGCCCGCGCCTCGATGGCGGTGTCCTTGGCTCGGACAATCTGCGCGCCCAGCACCGCCAGGTCCGCCAGTCGCCACGCCGCCTCGGGCAGCGTGCTGCGAGTCATCTCGTTGACCAGTTCCGAGGCGAGATCGACGGCCGAGCCAGGGTTGCCTGCGGTGGCCACTTGCCGAAAAGCCATGCGCAGTTGTTCGCGCATGCGTGCACCGATCTCGCCCGCAGCCTCTGCGGTGGTCTGCGTCCAAGCGCTGCGCAGAGCGGCCAGCACAGGACGCATGCGTCCGGCTATCTCGGGATTCGCGCGCCCGCAGCCCGACGCTTGCAGGCGACCAAGTTCGGCCAGTGCGTTCTCGACCTGGGCGTCCGCCTTCCGTTCTGGATTCGGCGTCCCGGCCCCCGACGCCACCGGGCCGACCAGCGCCGCGATCTGATGCTGTAGAATTACGCGCAACGCACGCGTGTGCTGGTCCAAGCACAGTTCGCTGCGGGTCCGCACAATGTCCTCGCTGGCGCGACTGAGGAAGTCCCTGAGCAGGAAAAGGTTGGGAATCAGCAGCACCACCACGATGCAAAGCAGTTTTTGCCACAGGCGCATGTGTCGCAGCAGCGGCGCCGCCTGGAAACCGTGAACGGTGGTCGCCGGCTTGCCGGCCCGGGCGTCGGCCGGGGCTGATTGAGGCAGACTATTCTGGTCGCTCATGGGTCATCGCTCCTTGTGGCGAAGAGCTGACAAATCTCGCGCAGGGAAAGCATGAGTGAAACGGCGTCTCGTTTGTGCGCGGCGCGGGGCATGCCATACACCACGCACGAGGCTTCGTTCTCGGCCAACGTTAGGCCGCCCGACTGACGGATGGCCAACATCCCCGCGGCGCCGTCGTCGCCCATGCCGGTGAGGAGGATTCCCACGACGCGGCCTGGACGAGCGCGGTTGGCGGATTCCATCAAGACGTCGACGCTGGGGATGTGAGCCGCAGACATGGGGTCGAGCGACAGGTGGGCAGTCAGATCGGGCTCGACCATCAGGTGTGACCCCGCGCATGCCAGCAACACTTGGCCCGGCTGCAGCAGGTTGGTGTCGCCGGCTTCCTTCACCCGGACCTGGCCGACGGAATTCAGTCGCTCGGCAAAAGCACGGGTGAAGCCCACCGGCATGTGTTGCACCACTGCGATGGGCAAGGGGAAATCCGCCGGCAAATGGCTGACGATCTGCTGCAAGGCAGGCGGGCCGCCCGTGGACGCCCCGATCACGCACAAGTCATAGGACGACCAGCGCAGGCGCGTGACGGGGTCTGTGCCCCCGAGCAAATCTTGCGGCGGCGGAAGGGCTCTGCCGCGATCCCAGGAATAGGCATGCGGCGCCTGTTTCCACACTTCTATCTTGGCCACCAGTTCGCTCGACAGGCAGTCGAAATCCATGACGTTGAGGCGGCTCTTGTCGATGAAGTCCACCGCCCCGGCGCTGATGGCATCGAGAGTCGTCTCTGCGCCTTCTTTGGTGTGGGCCGACAACATGATGACCGGCAGGCCCGGGTAGCGGCGTTGGATCTCTCGCAAGGTCGTGAGGCCGCCCATGCCCGGCATCTCGACATCCAGGGTCACCACCTGCGGCTGCATCGCGGGAATGCGCTCCAGCGCCTCTTCCCCACTTTGCGCAGTCCCCACCACTTGCATCTCGGGTTGCCCCGAAAAGATCCGCGTAATGGCTTTGCGGATGAAGGGCGAATCGTCGACCACCAGGATTCCGGTCATGTCTGCACGCCTGGCTTGCGATAGACAATCGCGTCGCGCAGCCGCACCGGCTGGAAGTCGTCGCGGCGCCCGATGGCAGGGAGAATCTCGACGGTCATGCGGGCGGCTCCGAAGTCGCGTCCGTCGCTGGCGACGCCGGGGCGTCGAGCAAGAGGATCTTGTCGACGTCGAGCAAGATGATCGACTCGTCGCCTGTGGGGGCGATGCCGGTGACGTAGTCTGGGTTGCCGAACAGCGCCTCTGCCGGCGCTGGCTCGACGGTGTTGTCCGGAACTTTGGCAATGCGGGACACCCGGTCGACCAGCAGTCCGAAGAGGCGGCCGAGCGCCTCGACGACAATCACGCGTGACCGCGCCGTCAGAGGCGCAGCCGGCATGCCCAGGCGCGTGCGAAGCTCGACCACGGGTAGCACGCGACCGCGCAGATTGAGTACGCCTCGCACATGGGGAGGTGCCTCGGGAATGCGCGTGATCTCACCCACGCGCACGATCTCGCGGCTGCGCAGAAGGGGAAGGCCGAACTCCTCACCGCACAGAGAGAAAGTCAGGAAGGATTGCATTTCGACGACGGGCGCGGGCGCCGGGGCGCGGGCCAAAATGGAATCGGCGAACGCCAGCAGGCTGTCGGTCGGTGAAGGAGCGGCGACAGCTGGTTCGCCGGCGCCGGACACGACAGGGCGTCGATCAGATGACATGGCTGGTGCTCGCTTGTGGATCCCGGGTGGGCGCGTCGGCAGGCCGGGATGTCACGGCCAACCCCGGAGCGCGCTTCACCAGCTCGCCGCAGTCCAGAATGGGCACCACGCGCCCATGACCGAGGATGGTCACACCCGACAGCAGGCGCGAGCCGCGCAGCGTTTCGTCCAGTGGCTTGACCACGATCTCTTGCACGCCCATCAGCCAGTCCACCAACAAGACGCGGCGTTTGGCAGCGGCTTCGACGATGATGCCGTAGGGGCGCGTCCAATCTTGCGCCAATCCTGCGCAGCCCAGAAGGCGCCCCCCATCGACGGCGCAAACCAAATCGCCGCGCCAGGGGCAGAGAAGCTCGCGGTTAGCCTCGCGCATCGACTCCTCGCGCACCTCGATGCTGTCGAGGACGAAGCTGACGGGAGCCGCAAACGTCTCGCTGTCCACGCCGAAGATCAGGGCCTTGACCAGTGACGCTGTCACCGGCAGGTCGATAAGGAAGACAGTCCCCTGCCCGGCCACGCTGCGCACGTCGACGCTGCCGCCCAGACTCTGCACGGCATTGGCCACCACCTCCAATCCCACGCCCCGTCCTGCCAAGGTGGAAACCTCCGCCGCAGTTGAAAAGTCCGGCCGAAAGATAAGGCGCCGCAACTCTGTTTCCGACATATGGTCGGGATCCAGCCCCAAGATGCGGGCCTTGGCCGCGATGGCGACCATGTTCAGGCCGCGGCCGTCGTCGGCCACCACGATGCGTGCGCGTCCCTCTGCCAATCGCGCGCCCAGGAGAAGCCGGGCCCGCGCCGGTTTGCCCACCGCCACCCGCTGCGCCGGGCTCTCGATCCCGTGCGCGACGGCATTGCGCACCATATGCACCAGCGGTTCAAAGAGGCGACTGATGATGGCGCGGTCCACGGCGACCTCACCGCCTTCAATGACCAACTCGATGGCCTGTCCGCGTTCGCGCGCCAGATCGCGCACATAGCGGGTGTAGCGCTGAAACAGGGTGGAAATGGGCGCCAAACGCACGCGCAAGAGCTTGTGGCGCATCTCGGCCGTGGTCCGCCCCAGCGTGGCCAGCACTTGCTCCAGCAAGACTGCGTCGCTGCGCTGCACGCGACCGCGCGCCAGTCGACCCGCAAAACGCACCAACTCAGCGTGACTGACCATGGCCTCGGCAGTCAGGTCGAGCAATCCGTCCACCTCGTCGTCAGCGATGCGAACGGTGCTGTTGGCGCCATCCTCGTCGAGGGCGGCCGCGGCCTTGGCCGCCCCGGCGGGCGCCTGAACCGTCGATGGCAGCGACGACACCCGCGCGTCAGCCGCGCCGTCTGCCCCTTGCGTGGCGCGAGCCACGCGCTCGCTGAATTCCGTTATGGCAGTCCGCTCCGGCTCACCTTCCAAGGAATTCTGGATTGAGGCGATGAGCAGGTCAGTTCCTTCCACCAGGATCTGCGTCTGCCCGACGGCCTGCGCGTCGGGTTGCCGACTGACGAACAGGCAAAAGTCTTCGAGAGCATGAGCCAGGGACTCGATGCTCCCGAACCCCATCATCGCGGAGTTGCCCTTGATGGTGTGGAGCGCGCTCTTCATGGCGTGCAGCAATTCTCCGCCGTCGTCGCCGTTGCCGCGCGCCTCTTCCAGCCGCAGGACCAGGCTCGCCACCTGGCGCGCCAGCGGCCCCGTCTCCTCGACGAAGTCCTTGATGAGCGATGCGAATAGCTCCTGCACGGCGCTATCCCGTGTTGCGCATCTTGATGACGGGTCCGCCGGTTTCTCGCTCGGGGCCCGAGCGCCGTAGAAATTCGTTTTCCAGCGCCAGCCCGAGTTGGAAGGCAGCCAGCTCGAAGATCTCGAGATCGCCCACCGTCCGGTCGCGCGCGCCATTGTCGAGATAGATGACGGCGATCACCCGCTGACTGCCGGGCACCGGCAACACGACAATCTCTCCTGACACCGGACGGTCGACCGCCTCGTAAAAGGCCTGCGGCAGCCCTGCGTGGTCGTAGTTCACGCGGCGGGTGTGACTGTCACGCACGCACTCGAAGAAGACGCCGCCGCTCCCGACTGGGAAGGCGAGCGTCTGCGTCCTGATCGCCAATTCCTCGCCCTGCGCGGTTTGCCCAAAAGCGCCTAAGGCCACCAACTGGTCGCGGTCAGGCACGAGCAAGACGCCGCGATCGAGCGACTCGGCCACCACGTTGAGCAGGTTGACCGACACCGAGGTGGCGAGCAGCCCGGAGCGCAAGTCGGCGATGATCCTTCGCAAACGCGCGAAGCTGGCGCGCACGCCTTCGGCAATGGCGTGCTCATTGGAAAGGAAGCGGCGCTGGCGCGCCACACTGCTCACACAGGCAGCCACCGTCTCAGGCGCTGCCGAGGAGATGGACAGCACGCCGGCCTGATACAGCTCGCGCAAAGGGGCACGCCCCACGAAGAGCGCGATCACCGAGGCCCGCGGTCGGGCCCGGCACAGAGCGGTCAGCGTTTCCACGGCGTGCGTCTGGTAGCGCAAATCCACCACCACGATGGGCGGCGGCTCGCCCAGCAGGGACGCCCCGGCGTCGCGCAGCCCAACGGCTGTCATGCGATCGCCGGTCTCCGCCAGCATGTGATTGATCCGCGCCAAAAGCTCCGTGTCGGGAGACACCATCTGAAAGCGCGGGTGCTCGGTCACTTCGTTCTTGATGGTGATGGCGGTATCGGTTTCCGTCGGCTCGGGCACCGCGCTGACCTCGGAATCGGGCCGCTTGCGGCTGCCCTTGGTCAGCACTTGCACGAATTCCTCGACGGGCTCCGAGCCTTCCGGCGCCCCTTCCGTCGGGGTCGGTGGCTGGCAGGCCGCGCGGTTGGAGTCCTCCTCCATGGTCTGCAGGACTTCCAAGATGACCTGCTGGGTGTCCATGTCGACCTTGGGCGAGCCGGAGAAGCGCGACACCTCCACCAGCGGCGTCAGGTCGTCGAGTGCAAAATCGAAGGTGCCGACGGGCCAGGCCAGCACCTCTTTGACCACGCGTTCGATCTCTTGCCCCACCACCTGCCGGATCATATCGGGCGAGGTGGCGCCCTGACGGACCAGCACCTGCCCGATGGTGCGCCGAGGCCGCTCGCTCTCCTGCGCATCCAGGGCCCGCTGCAAGGCCGGATCGTCGAGCACGCCTGCCGCGAGCAGCAACTCGCCCAGCCGCAACGAACGCGAACTCCACGCGCTGACCAGGCGGCCGCGTTCGAAACCGATGAGCGCCTCTTCCTCGCCGGCACGAATCGTCAAGGTGCCTGAATGCCCGCCCAAGCGAATCAGCTGCATCACATCGGTAACCGCGACATCCTCGATTCGCCCTTGAAAACTCATGGGCGGCCCCGCCGGCTATGATTGAGCGTCCCGATCACGTCATCCCTTGTTGACCAAGCGAATCAGACTTTCGAGGGTGCGCAGCTTGCGCGCTGTCTTGGAGTACACCCGCGAGGCAAACACCGCGGAAGCGGCATGGGCTCCCAGCAGGTCGAGCAGGTCGTGGTCCTCTTTCACGAAGGCCGGCTTGTGCGCCAGCAGCTTGAGAATGACCAGCGCCCCGACGGTCACGTCCTGCACGCGCAAGGGCACCACGGCCAGGGCGGGTGACTCCTCGGTGGGACCGAAGCGCAGCCCTCCGTCGGTCAACGCCGCATCCACCAACGGATCCCCACCGGTGTAACGTTGGGTGTGCGCCCAGGACGTGTCGGCCCCGCCGTGCAAAAGCCGCACCTCGTAGCCCTTGTCTTCCTCGTCGATGAGCAGCAGCACGAACTGCTCGGCGCCGATCAAGTTGAGGGCAATTTCAGCAATGGTCGACTGCACTTCGACAGGGTCGAGCGTGGCGTGGAGTTGATAGGTGGCCACATACAAGGTCATCAGGCGGCCCACCTGGTGCTCCACCTCGGCCAGGCGCTCGGCCAGTTCCTGGCGCTCGCTTTCAGCGACCATCAGACGCGCCTCGACCACACCCGCCGGACCTGCCGCGTGACTCTGCCCCACCACCCGGCTGGCCTCCTCGATGGCCGCCTGCGCGTCGCGCACCAGTTGCTGCGCCCGCCGCAGGGTGGCGGCTGCGTCTCGCTGCCCGCGAGTCGCTGTCACCGCGTCGACGGGAAGATCCGCGACCGGCGGGGAATCGGTGATGTCGCCTTCGTCGCTCATGCCGCGGACTGCTTGGCCTCGATGCTGTTGACGAGCTTGAGAAGATCCTCACGCTGGAAAGGCTTCCTGAGGTAGGCGGAAGCGCCGCTTCGCAAGCCGCGCGCGACCTCCTCTTCTTTGCCCTCGGTCGAGACGATGATCACGGGGATCTTGGCCAAACCAGGGGTGCCCTTCACCTGCGCCAGGAACTCCAGCCCCGTCATCTTGGGCATGTTGATGTCCAGAATGATCAAGTCCACGTCTGGGTTCTGGCCAAGCTTGTCCAGCCCCTCGCGTCCATCAAAGGCGGACACCAGGACGATGGGACGCAACATGACCTCGTACATTTTGTGGATGAGGCGGGAGTCTTCGACGATGAGAACTTTTCTGGCCTTGACCGCGTTCACGCGTTCCTCCCCCGGGAACTTGGTTCTCCGGTTTCGTTGTGGCGTTTTTCGCGTGCCATGGGGACGCTCTGCCGGCTCGGCGTGCGAGCCCGTAGACCTCGGCTTACAAAGGAGAATTTCGTCTGTTTCGTCGCTCAGCTTGAGCGCGCGACTCCGTTCGAGCGCTGTCGCAGCAAGGAGTTATCTTCAACCCTGCGCAAGACCGGAGCATAATGGGCGGTCGTGCCAGCCCCAGCCACCAGCCCTGCCCTGTCCGCTTTCGTCGACGAGCTGGACGTGCTCATCCGCGCGCGCTACCCGCTCATCTACCTGGTGACCTGGGAAGAGCAGCGTGTCGACGGGCTCCTAGCCGGCTTGGCCGAAGCGCACGGCAAGACGCTGTACACATGGTCCGTCACGCAGGGCCTCTGCCGTATGGAAGACGGGCGGTCGGCGGCCAAGGCGGTCGGACCCACTGACCCCAGCGCAGCGCTGGCTGCGGTGGAGAAGCTCGCCGAGCCAGCTCTGGTGGTGTTCCGAGATTTTCATCCCTACCTGAACGACGCGGCAGTGATCCGACGCACGCGCGAGCTGGCCCGTACCCTGAAAAGCACCTTCACCACCATGGTGTTGGTCTCGCCGGTGCTCAACATTCCCGTCGAGCTGGAAAAGGAAATCTCGGTGCTGGACGTGCCGCTGCCCACCATCGAGGATCTGCTCAAGTTGCTGCGCGAGATCGTCGCCGTGGTCCGCGAGGGCAAGCGGGCCGTCATCGATCTGCGCAACGAAGAAGTCGAGCCCTTGCTCAAGGCCGCGTTGGGCCTGACGCTGTCCGAGGCAGAAAACGCCTTTGCCAAGGCCATCGCCAAGGATCAGCGCCTGGATGCCGCGGACATTCAGCTTGTGCTCGCGGAGAAGCGCCAACTCATCCGCAAGAGTGGCCTTTTGGAGTACTACGCCAGCGCCGAAAGCTTCGCCAGCATCGGCGGTCTGCAAAATCTCAAGGCCTGGCTGGGTCAGCGCACCGCTGCCTTTACCGAGCGTGCGCGCCAGTTCGGACTGCCCGCGCCCAAGGGCCTGCTGCTACTCGGCGTACAAGGCTGTGGCAAGAGCCTGACCGCCAAGGCAGTCGCGTCGCAGTGGAATCTGCCGCTGCTTCGCCTGGACATGGGGCGCATCTTCAGCGGCCTGGTGGGCTCGTCCGAGGAGAACATGCGCAAGGCCATGCGCATCGCCGAAAGCATCGCCCCGGCCGTGCTGTGGGTCGACGAACTGGAAAAGAGTCTGGCTGGGATCGGGTCCTCGGGGACAAGCGACAGCGGTGTCACCGCGCGGGTGTTCGGCACCTTCCTCACCTGGCTGCAGGAAAAGACCGCGCCGGTGTTCGTGGTGGCGACGGCCAACCGCATCGACAGCCTACCGCCGGAGCTGCTGCGCAAAGGACGCTTCGACGAAATCTTCTTCATCGATCTGCCCACCGCCATCGAGCGCGCTCAGATCTTCACCATTCACCTGCAGCATTTCGGCCGCAACCCGGATGCTTTCAACGTCGAGGAGTTGGCCCGCCGGGCCGAGCACTACAGCGGCGCCGAGATCGAGCAGGTGGTGGTGAGCGGGCTGTACGCAGCCTTTGCCGAGGGCGTGGAACTGCAACAGCAGCATCTGCTCGCGACGCTGAGCGAGACTATGCCCTTGGCCGTGACCATGCGCGAAGACATCGCACGCCTGCGTGAATGGGCGCGCACGCGCACCCGGCCGGCGTCCACGTCCGAACCCGAACGGCCAGGCAAGATCGGGATCGTCTAGCGCGCAGATTGGCAAGTCATGGACGACGAGACCCGCGACCGCTTCCGTCAGCTCGAGGGGCCGCGCAGCGACGCCCCCGACGATCCACCCCACACGGCCACCAGCGACCGATTTGATGCTGTGCTGGCGCCAGGGGAAAAGGCACCGGCCAGCCGCCCTTCCGCCGCATTCAGGCCACCCACCGAGAAACACGCGGCCATCACCGTTGACGCCGAGGGCTTCAAGGCCGTGCCCCGCAACGATTGCCCGCGGTGTGAACGGCCCAACAATCTCTTTGACCGGAAATGCGTCAACTGCGGGGCGCGGCTCGACACCCCGGCTGCGCGCGCCCACAACGAAAAGCTGTGGCGAGCCGGTCTGCCCGAAGTCGAGTGGTCACCACCCGTACCTGGAGTTCCCGCCCCGGAGCAGGAAGCACTTTCGCCGCAGCAAGAGGCCGCCAGACGGGCCGCCATGGAGGAACTGGCCGCTCGCGAGATGGGCCGCCGTCCTCGCCGGGCCGGCGAACAGATTTCCCTGTGGCGTTCCATGACTGGCCGTGGCCTGGACCCCTTCGATGAAGGGCGCACGGGTACCCGGTCCGGCGGCAACCTGCCGGTGGTCGCAGCCGTGGCCCTGGCGCTTTTCCTTCTCACCAGCCTGCTGGTCTACGGCCCACGCCTATGGCACCTGCCCTTGGTGATAGGCGTGGGATTGCTGCTGGTACGACGGCGGATCTAGGGGAAGCGAGAAGGTCTCTGGGCCAGCGCGGGTCGGCCAGCGTGCCCGTGAGCGGTAGCGGTAGCGTGAGCGACCAGCGAAGTGCGGGTCGTGTGGGCGACTTGCGTGAGCGCGACGGGCGAGCGCGAAGCGCGAGGGTGGGCAGGGCGGGCTGTCCGTCCCGAAGCCCCCTTGTGGGGCGAGCGATACGCGACACGCTCGCCGTCTTCCCGCAAAACGCCCACGAACTCGCTCACGCCCTCGCCCACGCGACCCGCGAGCCGGCCTGCCCAGTGCCCCGAATTTCCCGACAAGCCGTCGCTAATTCTCGCTACGGCCGCCTACGCCCTTGGTATCCGCCGAAATGGCCTTGGCTGCCTCTTTGGGGCGCAGCGCGCGCGTGGCCTTGCCGGCGCGCCACATTTCGCTGTTGCCCATCTCGGCCAGTTCTTTGCCGAGCAGCTCCTGGTAGTTGGGGCCGCCGGTGGACTCGAGCACGCGCGCGGTTTCCTTGCCCGAGGCCACGCGGTCATACAGCCAGTGGAAGACCGGCAGCACGGCCGACTTGAAGCGTGGGCGCCAGTCGAGCGCGCCCCGCTGCGCGGTGGCCGAGCAGTTCGAGTACATCCAGTCCATGCCGTTCTCGTCGACCAGGCGAATGAGGCTCTGGGTCAGCTCCTCGACAGTCTCGTTGAACGCCTCGCTCGGGCTGTGACCGTTGGCGCGCAGAACATCGTACTGGGCGTCCATGATGCCGGCCAGGGCGCCCATGAGCACGCCGCGCTCGCCGGTCAGATCGCTGTACACTTCCTTCTGGAAGGTGGTGGGGAACAGGTAGCCCGAACCCACGGCGATGCCGATGGCGATGGCACGCTCGCGCGCACGGCCGGTGGCGTCCTGCTCGACCGCGAAGCTGGAGTTGATGCCCGCGCCCGACAGGAAATTTCGCCGCACGTTCAGGCCCGAGCCCTTGGGCGCGACCATGATGACGTCGAGGTCCTTGCCCGGGATGACCCCGGTCTGGTCCTTATAGACGATGGAGAAACCGTGCGAAAAGTACACGGCGTCGCCCTTCTTGAGGTGCTTCTGCACGTCGGGCCAGATCGCCTTCTGCGCGGCGTCCGAGACCAACATCTGGATGATGGTGCCGCGCTCCGCGGCCTCCTCGATCTCGAACAGGGTCTTGCCCGGCACCCAGCCGTCGTTGATGGCGCGGTCCCAGTCGCGCTTGAACTTGGACGCCTGGCCGATGATGACGTTGACGCCGTTGTCCCGCATGTTGAGTGCCTGGGCCGGGCCCTGCACGCCGTAGCCGATCACCGCGACGGTCTCGTTTTTCAAGACCTCGAGCGCCTTCTTCATGGGGAACTCTTCGCGGGTGACGACTTCTTCTTTGACTCCACCGAAATCGATCGTTGCCATGGCTTCTCCTGCAGAAAATCTCTTGGAAAACTCAGGGAT
>Ga0265316_10001486_pt1 | contig 25112 bp, 18 predicted proteins | sample 4522metaG_FD_202092 | JGI IMG/M metagenome (GOLD analysis project Ga0265316, IMG submission 202092) | Rhizosphere microbial communities from Carex aquatilis grown in University of Washington, Seatle, WA, United States - 4-5-22 metaG | ecosystem: Host-associated > Plants > Roots > Rhizosphere >... | reverse complement strand
GCATACGCAGCACACCACCCGAGCGATCGTCGATCGAAGGGGATCCGCCCGGAAGCCCAGGACGCGATCTGAGGCAGCCCCGCCGCCACCGAGGCGAGCACGCCCGCTCCGACGAGCAGCCGTGGAGAAGGAGACCGATCCATCGCCTGGAGCGTACGGGTCCGACGTCAGGCTTGCCATGGGTCGAAAGTCACAAGAAGAATCGACGCCTCCTTGGGACGGCCGGCTCATGTCGCGATCCGCGAGCAAGTGCACAATGGCGTCATGGCGCTCCTCCTTCGCATCGTTTTCGGCGTTCACATCGTGGCAGGGGCGGTGGCCCTCCTCGTCTTCTGGATCCCGCTCGTCACCAAGAAAGGCGGGCGAACGCACCGCGCCTTCGGGTGGGTCTACGTCGCGGCGGCAGCGACCGTCGCGGCGACTGGGATCGGGAGCGCGGTCCGGCTGGTGGTCGAAGCCAGCGGTCCCGGTCCCCACCGGGGGCGCGCGTGGGCGGGCCTCTTCCTCGTGTATGTCGGCCTCTTCGCGGCCGAGAGCGCGCTCCTCGGCGTGCGCGCGCTCGGCCCCAAGGCACGCCTCACCGGGTCGGGTCGGCTGGTCGATCTCATCCCTCCGCTGCTCCTCTCCGCGGGCGGGGTGTTCCTCGCCGCGCTCGGGATCGCCGAGGGGCGGCTGCTCGTCGTCCTCTTCGCGACGCTCGGGGTGGCCCAGGGCCTGGCCCACATTCGCGCGTGGCGCACCCCGAGCTCGAGCCGGGAGGGGCAGCTCCTCGCCCACCTGGGCGCGATGGGGACCTCGTGCATCACGACAGTGACGGCGTTCGTCGTCGTGAATGCGCCGCGCCTGGGAATGCGCAGGTTCGATCCGATCGTCTGGTTCGTCCCGATCGTCCTCCTCGGCCTCGGGCTGACGATCCTGCGCCGTCACCACGCAAGGCGCCTGGTCACGATGTCTTCAACGGCTGCTCGGGAACCGTGATTGCAGTCGCCATGACGAGCCAAGAGCCACGCGCCGGCTTCCCCCCCTCACTCGCGAGTGCCGCGCCGCCAGCCCCACGAAACGACCTTGGATCATGTTCCGTCGCCGAGGCGTGCTGCTCCCCGCCATGAACCACTTCGACATGGTGATCGATCCCGGGCATGGCGATGAGCTGGCCGTGGGTCACTCGACCGCGCTCGCTGTGCGAGGGTCCGGGCTAAACCCTGGAGAAGGACGTCACGCTTCGGCTGGCCGAGCACCTGGGGGCCGTGCCATCGGCCTTCCTCTGCCACCGGATTCGAGCCGCCGGCCGTCGCACAGTGATCTCGGCATGGCACAGCCTCCGTCCGATCGAACGCTGGGGTTCACCGGCCCACGCGGTGGAGCCGGCGATCTGGGTTCGGCTATCATGAACCGCGCTTGGAGCGCGTCACGCCCACATTCGAGCGCGTCGGGCCGGAGGCCGACCCCATTCTCCGCAACCTCTACGAGCACTACGTCCACGATATGAGCGAGTGGTTCAGTATCAACGTTCGCCCCGACGGGGCCTTCGGTCACGACACCACCTCCCTCTGGCGCGCGGACGTCGCCGTGACCCTCGCACGTGAGGGCGGCGAACTGGCCGGGATCGGGATCGTCAGCTCGGCCGGGAAATGGCTCGGCAAGCCTGCCGCACGCGACATCAAAGACTTCTTCATCCTTCGCCGCTTCCGCCACAAAGGCGTCGGCGATGCGCTCGCGAAGCATCTCTGGGACGCCTCCCCTGCCGAGTGGCTGGTCCGCGTCCTCGCCGCGAACAGCCCGGCGGCGGCGTTCTGGCGTCGGATGGTGCGCAGCTATTCGTCCGGACTCTATGAGGAGCGAGCGGCACGAGCGACCGCTCAAGGACATCGGCTCTTCCGTGCGCGCACGACTGCTACGCATCGCTCACGAGCGGGGCGAGGATCTTCAACTGCTGCTCACGCGCGAGACACATCGGCGATCGAGGCCGCGAAGCCGCCAGACGGGCCAGCTCAGGGCCTCAGCCAGCGCCTTTCGCGAAGCGAGCTCGCCGCGTTCCTTGCTCAATACCGCGAGCTGCTCGGCGGCAACCTCATCGGTCGCGGGGAGCGCTGCCCGCTCCGCGTCGACGCGCGCGCACAAGCCGCGCAGCTCGTGTAACGCCGCGACGTCGACGGCGGGACTCGCTTGCCAGTCGCCAGAGCTCAGCGACACCTGGATAGCCCGACGCTGCGCGTTCAGGTTCGCCCCCAGGAGGCGCAGCCGGTCCGCGAGCCCCTCGATCTGCACGATCAATGCCTCGTCTTGCTGAAACCTCTGCAGTCTCGCTTGAGCATCTTCGTCCGCTTCCTGCCAGCACAAGGGGCACCGGCCGTCGAGTGCCAGCCCACCGCCTTCGTCCTGCACGGCGATGGACTGCACGAAGCGCGCGGCCGTTCGAATCATGTCGACCCAAGCGTTCCCCTTGAGCCGTTCCGCCGATACGTCCTCGTCACCGAGCGCTTGCGCGGCGCTCAATGCCCCGTCTGCCGCCACATCGGCCGCGACCGCACACTTCAGTTCCGAGACAGCGTCCACGGAGACTCGCTCGACCGAGTTTGCGAAACGCTCCTGTAGCGTTCGCAACGCCTCGCTCTTGGCCCTTCAGCTCCAACCGGCGCGCGGAGGGCGTGCCCGCGTTGCCGACTGTGAGTTCGGCCTCCGAGTCTCGCAGCGCGGCTTCCTGCTCTTCGCTCCAGACCGCGAACGCCGCGATGGCCGCATCGCTCGTCGCTGAGGACAGCGAGCGGACGAAGCGCCCGGCCTCGCTGTCGCTTTCAAGATGCTGCAGCGTCTTCTTCGACGGCTGCACCGCCGCGGCCGCCGATGCCAGCGAACGCTTCACGCGGTCGATTTCGCTGGCGAAGCGGTCCAAGGCGTCGATCCCGGCCGGCCCAACCGCGAGCGTGCCGCCGCGCAGATATGTCTGCGAGCAAGAGCTATCGAGCACGGCGAATCGGCCGGCGCCGGCGGTGGCGATACCGTCGACCCATTGCACGGGCTCCTCGGCGCCGCCGACCGTCTTGACCGTGAAGGTCGCCGAGCGTTCGCCCTCGGCCGGCACGTCGGACCGGACGTCGCCCAGGATCTCGTCGACGACACGGGCGCGGTACACTTTCTTCAACACGCGGCAGTAGCCTGACTTGCCCGAGGCGTTGTCGCCGTACACGACGCTGAGTTCCGGTCCGAACTTCAGCGTCTGGTCGGGCCGCAACGCGTTGACGTTGCGGCCTTGTCCGACGGAGACCAGCACACGCTGCTCGCCGCTCGCGGCTACCGATGGCAGGTCAGCCTCGGACAGCGCCACGTAGCTCGACGCCTGCTGCTCGTTCTCGGCGACGGCGGCCGTCGCCAGCTCGCTGACATCCTCCGCTTTCAGCTCTTTGCCGCGCAGCACCCGGCGCAGCAACTCACTTTGCCAGCGCGGCAACGGTGCGCTCCAGGCGAGGATGTCGCGATACACGTCGCCCACCTTTCCTGCGTGGCTCGCCAACGGCATGACGGTGCTCGTATCCATACTTACGAGCCTATCCGTGCTTTACCGGCAGCAGCCACGCGGAGTTGCGTGGCCTGAATTGAGCCACTTGTCGAGCCGCAGTCCGCCCAGCCCCAATCCCGTCGGAACCTCCAACTCTGGCGGTTGTCCGACCGGGATGATCGAGATCGCGCGGTCGACCCTCGCACGCGACACTGTTCCGCCCAAGGGGCTTATTCCCTTCCTCGTGGCGGTGTTCGGGCTCACCTGGTTGCTTCTCCTTCCGGCGGGCCTTGCTCAACGCGGGCTCATCGCCGGGCCGGTGGAGCGCTTCCTTCCCATCGTCATCCTCGGGTTCTGGAGCCCGACGTTGGCCGCTCTGCTCATGGCCCGCGTGGCCCCCGGCGCTGGCGGCCTGAGCGGACTCCTTCGACCTCTTGGCAAGTGGCGGGTCAAGGTCCGATGGTATCTCCTCGCGCTCGGCCTGCCCGCAGCGACCTATGCTGCCGGGATAGGAGCCGGACGGCTCCTCACAGGCTCGGCTGCCGGTCCCTGGATTTCGCTTCCTCACGACGGACAGCGAATAGCGGCGATGCTGATGCTGCCGCTCGTCGATCAGATTGGATGGCGCGGGTTCGCTTACCCGCGCCTGGCGCAGCGGAACGGCCCGCTGGTCGCCAGCCTGATCCTCGGCGTTCTCTGGGGCGTCTGGCATACCGCGAAGCAGATGTTGTTCAACGAGGGTGCGGAATCAGTTCCCCCGCCGTTCATGATGCTGTACTTCGTCGCCGGCACCATCGTGTTCAGCTGGATCTACATCCACACCGGCGGAAGCCTCTTGCTGGTCGTCCTGGCGCAGATGGGCGCCTATCTCACCAACCCCAGCCCCGGATCCCTGCCCGGACAGATGTCGCCGCTGGCCATCAATACGGTCGCGTACGTGGTGGTGGCCGTAGCGTTGGTTGCACTGGATCGGAAAGCCTGGCGCTCATCACCGACGCCCGCCGACCGAACCGACGGGGCGCGTTCCCCGGGCCTACGGTGTTGATGTCGGAGAAATTGCTGGTGTTCACCGCTTCCGTGCGCCAGACAGATTCGCGGTTGCTTCATCTGCACACGCACGGATCGTGGCGTGGAAGGGAGTCCAGGCTGTCCACACAGCCTCGGCCCAAGAGCGAGCTCGGCGCGAATGGGTCGCAAGATCAGGAGCATCAAGCATCGAGGCGACCGTGATCTCCCCCAGCCACGGAACCGGCTCGAGGGGGGCAACGTCCCGTTTGTCCGGAAAGACCCTGGCCAGGATGTCACCCACAGCCTTGCCAGTCGCCCCTCGCTCGAGAACGAGCAGCAACCCGACCAGATGCACGGGCACCGAGCGCCGTCCGGCGGCCGTCCTGAAGCCTGGATGCTGGCTCATGTACGCGTCGACAGTCAGACGGTGAGCGCCTGGGTACTGAAACTCACCATAATCCCGAAGCGTCACCTGGCCGAAGGTTGCCCAACAGGCAGCTGAAGCCCCGCCATAGGGACCGACCGGCCCATCGACGACCGGCGCGATGAATCCGCAGCTCGGACAGGGCTGGGAGACTGGTTCTTCATCTGTCGGGTCCAACGTTCCCCACAGACCATTCACTGCGTGGGATCGAGGACGCGTCCCTGGAAGAGGATGGCGCCGGTTGCTTCGTGGCGAATGAAGAACAGGAACGGGCGATCCACGGTCAGGGGGTTCAATACCGCGGACTGCGTCCGGATGACCACCGCCGTCGCTGCGGAGGCTTCCGTGCCCATCTCGTCGACCGCGATGGTCGCCTGGTGCAAAACGTCGGAGACAAAGAGATCGCGCCTGCCATTGATGGCCGAGAGATCCGCGACGGAGGCGTCGAAGGCTTGATTCATCCCGAGCGCCATGAGGGCCGGCTTGAGCCCGCTGTCGGTCTTGAAGCTGAAGGCGGGCATGTTCACGGCGCCCGGCACGGCCGTCGAGCGAGCGGCGAGCACGGCGCCGAGGCGATCCGCGTCGAGCGCTGCCTCGAACGCGGCGAAGGTCCCCGCGTCGGGCACCACCAGCACCATCGACACCGTCCCGCCCACGTAGGGAAGCGCGGCCGCCCGCCAGCCATCACCGCTCCAGTTGTCGAGGTTCTTGGGGCCGGACATCATCTTGTCTACCGTCACGTCGCCGCCCGGCGCGTGAAAGATCCCTGGCGAGCTGTGCGACTCGAACGGGGTGAGCCAGTCGCCGAGGAAGTAGACCGCGTTGGTGAGCACCAGCCGGGTGCCCGGATCGATGGAGCCCTGGGGCAGCAACATGGTCACCTTGTGCTCGGTATTGTCGGACACCCACCCGTTGATGGTCGCCCGGGCGATCTCGGCCGCGCCCGCGAAGTCCACGAGACGGATGCCGGCTCCGTAGTTCGCCGCCAGCAGATCGAGGTAGGTCGGCAAGAAGGCGTACCCGGTCTGTCCCCAGGTGGCATTGGCGAGGGTCAACCGAAAGGTGCCGGTGCCGCCGGTCGGCTGCGTGATCAGCGCCAGATCGAGCGCATCGAACGCCGGGTGCAGGCGCTCGGGCGACAGCTCGAAGTGGAGCGTCGAGGCGATCTCGGTCGCGGTTCCGCCCGCGGCCCCGCCGTAGAGCATGGCGAGCGCGATCGAGATGCTGATGGGAGAAAAAACCAGGTTCCCGGGAGTCGCGCGTCCGAGGGCGTGATGGAGATCCAGCGCGAAGGCGCGGTTGTCCGAGGCGAGCTGGAGCGTGTCGGCGGGCGGCACACTCGGGGTCGCGACGCGAACCAGGGTCGACCTGGCCTCCATGCCCGGGGTGGCGCTCGGCGCGGGCGAGCCGGCACACGACAAGAGGAGAACCATCGGCAAGCAGCGCGTGGTGCGGCCACATCGATGCCGCGGCGCGCGAGCGCGAGAATGTCGGTTCATTGGACAGCTCCAGGCCAGGTCGACTCCGGAGTTTTGATCTTAGCAGGACCTCGAGCCTGGAAACATCAGGATGTCTTGGACCGACGGATCCAGTGCTTCCCGAATTCCTCGCAGACTTCGGACCATTCGCCACGTCTACTTCACGATGCACGCCATGTTCCGGAAGGCGATCCCCCGTCTTCTCGACACCAACCCCTGCTCGATTGACTCGGAGGATCTCCCCTCGAAGATCGACAAGGATCCCGAGTGGCGGGCATCGGCCGTGTTCACGAAGGACGAGCTCGTCAAGATCATCTCGGCCGACGGGGTGCCCGAGGATCGCCGCACGTTCTATGGCCTGCTGTTCCTCGGCGCGATGCGGTTCGGCGAGGTCGCCGCTCTTCGATGGCGCCACTACGACGGCGCCACTACGACGCGACGCTCCTTCCGCTCGGGCGCCTCCTCGTTGCGCACAGCTACAGCACGAAGAGCAAGAAAGAAAAGTCGGTCAAGACCGAGCAGCCCCGGTGGGTCCCCGTCCACGAGGCCCTGGCCCAAAGGCTTGCCGACTGGCGAGACCGTGGCGGCTGGGAAGAGCCCATGGGTCGCAAGCCCGGCCCCGACGATCTCATCGTCCCGTCCCGTCGCGGCCAGAACCGCAGCGTCAACCACATGCTGAAAAGGTTCCACCAGGATCTGGAGCGGCTCGAGCTTCGCCCCCGCCGGCAACACGACGCCCGTCGGACCTTCATCTCGCTCGCGATCGCGGACGGTGCCCGCAAGGACATCCTCGCTGGGTCACGCACGGACCCGAAGGGGACATCGTCGATCTCTACACGACGCTGCCGTGGCACACGCTCTGCGAGGAGGTGGCGCGCCTCAAGATCGATCTCGAAACCGCCCCCAAAACCGCCCCAAAATCCGTCGCGCCCGACCCCGCTAAGTACGCGAAATTACACGAGCGTCACTTACATTTTACTTACACGGTCCAACATCCTGAACAATTTCAGGAACTTACGAAGCGGGGTGGACGGGACTTGAACCCGCGGCCTCCGCCGTGACAGGGCGGCGTTATAACCGACTTAACTACCACCCCAGATTGTCACCGGGGGCGAACCTCCGGGCTTGGCTTGGCCTGGCGAGCCGGGCCCAACCGAGCGCGTGCTATCTACCTATCTGCGAGGGTTGTGTCAACGTTGCAAATCCCCTATCGACGGCCACCCTCGGTGGGGGGGAGAGGGATGCCTGCGCGACGACCGCACGGAATCGCGAGAGGGGGCCTGGCGTGATACCGTCGCCATTTCGAAGGGCCCGTTCGGGTCCATGCCCCGGGCCGCACCGGCCCGCACGGGAGGAAGATGGTGTCCATGTCGATATCCACGTCCACGTCCACATCCACGTCGAAGCCCGCCGGGGCAAAGCATCGTTCGTTCCCTCTCGCGCTCGTTCTTGCGGTCGCGGCCCTGGGTTTTGCGGCCGGGGTCCCCGGAAGTGCCCGGGCCGACAAGGCTGCCGTCGCCCAGGCCCCGGGCGCCACTGCGACGGCCACCACGACCAGCTGCAAGGCATTCGGAAGCGGAAAGTGTTGTGATCCAGACATCGCGGCCCACCTGACCAAGGCCGCGGTCTTCAAGGCCTGCGGCGAATCGGATGCCACCTTCCTCGGCGAGGCCGGCTCGAAGGAGACCTGCAAGTACGTCTTCAAGGTCGAAGGTGAGAAGCCAGAGGAGACCTTCGTTCAGGTCTATGCACCGGCCCAGAAGGAGGTGCCCTCCTCTCCCAACGATCCCTTCTTCTCGTGGAAGAAGGTGGGCAAGGCGTACGTCACCGACAAGGCCAAGTCTCCCAAGGCCGCGCCGATGATGGCCAACTCGACCGGCATCTGGCTGCCGGCCAAAGGCTACTTCGTCAGCATCAACGCATCGACCAAGGTCTGCACCAAGGTCGAGGCGTCCAAGCTGGCCACGGCCGTCAAATAGTCTTTGCCCCCGGGCCGCCGCCGCCCCCCACGGCGGCCGCAATCCCGCCCGCGGTCGTGCCGGGCCGCCCCGGGCCGTGCGCCACCGTGCCTGGTCGTTCACGCGTCCCCATGATCACGTCCGTCAGAGGAAAGGTCACGTTGAAGTTGACGTGGGCCATGCGCCGCAGGACGTGGTGGTGCTGGTGGTGGGCACGCAGCGCGCCGAAGATCCCCCGGCCCTCGGCGGCCAGCCCGAAGCGGGCCATGGTGTCCGACGGCACATGGTAGAGCGCGTGCAGAACCTCGTAGGTCAGGAAGTAGCCCAGCGCCGCGACGTAGAAGACCCCCACCATCCCAACGCCTCCGAGCGCCCCGGCCAGGATCGCCACCGGTGACACGGTCACGAGCAGGAGCACGATGGTGTACCAGGGCATCATGATCAGGCTGAGCTCGCGCATGTCGTGGAAGGCCATGGTCGAATCGGTGAACGCAACGTGATGGATCTGGGCATGGTTGTGGTACATGAACCGCGGAAACATGGGCCGGTGCATCGGATAGCGATGGACGGTCCATTCGAAGAAGTTGGCGAACACCCAGAACGCCGGGACCAGCAGCCACCCGGCCGCCGGTGCGCGCAGCGCGATGGCGAATGCCACGGCCATCAACCCGACGCCCAGGGTCGCGGTCTGCGCGATCTGCCGGCGACCAGAGTAGCCGGCGGGAATCATCTCGGCCCTCGTCATGCTCAAGGTTAGCATGTCCAGGCGCGAAGCTCCCTCGTCCGTCGGCGTCACGCGGCGGATGCTTCTTCCCGGCGGCTGAGGCCCGCGCCGGCCCCGGCCGACCGGCCGGTCCTCGAGGAGTGGCATCGGAGGCATCTTCCGGTATTCCATGGTAAACAGGCCCGCCGCCAGCGTCGAAGGAAGCCGTTCCGCCAACGGCGGCCGTCTTGATATAGTCACGGAAGAAGTTCACGGCACACACGTGATTTCAGCCAAAACTCCCTACGGCTATTCCCGGATGCATCGCGCGGCGGAGCTCGCGTCGATGGCGGTGGTAGCCCTCTTGCTGATCGCCTTCGTGGTGCAGACGGCGCGCACCATCACGACGGGCAGCGGAGCGCTGCGCCTGGTCGTCACGGGACTGTCGGCCTACGTGGCCTCCGACCTCATCTCGGGGGTGGTGCACTGGGCCGGCGATACGCTCGGTGATGAGAGCGTGCCGTTCGTCGGCCCGAACTTCATCAAGCCCTTTCGGATCCATCACGTCGATCAGCTCGCCATCACCCGCCACGACCTCATCGAGACCAACGGAAACAACTGCATCGTGGTCCTCGGTCCCCTGGCCGCGGCGTTCTTGATCCTGCCGTCCCGGGATGGTTGGTTCTTCGACGCTTGCGTCTTCATGGCCTTCCTCGCGGTCTTCGTCGTCGCCACCAACCAGTTCCACAAGTGGGCCCACCAGACGAACCCGCCCCGCATCGCCCGCGTGCTGCAGGCGAGCGGCCTGATCCTCACCACCCCGCACCACGACCGGCACCACGCGCCACCCCACGATCGCCACTACTGCATCACCGTCGGGTGGCTGAACCCGCTGCTCGACTTCATCGGATTTTTCCGCGGGGCCGAGTGGGTCATCACCCAGGTTCGGCCGCACTGGCTTCACGCGGGCGCGCGCGTCCCCGTGCGCGCGCATCCAGGGCATCCCGGAGGATCATCCCCGGCGGCCCGGGCCCCTGCGGCCCCGGGGCGGTCGGCGGAGATTCGGTCGCCGCGGGGGGCCCGGACCTCCTGCCGTGACCGAGGGGCGAGCGTGGAAGGTGGAGGGTTGACGTTGGAGGGTGGGTGCCGCGGCCCCTCCCCTCCCCTCCCCTCCTCCCCGCCGCGCCCCGCCTCCCGCGCCGGCGGCCGGCCTCCACCACCTCGACGATTGGAGCTATCCTTGCCCGGCATGCCCTCGTTCGACGTGGTCTCGAAGGTGGACCTGATGGAATTGGACAACGCCCTGCACACAGCCCAGAAGGAGCTGGCCCAGCGCTACGACTTTCGCGGCACCAACACGGTCATCGAGCGAACTCCGGAGGGCATCCTCGTTCGCACCTCCGATGAGCAACGAGCGGCCGCCACCCTGACGGTCCTGCGCGAGCGCATGGCCAAGCGAAACCTGTCGCAGCGCTGCCTCGATCCAGGCGACGTGGAGGCGGCCGGCGGCAAGACGGTCCGCCAGCTGATCGGGATCAAGCAGGGAATCGAGTCCGAGACGGCCAAGAAGATCGTCAAGAACATCAAGGACCGGAAGTTGAAGGTCCAGGCGCAGATCCAGGGTGACGAGTTGCGCGTCACCGGCAAGAGCCGGGATGACCTGCAGGAGGCCATCCAGCTGATGCGCGCGGGGGACTTCGGCATCGATCTGCAATTCGTGAACTTTCGCGATTGAGGCCCCGGCCGTGAACGGCGCCGGAGGCACCCGGGGCCGCGGCATCACCAGCCGTGGCCACCCCTTCCGACGCTTCCGGGGCTCGGGGGCGAGCCCGTTGTGCGGCCGTGGCCTGGCGGACGTGCGCGGCCTGGTCGTGCTGGCCTGCTTCACCCTCCTCGCCGTCCTTCCCCTCTGCCAGGCCTCCGGCGCCACCCCCACCCCTACCCCTACCCCGACCGCCGATGTCGCGCCAGAGCGCCCGTCCACGCCTGCCCCGGTGCCCCGCCCGCACCTCGTGCTCACCGCCACGCTCGACGACGACGGCGCGCACATCCACGGGCGGGTGCGGATGAACATCCCGAACGCGACCGCTCACCCCGAGCGTACCGTTCGGCTGTCGCTCTTTCCCAATCACCTCGCCCAGCGTCCGCAGGCCCTCGGCGAGGTGGCGTTTCACTGGCTCTACCCGCGCGGCTTCTCGCCCGCGGCCATCCGTCTCGGGACCGTGCGGATCACCGCCGAGCCCCCGAGCCCGACCCCGACCCCGACCCCTGTCGCCCCGGAGTCCGCGCCGGTGTCCGTGCGACTCGATCCGTCCAGCGCTGGCCCGCAGACCATCGCCACGCTGACCCTGCCCACCGCCGTTGCTCCAGGCGCTGCGGCCGACATCGAGGTCGTATTCTCCACCACCCTGCCCGACCGGCTGGGAAACTTCGGCTGTCAGGCCCTCGCCTGCCGCCTGATGGGCGGCTTTTACCCCTCCCCGCTCGGGTTCTCCGAGCACCAGCCGGCGGCCGCCACGCCCCCGGGGCGCGCCTCGGCCGACGGGCCCGAGCCCGCCCCGCTCCTCGACATCTCCGCAACCATCCGGGCGCCGCTCGCGCAATTCCCCGTATCGGGCGGGCCCTCGCGCCGGGCCGCGCCCGCGCCCGCAGGGGCAACGGGCCTCGAGGTCTTCCTCGATGGCGAGCGACGCGCCCCGGGATCTCCGACCATCCAGGTCGACGCCGAGGCCGTCCCTTACGTGACCCTGGTGACCGGCGGCCCGTGGCGCGGCGACGACGTGGCGGTGGCGGGCTGGCGCGCCTCGTACTTTCACCGGGAGCCGCGGCCCCCGTCCTCGGCCGGCGAGGTCCTGCCCTACGTCCGCGAGGACCGGGCCGGCCTCATCCTGCAGACCGTCGAGCGCGCCCTCGGCTTTCTCGAGCGACGCGGGCTCGCGCCTCCGGCCGCACCCGGCACGCCCGAGCCCCCCCTCGTGCTGATTCAGGCCCCGCTCCGGCACGAGCTCGTCCACGTGCACGACCACGTGATCCTGGTGTCCGACCGGATGTTCGAGATCTTCCCGGTCGAATCCTTGCGGCGCTACCACGCGCTCGAGCTCATCCGGGCGGTGTTCACGGCCGCGGCCGACCGCCTGGTCGCGCCCTTCGAGACCGACCGCGATCGCTCTCTGACGGCCGAGCTGCTCGGCACCGCCCTCACCGAGGAGTATTCGGACCGGGCCTTTCACAACCTGAAGTTCGCGCGCGAGTGGTTGCGGCCGCTCGCCTTCATTCCGGCGGTGGATCAGCTCCTCTATGCACCGGTCGTCGCCTCCTCCTCCAGCTACTTCGGGGAGCTCGGGGTTCGAAGTGAGATCCGGGACGACGTCCGGCAGCTCGACAACCGGCCGGACGGCAAGCTCATCGCCTCCAAGCTGCAGGACCTGCTCGGGAGCGCCGCCTTCTCACGGATGGTCGAGGCGATGCTGGTTGGCCGGCTTCCCCTTCGCGAGGCGGCCCTGCGCGAGGCGGCTCGCCGCCAGGCCGCGGCGGGCATCGCCGGGCCGGCCGACCTCGCCTGGTTCTGGCGTCAGTGGCTCGACGGCCCCTCGGTGCCCCCTCAGGTGAACTATCGAATCTCGGCCGTCCGCTTCGATGCCGCAACCTCGAGCGCCACCGTCGACGTCGAACGCCAGGGCGACCCGGTGCGCGAGCCGGTCGAGCTCCGGGTGACCGATCGTGCGGGGGGCGTCCACGACCTCGTGTGGCCGGCCGATGCCCAGGCCGTCCACCGGTTCGTGCTCCACCTGCCGGCGGGCCTCGATGCGGTCGAGCTCGACCCCCGCCATCGCCTGGTCGAGTCCCCGGTCGGCACCTTGACCGCGGCCGACGACCCGCTGGTCGACGATCGCGTGCCGAGGCGCCTGCGCCTGGTTTACAACGGGTTTGGCGCGCTCGTCGACGCCACCGCGGTGGACGCCAGCTTCGCGGCGGCCGTGACCGTGAAGCCGCAGCACGATCTGCGCAACGCGCTCCTGGTGGTGGCCCAGCATTCGCCTGCCCTGCTCGTGGGGACCGAGGCGTCCTACGAGCGCTGGTTCGGGGCCAAGGCCAACCCCAACCGGCTCACCACCGCGGCCGGCATCGGGCTCGGAGTGGCGCGCCTCGATCCCCACTTCGGCGTGCCGGCGGGCGCGCCCGCCGAGCCCGGGTGGCGACTGTCCGCCAGCCTCTTCGCCGAGCACGACGATCGCGCGTACCTCATCGATCCCTGGAGAGCGGTCGGCCTCCAGGCCGCCCTCGGTTACGCTCTCACCGCGCTCGACGGAGGCCAGCGCCTCTCGCAGGCCACGGGCGAGCTCGAGGTGCTGCGCCTGCTCGAGCTCGCGCCGGGCCAGGTGCTGGCGCTCGATCTCGATCTCGCGGCGACCCTCGGAGATCTCCGGCGACGCTCGCAGCTCTTGCCGCTCGGGGGACCGGCCGGCCTGCGCGGCTACGGTCTCGACGAGCTCCTTGGGCGCGGGCGGGTGCTGGTGCGGATCGAGCTCCGCAATCGGTACGTGAGCGATCTCGACTGGAACATCCTGCACTTCACCTCGGTGCGGGGTTTCGGGGGCACCGTGTTCGTCGAGGCCGGGGCGGTCAGCTCCTGCGCCGATCTCGCGCCCCGCGACGCCGGGCTCTTCTGGGACGTGGGCTACAGCCTGCGGGTGTTCCACGACGCCTTCGGCGTCTACCAGCAGATGCTGTCCGTCGATCTCGCGGTGCCGCTCGCCCGCCGCGACCGGAACTGCCTCGGTGGGCCGACGTCCACCGCGGCCCGGGCGCACCCCCTGCCGTTCGTGGTCCTGCTGTCGTTCTTGCCCAACTTCTGAGCTGGGATCGGGAACCGAGATCTCAGCGACGGGAAGGCTTGCGGGCGCCGAGCCGCTCCTCCAGCCGGTCGACCTCCGAGGCAAAGAGCGTGGAGGGAAAGGGGACGAGGACCACCGCCGCGGCCCCCGCCATCACCCCCGCCTTCTCGATGGTCTCGGTGAGGGCCGAGGTGCCCGCCACCACCCGACAGCGTCGGTTGGCCCGGGTCTGGAGCGACGAGAGCACCCGGATGGCCTCGAAGGCATGGACGTTCGCGGCCCCGAGGTCGAGAAGGGCCACCTCGGGGCGGTAACGTTCCGCGAGCGCGAGGCCCATGGAGAGGCCTGGCGCCACCAGCCCGACCAGCTCGGGATGGCGGTCCATGACCTTGGCGAGCTCGGCCCGGCCCTCGCCGTTCTCGGAGACGAGCAGCACCACGCTGGCGCCGCCCGCCTGCAACCGCGCTGGATTGGTGGCAAATTGCCCGGCATCCGCGCTCAAGTCGAAGCGCTCCCCGTCGCCGCCGGATGCGGCAGACGACGCCGCGGCCCCACCCGCGCCGGCCTTGCGCTTCTTCGATCCCTCGTCGGGACGGGTGCCCCGGCGCAACCGGCGCTGGGCCTGATCGGCGCCGATGATCCCGGCAGCCAGCTGGACCACGAGGAGCGTGTCGACCTCGAGCACCTCCGCCAGCCGAACCAGATATTCGGCCCGATCGACGTACATCTCGCCTTCCTTCCAGCGCACCGCCCGGGAGTGCTCGAAGCCGAGGACGTTGGCGAGGTCGCGCTCGCGGGTGTCTGCCCCACGCAGCTCTCGAAGCCGATCCATGGAAAATTTCCAGAGCTCGCCCGATGGTGGATGGCGGGGAAGCTTTTGCTGCGATTTCATCTTCAATGCGACTAATCGACGCCGCACACAAATGCAACTCGCATTTGTATTGTAACGAATCCGCGAAGATTCCCGCCCGTCCAGGCCGAAGACGCGTCGAAAGCCTGGCCCCGACGACCGGACGAACCTGGTGCCCGCCACCGTCGGGGACGCGAGGCTGGGGATATTTACACCCGGCTCCGGCGTACGTATGTTCGCGCGCGATGATCGTGGCTCTTCGGGCAGTTGGGCAGTCCGCCCATGGTGACAGACGCGACCTCGGCGCCCCCGGCGCCGCGACCGAACGACGCGACCAAGGACGCGACCAAGGACGCGACCAAGGTCCGGCCGAAGAGGTCCCGCGCCATCGGCCCGCGGTGGCCTTGCCGGCCTGCCTGGCCCTGCTCGGCCTCGGGCTGTGGTCGGCCGCCTGCGCGCCCACCATCAAGCGCGACCTGTCGAAGATCCCCGCCGGTCAGGTCGGCTTCGACGACATGTGCGGGCTGCAGTCGTACTTCGACGACATCGAGGCGAGGAAGGAGCCCGCCCCGATCCTGGTCAGCTCGACCGAGTTCGAGACGCAAAGAGGGGGTCACGCTTTGCGCGCGGGTCGCAGCCGCTTCGGCTTCGAGGGACGCGCGCAGATCTTCACCCTGCGGCGGGTGCTCGACGAGAACTGGGATCGCCTGCCCGAGGCGGTGGTGGTCTCCCCCCGGGTCGACCTCGACGTGTACTGGTCCGAGCGCGATGGCCTGCGGCGGGTGATCTCGACCAGGGACGCGACCCTGATCGCCGCCGCGAGCGGACAGGACGTCTCCATCCCGTACCACGTCTGCCTCTCCGAGCTGCTCTACGGGGCCCCCCTCTACCACGCCCGCCGCGAGATCATGGGGCTCGGGCCAATCGTACCGGCCTCGCAGCAGGACGCGGTGCCGGCTCCCTCGTCGCCCACGGATGCCGGGACGGCCCTGGCGGCGACCTCCCCGACCGCTCGGCCCGATGGTGGCGCGGGCGGAGGCGGAGCCGGAGCCGGCGGCGGGTCCGGAGCTGGACCGGGCACCGGCGCTGCCGTGACCGGCGACGCCGGCATGGCTCCCGCTCCCGCTCCGGACGGTGCGCGGACGCCCCGCCCACCCAGGCCCTGATCGCTGCGGTTCCCGGGAACGCGCCGGGGTTTTGCGGCTAATATGAAGCCCCCATGCCCCCGTACGACCACCGTTCCGTGGAGCCCAAATGGCAGTCCCGCTGGCGCGAGGCCGGGCTCCATCGCACCGTCTTCGATCCCGCCAAGCCCAAGTTCTACGCCCTCGACATGTTTCCCTACCCCTCGGGGGCCGGGCTTCACGTCGGTCACTGCGAGGGCTACACCGCCACCGACATCGTGACCCGCTTCAAGCGCATGCAGGGGTGGAACGTGCTGCACCCAATGGGCTGGGATGCCTTCGGCCTGCCGGCCGAGAACTACGCCATCAAGCACGGCATCCACCCGCGCATCACCACCCTCGAGGCCATCGCGAACTTCCGCAGGCAGATCGACTCGGTCGGGTTCGCCTACGACTGGGAGCGCGAGCTCAACACCACCGATCCGGACTACGTCCGATGGACCCAGTGGATCTTCCTGCAGCTCTTCAAGCTCGGGCTGGCCTACGAGGGCACCATCCCCATCAACTGGTGCCCCTCGTGCAAGACCGGGCTCGCCAACGAGGAGGTCTCGCAGGGCCGCTGCGAGCGCTGTGGCACCCCGGTCGAGCGCAAGGACATGCGCCAGTGGCTGCTGCGCATCACCCGTTACGCCGACCGCCTGCTCGACGATCTGGCGGAGCTCGACTGGCCCGAGTCCACCCTGGCCATGCAGCGCAACTGGATCGGCCGCAGCGAGGGCGCCGAGGTGCGCTTCCTCAGCGCCGCCCCGGTCCGGGGCCGCGAGATTCGTGTCTTCACCACCCGCCCCGACACCCTGCACGGCGCCACCTACCTGGTGCTGTCGCCCGAGCACCCGCTCGTCGCCGAGCTGACCACGCCGGCGGCGGCGGCCGCGGTGGCCGCCTACCAGCAGCAGGCCCGCTTCAAGAGCGATCTCGAGCGCACTGACCTCGGCAAGGACAAGACCGGCGTGTTCACCGGAGCCATGGCCACGAACCCGGTCACCGGGCGCGAGATCCCCATCTGGATCGCCGACTACGTGCTCGCGACCTACGGCACCGGCGCGATCATGGCGGTGCCCGCCCACGACGAGCGGGACTTCGCCTTCGCCCGCAAGTTCGGCATCCCCATCGTCACCGTGGTGGCCCCGACCCCGGGCTCCCCGCCACCGTCCCCCGACGCGGCCTTCACCGAGGAGGGCGTCGCCGTCAACTCTGGCAGCCTCGATGGGCTCGCCACCGCCGCGGCCAAGCAGAAGGTCACGGCCGAGCTCGAGGCCGCCGGGGTGGGGACGGCAACCGTGAGCTATCGCCTGCGCGACTGGGTGTTCTCGCGGCAGCGCTACTGGGGCGAGCCGATCCCGATCGTTCACTGTCCGGCCCACGGCGCGGTCCCCGTGCCGGAGGACGAGCTGCCCATCCGCCTGCCCGAGATCGAGCGCTACGCGCCCACCGGCACCGGCGAATCGCCCCTGGCCGCGGTGGACGCCTGGGTCAACACCACCTGCCCCACCTGTGGAGGCCCGGCCAGGCGCGAGACCAACACCATGCCCCAGTGGGCGGGCTCATGCTGGTATTACCTGCGGTACCTCGATCCCCGGAATCCCGAGCGCATCTTCGATGCCACGGCCGAGAAGCAGTGGATGCCGGTGGATCTCTACGTCGGAGGGGCGGAGCACGCGGTCCTGCACCTGCTCTACGCGCGCTTCTGGCACAAGGTGCTGTTCGACCTCGGCGTGGTCAGCACCAGGGAGCCGTTCAAGAAGCTGCGCCACCAGGGCACGGTGCTGGCGTACTCCTACCAGGACGCGCTCGGTCGATACCACGAGCTGGCGGAGATCGAGTGGCGCGGCGAGCAGCCGGTCCTGCGCGCCACCGGCGAGCCTGTGAAGGCCTCGGTCGAGAAGATGGCCAAGTCGAAGATGAACGGGGTGAACCCGGACGACGTCATCGCCGAGCACGGGGCGGACGTGATGCGCCTCTACGAGATGTTCATGGGCGAGTTCGAGCTCCCGAAGCCCTGGGATCCGCGGGCCATCGAGGGCTGTGCTCGCTTCCTCAAGCGGGTCTGGCGGCTCACCGACGAGCACGCCGCCGGGGCGGCGGCGGCCACCGCGGCCGACCCGAACCGCACCCTGCGCCACCGGACCATCAAGCGGGTCACGGTCGATCTCGAGCGGATGCAGTTCAACACCGCGGTCGCCGCCATGATGGAGTACGTGAACGGCCTGCAGGCCCAAGGGGCGAGCCGCGAGGACTTGCTGACGCTGATCCGGCTGGTCGGGCCCTTCGCGCCCCACCTGGCGGACGAAGCCTGGGAGCGCCTCGGCCAGCCAGGATTCCTGGTGCAGGCCAGCTGGCCGGGGTACGACGAGGAATTGACGCGCGACGCGACCGTGACCGTGGCGATACAGGTCGATGGCAAGGTGCGCGGCACCATCGAGCTTTCGCGCGACACCTGCGAGGAGGATGCCCGCCGGACCGCCCTCGCGGTCCCCAACGTGGCCAAGCACCTCGAGGGCCGCCAGATCACCAAGTTCCTCTACAAGGCTGGACGCATCATCGGCTTCGTCAGTCGCGTGGTGGAGCCCGCATCTTCGGGCACCGAGCCGGCCTGAGGACCGCGCGGGCTCGGGAGGCCGGTGCCGAGGGCACCCGGAAAAGAACCCCGAATCGGGGCTCCTGCTACAGCTCTGGACGAGGTCGAGACGTCGCCCTCCGGTCGAGGTTCGAGGTCCGCCCGCCGGCCCGAAGCGACGGCGGACACGGGGCACCGGCCGAAATAGTTTGCCTGAAGTTCAGGCCCCGGGAGCACTTCAAGGACATACCTTAACCACATGCGCTGGCCTGGCGCACGCCGCGCGGCCACGCCTCCCGATTCCCGTGAGCGAAAGGGGTACGTCATGTCTTTCGACGATTCCACGATTCAGGACGGCGAAGCGAAGATGCGTCGGGGTGAAGCGATGCCTCGGATGGACCGTACGGCCGCCTCCCGCGGCTGGCCGCGCGAGGCGCGAGACGGAGACCAGAGCCGCCAGGCGCGCGAGAGAATCGTCGGGGGCCCGGGTGGCGGGCTCGTCGCCTCGGGCGCGAGGACCCTGTCCGGGCCGCGCTACCTCGCGAGCTATCTGCTGGCGCTCCCGGTGATCGTCGTGGCCCTGGCATCGACCGGCGTCGACCAGCTGGTGAGCGGCGCCATCGCGCTGTCCTGGTTGGTGCTGGCGCCGACCGCGCTCTACTCGCGACGGGCGGCGCAGATCCTGCCGTATCTGTCCTTCGTGTTCCTCGGGCTCGCGCTGTTGCTCCTCCGCTTCAGCTCGTTGGCCTTCGTGGTCGACGTGACGGCGACGGTGATCATGTTCCTCGTGTCGATGCCGCGAACCGACCATGGGCATGCCCACGACGCGGCCCACCCGGCCGGGTCGGCCAGCGCCCCCAGCACCGCGCGCGTGTGAACAGGCGAGCAGCGAATGGGTGGCAGGCGGCCACGGGCCGCCGCCGCCTTTCGCCTTGACGGGGGACCGGCTGGCGCGGCATACATTCGCCTCCCAGCGCCGGCCGGTGTAGCTCAGTGGTAGAGCAACGGTTTCGTAAACCGTAGGTCGACGGTTCAATCCCGTCCACCGGCTCAAGGACTCCTCGGGCAGCCCGCCTGGCCCCGAGTCGGCTCCGGCGCTTCGGGTTCAATCTCGTCGAGGATTTGACGATGAAACAACACCGGAATGGGGTTTTGTTTCTGTAGAGCCACTCGACATTCGCAGAAGCCGCGCCACGTGGCCTGTACAAGGGTCACACATGCTTAGCGCGAACGAGGTTTCGACCAGGATCGAGCCGCGGGCCACGGAGGCGGTGGCCACCAAGGAGCCAGGCTGGCTCTCACCCGCCGTCCTCCGCCAGTCCGGCCTCCGGCTCGGAGCCTGCGGAGTCTATCTCGCCGTGATGGCGCGGCTCGGCGCCGCGGGGGCGATCCAGTGGACGACCGCCGCCATCCTGGTGGCCACGCCCCTGGTCGGGCCACCCATGCCCGTGCTGCGGCGCTGGCTGCGCGGCGTGCTGCCCTTCGCGCTGTTCCTCGCGGCCTACGACGCCCTCGGGTTGGCCCGCGGCTCGGTGGTCGCGCGCGGCGTCCACGTGCACTGGCCGTACTGGCTCGACAAGACGGTGTTCGGGGTCGGGGCGTTCAACGAGCGGCTGTCGCTGAACGAGCTGTTCGCGCGCCACCACTGGGCAGCCGTCGACCTTATCACCGGCTTTGCGTACTTCTCCTACATCTATGCCGTGGTGGGCTTCGTGATCTTCCTCGCCGTCTGCGATCGCACGGCGGCCGGGACCCAGCGAATGCACGCGGTCGGCTGGACGTTCTTCGGGGTGAACGCGGCCAGCTTCGTGACCTACCTGCTCCTTCCCGTGGCGCCGCCCTGGTACGTGGCGAGCCGGGGCTTTGGCCCGGTGGACGCGAACGCCGTCGGAGATCCCGGGGCGCTGGCGCGCATCGACGCCCTGACCGGAATCCCCTATTTTCAGCGCTTCTATTCCCACTGCTCCGACGTGTTCGGCTCGATGCCGTCCATGCACTGCGCCTACCCCATGTTGCTCTTGCTCTTCGCGCTCGAGCTGCGGCGGCCCTGGCTGGTCGGCGCGCTCATCGCCTTCCAGGTCCTGATGTCGTTCTCGGCGGTCTACCTGCAACACCACTACGTGCCCGACATCATCGCGGGGACCCTGTACGCCATCGTCGGATATGTGTGCGAGCGCGCGCTCACCGGTCGTTGCGCCTCCGGCGTCGCACAACCGTGATTTGACCATCTCCTGCCGCCTGGGCTTCACTCGCGCGGCGGGCGATTTCCGCCCAGGAGGGAGGGACGTGATGGTCAAGGCAGCAGAGGTTCTCGGGGTTTCGGTGTTCCTGTCGGGGGCCGTGCTCGGCACGGCGGGATGTGGAGGTCCGGCAGAGGGCCCAGACGTCGAGGTGGCGAGAAGCGAGCTCCTTGGCGACCCATTACCGGGGTTGACGGCCGCGCAGAAGGCGCGCTTCGTGACGGCGCTCGCCACGTTCAACGAGGTGGAGGGCCTCTTGGATGGGCTCGGGCCGGTGTTCAACGAGAAGTCGTGTGGCAACTGCCACAACGTCGGCGGCCCCGGGGGTTCGGGGACCGAGTTCGAGGTCCGGGCCGGGAAGCTCACCGGGACCACCTTCGACCCGCTCGCAGCCAGTGGCGGATCGCTGTTCGACCTCTTCAGCGTCAGGAGCCTGGCGGATCAGTCCGCCATCCCGAGCTGCGCCATCCCGACCGGCACGGGTGAGCCGGTGCCGGGCACCGCCAATGTCAGCACGCTCCGCCGGACCACGGCCCTCTTCGGCCTCGGCCTGGTGGACGCCACGCCCGACAAGACGTTCAAGGACCTGGCCGCCTCCGAGCCTTTCAACATCCGGGGACGGGCGCCCCTCGTCCAGAACATCAGCGCCGGAAAGACCACGGTGGGCAAGTTCGGGTGGAAGGATCAGAACCCGACGCTGTTCCAGTTCGCTGGCGACGCCTACGTCAACGAGATGGGGATCACCAACCCCCAGTTTCCGACCGAGCAGCCCCCTCGGGGGGATTCGAGCCTGGTCGCGAACTGCGACGTCACGCCCGATCCGGAGGACAACGGAACGGACGTGGGCCTGTTCACCGACTTCATGCGCTTCCTGGCCCCACCCGACCGCGGCCCGGCGACGATCAAGTCGGCGCTGGGGGATGTCCTCTTCACCACCATCGGCTGCGCCGGCTGCCACGTTCGGAGCATCACCTCTGGCCCGAGCGACGTGGCGGCCCTGGCCAACCAGACCTACCATCCATTCTCGGACTTTCTCCTGCACGACATGGGCTCGCTCGGAGACAACATCGGGGGAAACGGTGACGCGGGGATTCACGAGATGCGGACCGCGCCCCTGTGGGGCCTGCGGTCCCTCGACCCGACCAACCTCCTGCATGACGGCAGCGCGACCTCGCTGTCGGACGCGATCCTGAAGCATGACGGGCAGGCCGCCCTGTCGCGAAACCTGTTCGCCCTCCTGCCTCAGATCTCGAAAGACAACCTGCTCGCCTTCCTGAACACGTTGTAGTCCCCTCTCCTATCAGGGGGCTTCACCCAGGACTGGAGAGGCTGCCCCGGGTGAGCGCCGCCGGGGCTGGGATGCCTGTCAGGGCGGCGAGGGCTCGCAGGAGGGCGGGGCTGGCGGCCTCACCCTGCGCCTCGACCGCCTGACGCACGAGCGGGGCCAGCTCCTCGCTGCGGAAGCCGCCGAGGCGCTCCTCGGCCACCGCCCGCACCTGCCCTTCTTCCTGCAAGACCGCGTCGAGCAGGACCATGCCCGCCTCCAGCGAGCCGAGGTCGGCGATGGTCTCGAGCGCCGCCAGGCGGACGTCCTCGGCGGCGCTCTCGCGGAAGATGCGGGTGAGGGGCTCGAGGCCGTCGCGAAACCGCAGCCCACGGAGCGCCGCCAGCGCCTGCGCCCGGACCAGGGGGGAAGGGTCCTCGAGCCCGCGGCGGACGAGCCCGAAGCTGCGACGGCAATAGACCTGTCCGACCCCGGCCATCACCGCGGTCCGGACCTGAGCCGCCGCATGCTCCTCGAACAAGCGCTCGAGCGGCCGCAGCACCTCGTAGACCTGGATCCGCCCGAGCGCCAGAGCCAGGTCGGCGAGCACCGATGCCTCGGTTGGCGGACCGGGCGCGGCCTGCGCCGCCGAATTCGCCTGCAAGAGGGCCCGCAGGGCCAGCCGGGAGAAACGCGCATGGTCGGTGCGCTCGACCACCAGGCGCGAGAGCACCGCCGCCAGATCTCCGTCGAGCTCCCACTCGATCAGGTCCTGCCGCCACACGTCCTGGTAGGCGCCCACCCGCCGCAGATACTCGGGGAATCCCGGCGGGGCCACGACCGGCGCCTCGCCCGCCTGGGCGGCGTGGCGCTCGGCCAGGCGCTGGTAACGCTGGCGCTTGACCTCCGGCAAGGGCAAGGCGGCGAGCCGTCCATAGAGCGTCCCGACCGTCCCGAGATCCCCGAGGGCCGAGGCCGCGTCGATCCCGGCGTGTAGAGCGTTCTCCGACAGATCCGCGGGCCCGCCCGCGTCCTGGTTGCGCGCGGCGGTCTCGGCCCACAGGGCGGCGGCCCGAGCCAGGTAGTGCCGGTCGTAGACCAGACCCACGGCGGCGCTGTAGTCGGCGGCCTCGCGGGCCAGGGTGGCCGCGGCGTAGAGCTCTCCCCGCTCGACGGCGTGGGTCAAGAAGTCGTCGTAGTACTGCAGGACGAAGAACTTCTGATCGTCGGCGCGCAGGATGCGAATCGAGTTCAGGTACCCCTCGGCCACGTTCTCGAACGAGCCCCCGTCCTTCCCGAGGCGCAGCAACACTCCGTAGCAGTCGAAGGCGCGCTCGCGATCGCCGCGCGTCTCGAACTCGTCGGCCAGGGTCTCGAGGCCGAGCTGGGCCGCCCGCAGGATCCGCTCGGCCGCCGGGCGCTCGTCGAGCTTGAGCAGACACTCGCCGAGGTTGAACTGCGCGAGGGCGGTCTCGTAGGGCCGGCCGTCGAGGCGGGGATCGCGCAGGGCCCGCTCCCACTCGATCCGGGCCGCCGCCAGGGCTCCCGCCCGCTCGAGCTCGAGGGCCGCCAGCACCGGATGTCCCGCCGCCGACAGGACCCGCGCGGCGTCGTGATACTGCTTGAGCCTGGACGCGCACAGGGCCCACGGCAGCGGGTGCGAGTCGACCGGAAACAGCCGCTGCGCATCCCCGAAGCGGCGCAGTGCCATGAGCACGTAGCCAGCGTCGATCTTGCGCCCGGCGGTCTGGTAGGCGGCGAGCGCGCCTTCGAGCCAGCCGTCGTAGACCCCGGGGCCGAAGACCTGCACCCGGGCGAGCAGCATGCGATAGATGACCAGCGCCTCCTCGGGACGCCCGGCGCGCAGGGCCCGCTCCGCCCGCTCCTTGAGATCGATCTCCTCGCGATTCGGCATGCGCCGTCGCCCTCAGTCCCGGCCGAGCCCTGCCGCCTCGGCCACGATGTCGAGGGCCCGGCGCCGGCGCGACGCGGGCTCGGTCAACATGTCGGCGGTCACGATCTGGTGTCGGTGGAGACGAGACAGGTAGTCGAGGGCGATCGGCCGCGACGGCAGCACGAAGACCCCGTAGAGCGAGGCCACCCGCGCCAGATCCTCGACCAGCTTGATCGGGATGTGGCACTCGGCGTGGGTGATGAACGTGATGGCCACCTCGCGCCCCTGATCGCGGTGCAGCCGCTCCACCTCGGCCAGCAGATCGGCGAACACGCGCCCGTAGTTGCGGCCGCGCTCCGACCGGAAGGTGAGCAGGCGCGGCAGATCGCGGCGGGCCGACCGCCCGATGTCGAGGCGCTCGTGCAGGCGGCTGTCGAAGAAGCGCAGCCACACGTCGCCCCCGAGCAGCCCGAGCTTCTTGCACAGGGCCATGGCCAGCCCGCGGGCGAACACCTCGCGCACCCCGCGCATCGAGGCGCTGGCATCGACCAGCAGGTAGTTGAGTCGGCGCCCGGCCTCGGGGGCCCGCTCCCGACCGTAGTAGAGGAGCTCGTCGGACAGGGCCCGCACCGCGAAGGTCTCGTCGTCGTGCGCCAGCTCCCCCGGCAAGAGCGCGTCGAGCTGGCCCCGTCGCTCGATCGAGGCATAGCCGTCGATGGCGAAACGCTGGACCGAGCGGCGGCGCTTGGTCTCGAGCAGCGAGGGCAGGAGCTGGAGCGAGAAGTCGACGATGTCCGCCGAGCCGAGGGTGCCGACGATCTGGTAGAGATCCGCCAGGTCGGGCAGACCCCCGTCGAGCGAGAAGAGCCCGAGCAGCCGGACCGCGGAGGCGTCGATCTGCTCGAGCCGGGTGACGAGAGCGTGCTCCTGTTCGACCAGCCGCTGCACGAAGGACCAGGCCCACGCGGGATCCCAGATCCGGGCGAGCGCGGCGGGACGGGCCCCGTAGGCCGCCGAGACCACGGGGAGCTCGTGGACCAACCTGCGGCGAGGTCGCCCCGGCCAGCGCAGGTAGGGATCGTGCAGCACGCGGGCGAGGACGAGCGCGATGGTCTGGTCGAGCTCGAGGCCGCCGCCGAGCAGGTCGACCAGATCGGCGCCGGCCACCGCCGCCAGCAGCCCCCGGTACCGGGCCCGGACCATGGAGAGAGGCTCGTCGGC
>Ga0265316_10001485_pt1 | contig 25128 bp, 14 predicted proteins | sample 4522metaG_FD_202092 | JGI IMG/M metagenome (GOLD analysis project Ga0265316, IMG submission 202092) | Rhizosphere microbial communities from Carex aquatilis grown in University of Washington, Seatle, WA, United States - 4-5-22 metaG | ecosystem: Host-associated > Plants > Roots > Rhizosphere >... | reverse complement strand
CAACCGGGTATTTATAATTTCCCAGCCCGAAGGAAATACCTGCGATAATGCCAGATTTTGATAATTTCCCAGATAGGATGCAGGATTGATAATAGTTGCAACTGCTTTAAAATCCTGACCCTGCTTAAGTTTTGTTATATCCAGTTCGTTTCCTTTTGCATCTGTGTACCGGATATTGAGGTTTAGGTTTGAAGCAGTTTCTGTTTCATTCCCTGCCAAAGGAATTCCTTCCGTAACCAACCGCAAGTAAACTATGGTTTTCCCATTGTTCTGAATTTCAATATTTTTATTTAATAAGTTTTCGGCTGCAATTTCACGGGTGTATAATTTTTGCCTGGTCTCAGCTTTTTCAATTTTTCCATTTATGGATAACTGGCAACTAATGCCTCCACTATATTTACCCGATGTGCTTAAAATACTGCTTATGGCTATCAATCCGAAAGCTGTTTCCTGTGTACTGAGCCAATCCTGTGACGATAGTACTTTGGCAACTTTTTCTGCCATTGGCCATGCCTTGTCATAATCTTTAAGATTGCAAAGTACAGGTATCACCAGGGCAATATCACGGTTTGGAGAACCGTAAGTAATTCCTGTTTCACGATATGATTTAAAATCCGATTCCAGGTTATTGATTAATGTTTTTGCGGTTTCCTTTTGACCGGCCAACGAATATGCCCAGGCAAGCATCCACTTTGATTGTGCCGGTAGAGATGAATTTTCTTTTAGACGGTTCATGGCTCCCATTTCAGGAGAACCGGCCAGTGCCAGAGTCATAAGACAATATGCCTGCGACAATGAAGAATTAAATTTATCGATGGCAGGCCAGGATACTGCCTGATTTTTTTGAAATTTAATCCAGTTTTTCAACATTCCTTCAGGCAAAGCATAGCCTTTCTTTTCAGCTTCAATAATAAAATGTCCGGCATAACTGCATCCCCAATCACTGACGTAATTTTCCCCCGGCCAAAAAGTAAAAGCGCCGTAACTATTCTGAAATAATTTCAGCCTTTCAATTCCAGCCTTGATGTTAGTTTCTGTTTTGAACTTATCTGCATCCGAAAGATCCATCAATTCATCCAGGAATAGCTGCGGAAAAACCGAGGAAGTTGTTTGTTCGATACATCCGTGAGGATATCCGATAAGGTACGATAACCGGCGCTTTAAGTCGAGTGGCGGGCAACTTGATATTTCCAGATCAGCCTTGTTTGTTCCTGCTATGCCAAACCATTCTATTTTCTTTTGCCAATTCTTAGTCGGTTCCAGTGTATTTTCAGCTATCCTCACCTCATTTTCATTGGCATTCCGCACCATAATATCTATTTCGTAATCCGCTTTAAATTTACCGGAATTTGCTAATACTTTTACATTAGCCTGTCCAATTGTTTCTCGTGTTTTAAGGTTGAAGAAAATATCTTTATTGCCGGTCTTTGAAAATGAAAGGACCTGTTTATTCTGGCCAACAACTGAGAAAAGAGAATTGGTTTGTACTTCAATATTTACATCTTTTATATCAGGATCATCGGCAAATATGGTAACCGGAAGCATTACTTCTTCCCCGGGTCCAAGTACCCTCGGAAGTGTGGCCACTACCATAAGAGGGTTCTTTACCAGAATTGTTTTTTCAGTTGTGCCATAGGCACCCCTGTTTCCGGCAACCACCATTGCTCTTATGGCTCCGGAATATTTTGGAAGACGATAAGTATGTGAATTCTCGGCCCCTTTCTTTAATTCAAAAGGTCCCATAAATTTAACAACCGGAGTAAAACGATTTTTGGTTTTGCTGCCTTTGTCTGAAAGAACCTCCTGGTCACCACCAACTGCAAACAGATGTTCAATTTTTCCAGCCACTCCACCGAAAATGAAATTGTATATGTCCCAGGTATTAATTCCCAAAGCTTCACGGGCATAAAAGTTATCCCAGGGATTGGGCGCTTTGAACCGGGTGATGTTTAAAAGTCCTTCATCTACAATAGCTAAAGTATAGGTCATATCCCGTCCCTGTTTTTCAGAAACTTTAATCGTTAATTGTTCTTCAGAACCAATTTTTTCAGGAACTTTCAGGACAGGAACCAAACGGGTTGCCGGATTTTCGACCATTATCGGGGCATAACCAAAAAGGCGTAAAGGCAGATCATTTCCCGTATTGTGGTAAGGCTGAATTAGCATGACATTTACAAAAGCATTTGGAGCCATTTCTTCGGTGATGTTAAAATCAATCACTGCTTTTTTATCCTCGCCGGGTTTTGCCTCACTCCAGAACATGTCAATAATTTTTGATCCGGACTCGATGCTTACTAAAGCCTGTGTGTTTTCCGTAGCAGGAATAGTGATATGGGCTTTTTCACCCGGGGCATATACCGGCTTGTCCGTCGACACCACCAGCATGGCCGCCGCTTCAGGATGATTACCATTTAGGTTTTGGCGGTACCATGGGTTGTAGAACCTTAGAATTTTTCCGGCGCTGTGGCCATCGGGGTCAGTAACTCTCATAAAATAGGTACCATATTTATTCCCTTCAATTTTATACTTAACCGAACCATAACCATTCTGTGTCGATATGTTTTGCGAGGAAACGTACTGAAGATTATCGCTGTTGATATAAGTTCCCATATCTTCTTCCGATCTCTCCCACCACCAGTTCCAGTTAAATTTGTACAAATCGACTTTTATATTTTGCCTCGAAACCGGTTTCCCCAGGTAATCGACCGATGCAATTTTTATTGTCTGATCCATATCACAATATAGCCAGTTCCAGACGCCTTTTGCACCACTCAGGCTGATTCCTGCATAATAATTAAATGGCGAATATTTCGTGGTATAATAATCTATGCTGAAATTACCTCCATCTTCAAATACCTTAGTAATAAGGCTTAATTTTAACATCCCCGGAGCTGATTTACCTGGATTTACATTATAATAAATATCGGCTTTACCATTACCATCCAACGCCCCCTGAAAAATGGTTTGTTCCTCCATTTTATAACTTATGGTAGGATCGGAAAATTCAAAGTCGGGAAATTTTCTAAACGAAGCAGGTGCACTCGAAAGTCTCATGGTAATCACAGACTTTAAATTAGCAGCAACAGCACCATGTAACCATCGTGCAGTTAAAGTACCATGAAGACTTTCTTTTAAAATACTATCGTGGCCAAAATCCAGGTCTATAGCTAAACGGTTGGGTTTGATAGTCTCAATTTTTAAAGTCTTTGTAAAATTAGCTCCTCCTGCTTTAACTGTCAGCAGCCAGTTTCCTGTCGGAGCCTCCTCGGGTGTTGCGACAAAAAAAGTATAAAATCCATTTACATTCTGCACTTTTACCTGACGTTTGAATAACTGGTTTCTTGGATCGGTCAACTCAAATATTACAGGGTGTCCTTTTGGAAACTGGTTGTTTTTATCCTCCAAAATAAAAGTGAGGAATAAAGTATCGCCCGGCCGCCAGACACCTCTTTCTCCATAAATAAAACCTTTAAGCCCTTTTTGAGTTTGCTGCCCAGAAACATCAAACATACTAAGTGAGAGCGATTGCCCTTCTTTCAACGCAAGATATCCAAATTCATTTCCTTTGCGGGCAACAATTAAAAATGGCTTATGCGAACAAGGCAAAATTGCAAAACCCCTGCTATCGGAATATTGTTTTCCCAGAATCTGATGCTGGTAATCATATGCCTCAATCTCAACTCCGCTTAACGGATGTGCATCGGTAATACCTGTGACAATAACTGCCAGATCGTTATGGGTGTTTGTTTTTGCAATAAGTCCGATATTTGAGAAAAATACATTTCTGCTGACAAAACGTTCTCGATTGAAATAAATCCTGTAACATGGATTATCCCTGTTTTGCCAGTTATTATCTCCTTCTTCATTATATTCGTAGTCATAGTTTGAATAATAACTATCCCCATAATCTGCCGGTTCTTCATCTTCAACTTTACCGGAGGTTTCAGTAATGGACATTTCATTCTCCTCGTTTTCCTGTTTTCCTTCACAACGAAATAATGAATATGATTTCCGAAAAGAAATAGTAACCTTATAAATAGCCCCGGGATCCGATTTAATAAGTTTACCCAGATCAATTGAGAATAAGTGCCACCTTGTAAGGTCTGAAACGCTTGAATTCTGAAGGTCAATTTTCTGCCTGATTACCGGGCGTCCTACCTGGTGTAAACTGTAATCGCCATTATAATTATTGTCCTGCATAAACTGGCCGATATTGTTCTGATAGATTTTTATAATGGTAACATCTACTGCTTTAAGGTTCACTGCTTTGAACGGCATGATGATGCTGTCGGCAAGCGGCATGATGACTCCTTTTCCGACTAATTCTACGGCTGGTTTTATATCGCTGAATCCAAAATTCTTATAAAAAGTACTGGGTAGTTTCTTTCCCTCAAAATTTTCTATCGCCTCGCTTACTTTTAATCTGTGAGATTCTCCTGCTATTAGCCTTCCGGGATAAACATTAACCTGGTTTCCGTAACGTTTTAGTTTTATGTCGACATTCTCAAGAGTAATTAAACCTTCTAAATTTTGAGTACTGCTTAACGGATCGCTGAAATAAACTGTAAAAACCTGGTCTGGTTCATTTTGTAAAACTACGTCGATGACTTTAAAATCACCTGTTGCAGGAATTTCAACTTTTTGAGTTACTTCCTCTTTAACCGAGATAGGATTTCCATCCCAATGAACATTTAATTGTTGCACTGTTGATGTTCGTTCAATACTGTCGACGACAAAAATGTGTTCTTTTCTATCGGAACGGTGTTGCCACTTCAATATTTTTTCTTTTTCTCCTAAAGTCACTTTAACAATCTTTTCTATTGCCGCATTATCTGTAACATCAGCAGAAGTAATTTCCCCTTTCAGATTATATAGTGAAGCATTCGATCCATAAGTGCATAAATTTCTTATAGCTATAGTGAAATCCTGCTTGATAGTTTGAAATGAAAACTTTAACTCCGATAATTCATTGGGAACTTTTGCAACTTTATCCAACTGAAAAGAAACCTCATAATAAGTTCCTGATTTCAGGTTTGAAGTAGGAATAAATTCCAGGGAATTCGTACCTGTCCATCTGGCATGACCACTGATTCCCGGCGAAAAACCAAATAATCCATCCAACACTTTTTCACGTTCTAAAGAATCTCCGGAAAACGGGTTTATAAGCACTACTTTTATAGTCGATTCCACCGAGATAACGCCGGAAGTTACAGCAGATACAAATTCTGCATATTCAGCTTTTATTTTAATAGGTTCTTTTTTAGCGTTTTTGGGGATAACAATTAAAACGATTATAACGATTACAATAATAGCAGCAATGCTTAAAGCAATCTTGTTTTTTATTAAATTATTCATGGTGGATAAAATTTAAATTATTTATTTTCTTATTTAAGATATCTCTTTTTGCAGAATTGTTTGGAAATAAACTATCTGAAATTTAAAAATTATTTATTGAATTTAAAAATTGGAACCATTTATTTAATAATTATTTTCCAAACGCATTTCAATAAAGTCAAGTTGTCTCTTAAATCTGGAGTTAAGCATGGTTGTATTTGTGATGAACTTTTTCTGTCTTTTGTTTAGTTATAATAAATGAAAAGGAAATATTCTTTCCGGAAGGAAAAAACAAACCCAACAAGCCGGGATTTTGTTTAAAAAAAATATGTCATCCTTTTAAAAGATGTTTGTTCAGCAGAGATAACAATAAATCTCGTTTAAGTGGTTTACTTATATAATCAATGCAACCAGCGTCAATAGCTTTTTCTTTATCATCAGGAGCGGCATAGGCTGTTTGGGCAATTATTTTCAGGTCGGGTTTGTGTTTTTTTATCATCCGTGTTAATTCGTATCCATCCATATCGGGCAGACGGATATCCATAAGTACAAGGTCCAATTGTTGAGATTTTGAGATTTGTATAGCTTCTTTGCCAGAAGTTGAAAGAATAATTATTAAACCTGTATTTTCCAAAATTTCATTAAGATAATCAATGTTGTACTTATCGTCTTCGACGATAAGAATGGTTTTGTTTGAAAAGTTATATTTTTTTGGAATTTCAGATTTTAATCGGTCATCAATTACAGAAGTGGCTATTTCACAAGGAACGGAAAAATAAAATGTAGTTCCTCCTGTTATACCTGCGCGCAGGTTTGCCGGTTGTGGTTCAAGCCATATTTTGCCGCCCAACAAATCGATAAGCCCATTTACTATTGAAAGGCCTAAGCCTGTTCCACTGTAAAATCTATTTGTGGATTGTTCTAATCGGACGAAACGCTCAAAGATGAGTTTTTGTTTTTCAACAGGTATTCCTATTCCGGTATCGGACACATAAAAAAGAAGATGATTATTTTTATCGAGCTTACAACCTACCCTAATTTCGCCATTTTCAGTAAATTTAAATGAATTCTCGATAAGATTTATTAATATTTGTTTCAGTTTGACATTGTCCGTATAAATTACAGCGGTTGAAATATTATCATCAGCCTGCATATTAAATTTAATGTTTAGTTTGTCGTATTTTTCCTGGTATTCCCTAAAAAAAACTGAAATCTCCGAAAATAAGGTGGTTAATTTACATTCCGCAATATTAACTGAAACCTGACCTGATTCAATTTTTGCTATGTCGAGTATATCGTTAATAATATTGAGTAAGTCGGAACAACTCTGATTGATTATCTTGGAATATTTTTCGAGTTTAATTTTATTGTTGAATTCCCTTGCCAATAAATCGGAAAAACCCATTATAGCATTCATGGGAGTACGAATTTCGTGGCTCATATTTTGAAGGAAAGCGGTTTTAAGGCGGTCGCTTTCTTCGGCTTTATTTTTGGCTATTTGCAATTCGGTATTGGTTTGAATAAGTTCTTCGTTGAGTTGCATATATTCTTTGTTTTGTGCTTCTAATTCACCGCTTTTTTCTTTCAAAAGAAATTCGGCTTTCTTACGTTCTGTAATGTCCTCAACTATGGATATCATGCAAGGTATGTTGTTTAGCCTGATAACCTGGGCGGAGAATAAAACCGTTGCTATGTTTCCGCTTTTTGAGCGTATTTGTACCTCCTGACGAACTACGTTCTGTCCATTACGAAGAGATGTTACAAAGCGCTGCCGATCTTCTTCGTGAACCCACAGTTTCAAATTAAGTGTGGAGCTGGCAAGCGCTTCTTCCCGGGTGAACTCTGAAACGAGGGTAAACGCGTCGTTAACTTCAATAATCTTGCCATCTTCCAAGTTTGCGATCATATAGGCATAAGGCGAAATCCTGAAAGCCTTGGAGAAACGTTCCTCACTCTGGCGCAGTGCTTCCTCTGCCTGTTTGCGTTCGGTAATATCCTCGAACAAAACGAATATTTTGTCAGAAACAGGTACCCCTGAAATGAATATCGTCTTAATTGCACCATCCTTGCATGTTACCCGGTACTCGTTGCCAAGGATCTCTCTATCTTCTATTATTGCCTTTTGGACCCGCCCCATCCAATCTGTAACAACTTCCCTGCGATAAGCATCATCCGGGTATGCCTGTTCCCACCATCTGTCCATATTCGGGATATCTTCATGCAGGTAACCAAAAACTTTAACCGCTTTATCGTTAATAAATTCAATCACCCCATCCATGCTAACAACGGCCATCGCGATTGGGGCCTGTTCGACAATTTTTTGAAACCGTTTCCCGTCTTGGCGTAAGGTATCGTCTGTTTGTCTGTTTCTGGTAAAATATTTCTCATACGATGCCTTTAAAGAATTGTATTTATTTTGCAATTCTTTTATCTCATTCAGGAGTTCATGATTGGTTGCTTTTCTTTGTTTCATATTCAACTAAAACATTAATTGACCCTTATGATACATTTATATTTTTCCAATTTGTTTAGATATTTACTTATGAATACATGAAAGTTACAAATTAATTTTCAAGAATTTAAATCAAGCCGAAAAAAATTAAAGTTTAAAAAAGATAAGGAACAATTGATGGGTATACACAAAAAGATTGTTAAAGGTAAAAAAACATAAGATATCTGGACACTTTGTCAAACAATGCAAAGATCAAGGTTAATAAAAAATAATTAATTTAAAATTTAAACCATGTGTTGGATACCGGATTTAAAAACTGTTAAATTATTTAGTAACTTTGTGAACTGAAACAAACCCTGAAATTAAAAATGATTCTTTATTTAAAAGGCAGTGAAAATAAGTATTTCGCAGTATACTCAAAAAAGGATTTAAGCAAAAATGATAAAAATAAATTAACCTGGCTTTGTGATTCAAAACTTTTAAATAAGTCGGAAATTAAAGGAAATTTTATTGGCCCCCGAAAGGAAATGGTAACTCCCTGGAGTACCAATGCCGTAGAGATAACCCAGAACATGGGTATTACCGGTATAGTTCGCATTGAGGAATTTTTAAAAGTCAATTCAAATGAAGGTCAGTTCGATCCGATGCTCCAGGCATTTTATAAAAATCCGGATCAAAATATTTTCAAAATCGATAAACAACCTGATCCTATTCTTTATATAGAAGACATAAAGGCTTACAACCAACTTGAAGGACTTGCCCTTAATGAAGATGAAGTCGAATACCTTGTAACCCTCAGTAAAAAACTTAAACGTCTGTTGACCGACAGTGAAATATTTGGCTTTTCACAGGTCAATTCTGAACACTGCCGGCATAAGATTTTTAATGGCACATTCATTATCGATGGTGAAGAAAAAGAATTAACTCTTTTCCAGCTTATAAAAAAAACAACCCAGGCCAATCCTAACCGGGTTATATCAGCTTATAAGGATAATTGTGCATTTATCCAGGGGCCTACCGTAGAGCAATTTGCCCCGGAAGCTCAGGATAAACCAGACTATTTTGAAATAAAAGATATCGATACGGTCATTTCATTAAAAGCAGAAACTCATAATTTTCCAACGACAGTTGAACCGTTTAATGGTGCTGCTACGGGAACAGGAGGTGAAATCAGGGATCGTATAGCTGGCGGTAAAGGAGCTTTTCCTGTTGCCGGTACTGCAGTTTATATGACTTCATATCCTAGACCTGATGGCGGCCGCGAGTGGGAAAAATCTTCCGAACCCCGTAAATGGCTATATCAGACTCCCGAAGAAATTTTAATTAAAGCATCGAACGGTGCAAGTGATTTTGGAAATAAATACGGACAGCCTTTAATTTGCGGAAGTGTTTTTACTTTTGAACATTCGGAAAATAATATAAATTTTGGATATGATAAAGTAATTATGCTTGCCGGTGGCATTGGATACGGGAAAAAGAAGGATAGTTTAAAAGACAATCCTGAAAAAGGGGATAAAGTCGTGCTGCTTGGAGGGGATAACTATCGTATTGGTATGGGTGGTGGTGCGGTATCGTCAGTGGCAACAGGAGAATATGGAAATTCTATTGAATTAAATGCAGTTCAGCGTTCAAATCCTGAAATGCAGAAACGTGTATATAATGCCATCCGTGCCTTGGCAGAATCTGACGACAATCCAATTATTTCTATACATGACCATGGGGCTGGAGGCCATTTAAACTGCCTTTCAGAACTTCTAGAGGCAAGCGGCGGGTTCATCGATATGAGTAAGCTTCCTATTGGTGATCCTACACTCTCGGCGAAAGAGATTGTGGGAAACGAATCGCAGGAACGCATGGGACTTGTCATCAGGGAAAAAGATATTAATTTATTCAACAATATTTCCGATCGTGAACGTGCGCCTTTTTACATAATTGGAGAAACTACAGGCGACAAACAGTTTACCTTCCTCGAAGCAAATACTGATAAGAAACCCATCGATCTGAAAATGGAAGATTTGTTCGGTAATCCTCCGCGAACAATTTTAACTGACCAAACCAGGGAAAATAATTTTGAAGAACTGATTTACGATGTTTCAAAAATTGAAGAATACCTTGAAATGGTTTTACAACTCGAAGGAGTATCCTGCAAAGACTGGCTTACAAATAAAGTTGACCGGTCTGTTACAGGCCGTGTTGCCAAACAACAAACTGCCGGGACAATTCAACTTCCGCTCAACAATGTAGCAGCTATTGCACTCGATTACCAGGGAGTAAAAGGTGTTGCAAATTCAATAGGACATGCACCTATACCGGCATTAATTAGTCCTGAAGCAGGATCTGTTCTTTCGATTGCCGAAGCATTAACAAATATTATCTGGGCGCCGATCGAAGGAGGTATCCGTGGGGTATCTTTAAGTGCAAACTGGATGTGGCCAAGCAAACAAAAAGGCGAAGATGCAAGATTGTACAATGCCGTAAAAGCTGCAAGTGATTTTGCTTTGGCTTTAGGCGTTAATATTCCTACGGGAAAAGATTCACTTTCCATGACTCAAAAATATCCTGATGGCTCAATTGTATTATCACCCGGAACAGTCATTATTTCTGCAGCAGGTGAAGTCACCGATATCCGGAAAGTGCTAAGTCCCGTTATTGTTTCTAATCCTTTAAGTTTCCTTATTTATATTGATTTTTCGAAAATGTCTTACAACCTGGGTGGAAGCAGCTTGGCCCAGGTGCTAAATAAAGTGGGAAATAATCCTCCTACTGTCAAAGATCCTGCTTATTTTGCCAATGCTTTCAACTCGATTCAATTATTAATTAACGAAGAAAAAATTCTTTCCGGTCATGATATTTCTGCAGGGGGAATGATAACTACTCTTTTAGAAATGTTGTTTGCAAACCCTGATGTTGGATTTGATATAGATTTTTCAAGCATACCGGAAAAAAATATTATTAAATTATTATTCAGTGAAAATCCGGGCATCATAATTCAGGTCGATCAGGATGATAAAGAGGCTGTAGCCATGCTTCTTAAACAAAAAGATATTCAATGCCAGATTATTGGTAAACCTGTTTCCGAAAGGGTTCTGAATGTTAAAAAAGCAGGAATCCAATATTCATTTGATATTAATAGGCTTCGCGACACCTGGTTTAAAACTTCCTATCTGCTCGATCGTAAACAATGTGGAGATACAAAAGCTCTTGAACGATATAATAATTATAAGTCTCAACCGCTTTCTTTTTTATTCAACCAAAATTTTTCAGGTAAATTTTCTCAGTTCAATATCAATCCAAAAAGAAGGACAAAATCTGGTATAAAAGCAGCAATTATCCGTGAGAAAGGTGTTAACGGTGACAGGGAAATGGCCTGGATGATGTACCTGGCCGGATTTGATGTAAAAGATGTGCATATGACCGACCTTATCAGTGGACGTGAAACACTTGAGGACTTAAATATGATTGTATTTGTCGGGGGTTTCTCAAATTCAGATGTTCTGGGATCTGCAAAGGGATGGGCCGGTGCATTTTTGTACAATCTAAAAGCTAAGGAAGCGCTCGAAAAATTTTATGCCAGGACAGAAACCCTGAGTTTGGGTGTTTGCAATGGATGCCAGCTTGTAATTGAATTAGGGTTAATTAATCCCGATCATGTTGCAAAACCAAAAATGCTCCTGAATGAATCTCATAAATTCGAATCAGGATTTGTTAATGTAAATATTCAGGAGAACAATTCAATTATGTTAAAATCGTTATCAGGTTCAAGGCTGGGTATCTGGGTAGCTCATACCGAAGGCAAGTTTAGTTTTCCTTACGAAGAAAACAAGTACGAGGTGGTAATGAAATTCAGCTATTCAGGTTATCCCGGAAATCCTAATGGAAGCGATTTTAATGTAGCAGGAATTTGCTCCTCAGATGGCCGTCATCTTTGTATGATGCCACACTTGGAAAGGGCTATTTATCCCTGGAATTGGGCTAATTATCCAAGAGACAGAAAATCAGATGAAGTTACACCCTGGATAGAAGCTTTTGTTAATGCACGGGAATGGATAAAATCAAAAATTTAAATTCTTATATCATGAAAAAAAGAATATTATTTCCAACTCTCATAATTTTTACTCTTTTGGGTATTATTTTATTTAATTCATTTGTCAGTTCCAAATTTAAATCCGGATCAACATACTCTAAACAGGCAAAACTTAGTGTTCCAATGATGCTGCCTAAGGTTGTAAAAACAAAAGAAAAATTTTATGTGTTAAGCCAGGGCAATAGCGAGGGATTTAGAAGACAATTGAACATAAGTGTTAATGCATTGCCTGCAGATACCCAAATAGTAATTTATGAGTTTTTACCTCTCAATGCCATCCTTAAGAAAATTACTGATGCTGGTTTTGTTCGGAGTTTTTTCGGAGCTTGTGTAATTGAAAACAAATTATTTATTGCTGGTGGATTTGACTCAAAATGGAACCCCGCTTCAAATCTTTTTGAATACGATTTTATTTCCAAAAAGTGGACAAGTAAAAAATCGATGAATATTTCGCGTGTAAATTTTGCCTTAGAATGTATTAATGGTAAGATATATGCTATTGGAGGAGAAAACACGAATGGTTCAGTTGAAATTTACCAACCGGAAAATAATCAATGGGAACTAATAAAAGTTAATTTTTTACCCAATAAGCTGGAGCCCCTTAAAAGCATTACTTCATCATCGGTAATAGAAAATAAAATCTTTCTTCTGGGAAAACAAAATTCAGCTTTTAAAATTTTCGCTCCTGAAACCGGTATTATGACTGAAGGCCCTGTGGCACCATTTAGTACAATGTATTTTTGCTCAGCAGTGAGCAATAAAAAAATATACATAGCCGGTGGAATAAATAAAAATGAATTCGATCCATGTGTTTATCTTTTCAATATGGTGGACGGCTCATGGACTAACGTCGGAAAAATTCCGGTTCCCCGTTATGGTTCGGGGTTGCTGTATTATAATAGTATGCTTTTATTTTTAGGCGGTTCAATTTCCAATCCTTCCCAGCCGGCAACACCAACCAATGAAATATATATTTACAGACCTGTTAAATAGGCCCTGTTTTTTTTCAATTATAATTATTTCAGAACCTTTTGTTGCATGAATCATTAAGTGCAATAAATTCTTTCAGTTTTATATCAATAGTAACTATTAAATCATATTCATTTACCTCGGCAAGAAAATTGTCATCGAAATTGCAGTATAAAACAAATTTTGTGAGCTTCTCGCCTTTAAGCCCTGTCCAATGTTCAATATTGTAACTATTGTACTTGGCATTAATTCTTTTCTTAATTGGATCATACGCTATTAAAACAGCAACTTTTCTTTTTGATTTTTCTTCCTTACTAAAAGCATTATATAATAAAGTAACCGGACCGGTCATTGAAAATCCAGATGTGCCATCCATATTTTTGTGAAACAAATTCGGACCACCAGGAGCCGCTTTTGGCAAACCCAAATCTGGAAGTTCATCGTTCAGGCACAAATTAAGAAAATTCTTTTTAAAATTTGAATAATTGCCTAAAACCAACGTGAGTTTTAAATATTCTTCTTTTGAGAATTTGGTTGAATCGCAAATATTTGGTAAGTTTTGAACAATTCTCTCATTCTTTGGTAATAAAGGTGGAAATATATAATAAGGTTGAACAACGGAATCAATTTTAATAAAATCAATCTTAGTAAAAGGACGAAATTTCATCTCCTGACAAAACAAGAAATTGCAGTTTAGAAGAAGAATAAATTTTATAAAATTTTTCATAAAAACACCTTCTGTGTTTTCTAAAGCTTATGTTGTAAAATTAGTTAATTCCATTCTGACACATTAATATTTTATCGATTTTTAAGATATTATAACAGTTATTCCTGCATTGAAAAATGTACAAGGATTGTCGATATCTGGTTTCAAAAGTCAAGTTCAGACAAAAATTCAGGTTTCATAAAATATATTTTAAGTATTCATAAACTGTACAAGATTAAATAACGATTTTCCAATAAAAATATTTCTTTATAAAATCAGAGTTAATTGAAACGAAGATAAATGTGTGAAATCTTTATATTTTTGTTCTTCTCAAAATAACTTCAGAACCGAAAGAAAGGAATGTTTTAAAATAACTACAATTTGAAATGACTGAAAAGCAAAGAATAATTCATAGTCTCGTTTTTCCCATTTTCTTTGTTCTTGTAATATGGCTGGTAAAAATTTTTGAACTTGCCAATGGCACTTCATTCTACTATTTGGGAATTTATCCGTGGAAGATGAAAGGACTAATAGGTATTGTTACAGCTCCTCTAATACACGCCGATCTTAAACATTTGACCAATAATACTGTTCCTTTCCTGATTCTTGCTGTTGGAACTTTTTATTTCTATCGTCCTTTGGGTTATAGAATATTTTTTCTTGTCTGGCTAATGACGGGATTATGGGTATGGTGTGGTGCGAGGGAAGCCTATCATATTGGGGCAAGCGGGATAGTGTATGGACTGGCATCCTTTCTATTTTTTAGCGGGGTAATGCGCAGGATTCCTGAATTAGCGGCAATTTCATTAGTAGTAATTTTTCTTTACGGTAGTATGATCTGGGGAATTTTCCCCTTTATTCCCGATATTTCCTGGGAATCTCATCTTTCCGGTGGAGTGGCAGGTTTGATTTTAGCATTTTTATATAGGCATGATGGCCCGCAACCTAAAAAATATGAATGGGAAGTAGATGAAGATGCCATAACTGAAATTGGTGATGACTTGAATTCTGAAAATAATGAAGATAACAAAATTGTAAATTTTCACAAATCAAATTGAAAGAAATAAATCTGTTTTTATGATTAAAAAATTATATCCCGAAAATCCAAATTCTCGGGAAATTGACAAGATTGTAAAAATTTTGCGGAATGGAGGGACAATTATATATCCAACCGACACGGTTTATGGTTTAGGCTGTGATATTTTTAATCATAAAGCAGTTGAATATGTAGCAACAATTAAAGGCCTCAAACTGAACAAGGCGAACTTTTCTGTTATTTGTTACGACCTGAGTCATCTTTCAGATTATGCAAGGCAGGTGGATAATAACACTTTCAAATTGATGAAAAAATTGCTGCCGGGGCCTTATACTTTTATCCTGAATGCAAGCAGCAAAGTACCACGTTTTTTTACAAGTAAAAAGAAAACTATTGGAATCCGGATTCCCGATAATAGTATTATCCTTGAAATTGTAAAAGAACTGGACCATCCTATTCTTACAACTTCTATTCACAGGGATGGCGAAAATATAGAATATTTAACCGATCCTGAATTGATACATGAGAAATACAAAGATATCGTTGATTTGGTTATCGATGGAGGATATTGCGGAACTGTGCCTTCAACAATTATAGATTGTACAGGATATGAGCCAACAGTAATCAGAATGGGTGCAGGCAAAATAGAATTATAACATATCAGATTTTAGAAAAACCTGGTGGAATGAGAAGGAGTAAAAAATTTTCCAATCTTATTAAAAGTTGAAGGCATAGCAAAAATAATAACCTTGTCGAAGGGTTTAATAATAGTATTTTCATCGGGGATAATAGTGTTCCTGCCTCTAACAATACCACCGATTACAACCTCAGCCGGTAGTCCAACATCTTTAATGCTGTGCTGAATAATCATCGAGTCGGGTTTGGCTACAAATTCAAGTACTTCTGCATCAGAACCAGTTAAGCATTTAACTGTAGAGACTTCTTCGGCCATGGTAAAACTGAAAATACTGCTGGCAGTGATTATTTTTTTGTTAATAATCGTATCTATTCCCATATTTTCTGCCAATTTTATATAATCTGTGTTTTCGATCTCAACAATAGTCTTTTTAACTCCAAAACGACTCGCCAATTGACAAGTGAGCATATTTATTTCAGAATTCCCTGTAACCGCAATAACCGCATCCATATTTTCCAAACCCTCCTCCTTCATCACATCAATATTACGGCCATCTCCGTTTATAACCAGCACACCTTGCAATTCGTTGGAAAGATTAAAACTTTTAGTCCTGTCACGTTCAATAAGTTTCACGGAATGGCCATGAGCCAATTGTTTAGCTGTATTGCGGCCTATTCTGCTTCCTCCTATTATCATTACATTTTTAATATTTACTGCTTTTTTGCCAAAATATTTCATAATTAAATTTATTCCCCGATGAGTAGTGATAATATAAGCAACATCGTTATCGAGAAGTTTGTCATCTCCTTTTGGCAAGATGGTTTCGTTGTTGCGGCTAATAGCTACTACTTTATATTCGGGTTCCTGTGTTAAATTATGAAATTCATTAATAGTCTGGTTTAGGGCCGGTGCTTCCTGATCCATGCGCATCACGTACAGAAGAAGTTTTCCAGTTCCAAAACTCATTATGTCTGAAGTGCCGGTTTGTTGTATTAGGTTCGAAATTTCAGTGGCAGCCAATTGTTCCGGATAAAACATATAATCGATACCCAGCTGGGTAAAGTATTCAAGGTTCTCCTCTTCGAGGTATTCATAATTGTCTATACGTGCAAGGCATTTCCGGGCACCAAGTTTCTTTCCCAGAATGGCTGAAGTTATGTTTACTTCTTCCGAATTAGTAACAGAAATAAACAGGTCGGCTCTTGCTATACCAATACCCAATAATTTATTAATAGATGTAGCCGATCCATGAAAAGTAGTTAAATCGAGATTATATCCAACTTCCTTTAAACGCTCTTCAGATGTGTCTATCACAACAATATTGTGCTTCTCGTTACTAAGCATCCTGGCCAGGTGAGAACCCACATCACCCGCACCGGCTATTATTATTTTCATAATTAATCAATTTATATCTGTAAAAATATTACAAATCTGCTACAAAAGAACCCCTTTCCCTGACAAAATAAATATTCGTCAAAATCCTTTCTTGTCTTTCAATAGTATCCTGAAATGACTGTTTATAAGATGAATCAAAAATTGTAATGCCGGAATTGAAATATTTTTTAAGAACGGGTAATGTAAAACCCGATTTACCTGATACTACGAGATAATCTACCGGTAAAGGTGATTTAATATTATTGTTTAAAATTTTTTTGTCCCTTAAGAAAACAATTTTTTTATCATGAAAATGAATAAACAGGTTTTTACCGGCAAACTGATATATATGAACATTAAATATACTTGTATCGACATTTTTATATGATTTATTTATTAAAAATTCTTTAGAATTCCTTATTTCATAAGCCAGAGTCATTGATTTGGAAGAATTATTTATCCTTTGGATCGCAAATGAATCGGTAAGCAAAATTTGATTATGTTTAAATATCATAGAAACAGCCGAATGTCCCGGAAAATTATGAACTACCAGAACACGATTTCTTTCATTACTTATATGCCGGATAGTTCTTGAAAGCCCAAATAATAACAGAAAACCCAGAAAGAAGAAAATCATAGCATTTTCACGGTCAATTATCCAGATAGTGACAACACAGATTATACATGCCAATAGAAAACTTTCAGGAATATTTAAATATATCCCTTTAATACTAGCCAGAGGAAGGTATTCGACATGAATTACCAGCCAGTTTAATCCAAGTAGAAGATATTTCAAAAGAATAGCCATCGATGAAGCTGCAATTGGCCAGAATGAAAATATTAATAACAAAAGACCTGCATAAATAATGGCGCTTGAATAGGGAACTATCAGCAGATTGGAGAAGATAAAATACGTTGGAAACTGATGAAAATAATATAATGTCAAAGGAAGGGTTCCTGCCTGTGCGGAAATAGAAACAGCCATTAAAGCCCAAATACCGTCTAAATATTTCGAAGAAGGGTTCCATAAATGGTATATGGGCCCATACAATAATAAAATTCCTGCTATTGCAGTATAAGATAACTGGAAGCCAATATCTGCCAATTGAAATGGATTAAAAAGTAATATTATAAATGCTGAAGCTGCTAATGTATTGAACCCGTTATTGCCCCTGTTAATTGCTTGTCCAAATGCAAAAAATGAGAACATAGCAGCAGATCTAATGACCGGAGGCGAAAATCCGGTTACCAATGCATAGAACCAAATACAAATGATCACTATTACCGACCTGGCAATTTGCAGTTTTCTTGACTTATTCATGAAAAAGAAAAGATACATTAAAAACCCATAAACTATTCCCACATGCAATCCTGAAACGGAAAGGATATGCATAACTCCCGCAACAGCATATGAATTTCTTAATTCAGGATCTATGTCACCGGTAAAACCCAAAACAAGTGACGATAAAACAGCCTTTTCACGAAGGTCCATATGCCGGTCCTGAACTTTGGAAAGTAATGCCTGCCTTATCTTTAAAACTACTGAACTAAAATTGGTTTTATGAACATATAATTTTTTACATTCCCCGGCTTTAGCCGAAACCTGACACTGAATTCCTTTATAGTAAAAATAATTTTTAAAATTAAATTGATAGGGACATACAGGCCATTCTGTTGATGATATTCCGGCATGAACAAGTAAACGATCTCCTGCATTAATTTTAAATTTCGAGGAATCGCATAAAACATAAAGTTTACACTGGCAATTGCATGCTTCCCATTTCTTTCCATCTTCATAAGCAGTAATTGTACCATCCAATTTCCAAAATATATTATAAGCAGGTATATCGCTAATTTCACAAATGAATAATTTTGATTTTAAAAGAGTGCCAGGCAAAGAAATCATTTTCATTTGTCGGGCAGTTATAAACATACCAAAACCGAATAAAAAGAATGTTAATAATATGCCCCAAACATAACCATATGCAAATGATCTGTAGATTTTAAAAATAGAAGAACCAATTAATATTATCGAACTACAGATTAAGAATACCAAACAGGCCTTCCATTCAAAAATTGCTGTCATCTGGACAATAATACCCAAAATAAAAGGAACAAGTACTTTTATAAATGGTACTTTTTTTAATTCTTCAGATAATGAAAACATTCCTTTTTACAATTTTTTAATTCCTCATTAGGAACGAAATATTATTAATAATTCTATTAAAGAATTTTCAATATAACAAATTATAAAATTTTAATCAATTGTCCTAATTTTTATAAAAAATAAACTTCATTTGAAAATTAGAATTCCTTTTAAGCATGCAGGCCTGTAATATTGTTAAAGTTTTTTAATATCTCTCTATTGTTAGGTTTTATAAAGGATATTTTAGTAAATTTACTTTCATGTTTTAAAATAAAATATTATGACAGATTTGAAAACAAAATATATGGGGATTGAATTAAAAAATCCATTAATTATCGGAGCAAGTCCTATGACTTCGGATGTTGAAGATTTAAAAAAGATTGAAGAAGCCGGGGCAGCAGCATTTGTTTTCCGTTCTCTTTTTGAAGAACAGATACAGCTTGAGAAAGCACAGTTGGATGATGAACTGGAAGAATATACTGAACGTCATGCAGAAATGATAACTTTATTTCCTCATATTGAACATGCCGGGCCCCAGGAGCATCTTCACAAAGTGCGAAAGGCCAGGGAAGCTACTTCAATACCTATGTTTGCAAGTTTGAATGCAATTTTTAAAGAAACCTGGATAGAATATGCAAAACTCCTGGAAGAAACAGGAATCGATGGTTTGGAATTAAACTTTTATTCGGTACCTAAAGATGTTGACATTAATGCTGTTGCTATTGAAAAGCAACAAATTGAGATATTAAAAGAAATAAAAAAAGTTGTGACCATACCGGTAAGCGTAAAACTGAGTCCTTTTTACACCAATCCTTTGAATTTTATTACAGCGCTAGATCAGGCCGGTGCTGATGGCTTTGTGCTTTTTAACAGGTTTTACCAGCCCGATATTGATATTATCCAGGAAATACATTCCTCTTTTCACAAATTAAGTGATGATAGTGAAAATAAATTACCCATGAGGTTTGCAGGACTATTATATTCGACTATTGGTGCAAGTATTTGTTGCAGCAGGGGAATACATCAGGGAACCGATGTTATCAAAATGTTACTTTCAGGCGCCGATTGTGTTCAAATGGTCAGCTCTCTTTACGAAAATAAAATAGAGCATATCAAAAAAATTCTCAATGATATTGAACACTGGATGAATGAAAAAAAATATAAATCAATTCATGATTTCAAGGGAATTTTATCAAAGAAGAATATTAATGACCCTTTTGTTTATCATAGGGCACAGTATATCGATTTGCTTCTGAAATCTGGTGATATATTTAAAAAATATTCTCTTCGTTAGCCGGTCAATTACCTTCTGTCATCGTTAATCTTTTTATCCTTTGGATCGGGTTTCTTATCCTGGCTTTTATTGTTTGTTGGTTTTACGGGTTTTTGTGTTTGTGCAGGTTTGCTTACATTTTTCTCATTATTAACAACTGGTTGCTCACGTCGGGTAGGTTCAGCTTTTTGAACAGGGGCACTATTAACCTTGCTATTGGATTTGTCTTCTACCGGTTGACGACGGTTTTCCTGAATTGGCGGAATAGTTGCAGGTTCATTAACTGTACTTCTCCTTGGATTACTTTCACTATTGCCCTGATTATTTGCCGGAATGGTATTTGTTTCTCTTCGGGTTGATTCAGCATTACCAGAATTGTTGGCTGGTGAAGAAGTGACCTCACGGCGAGATGGCGATTCAGCAGAACCTGATCTATTTACAGGTTCGGAAGATACCTCACGGTGAGTTGGTGGTTCAGCATCCACAGATCTGTTGGAAGGTTCAACTGCCCTTCTTTCGTTAATATTATCTCCCCTGACATCCCGTCGCGGTTTATCTCCGGACGGAGTTTCCTGAATTACCCGTCTCTTGTCGGATGCGTTTGAATGATAAATCGGACCTCTTGCATTTTCATTGTATCCTCTTACATTTTGTGTATTATCCCTATAAGCCGTCCGGTAGTAATATCTCGGATATGTTGATACATAACCCTGGTGCTGCCGCCAGGGTTCCCTTACGCGATAATCCAAAACTACCACATAAGCATTATTCATATCATATGTTGAATACATTGGAGGAGGATAAGGGCTATAAATCCAGGCTCCGGCATCATAATAAACATATTCCTGTCTTCTTACATCGTAATATACTTCGAGATCGGGCAAATAATAATATGTTACCTGATCGGCATAATCATAATCGGGCGCCCATGCCGGTCTGACTGCTTCCCTGCGCGGTTCATTATTCGCAGGTACGTAAACAGTACCAAAACAGCCAGGCAGCATTATCAATACAAATTGCAGGCTCAATAACCGGCTGAAATTCATTAATCCTTTTCCAGTAAAGTATTTCTCAAGTATTGTTTTCATTTTTTTTGAATTTAATGATCCTGTTTTTTTAATCGTCTAAATTATATCATACATAAATTGTGCCCAAAAATAAAATATCTTTCAATATTCAGTATTTTTTTTTACATCTTTTAATAATAATAAGATGGAATTATCGCCGGAAAGTTACAGAATTTCATTAAAATTTAATAATCATTTGATTTTTTTTCAATCTGAATTGTTTGGGAACTTAAACAGATTTTTATAATGAATAATACTTAAAAGAATTTTATCCGGGTTTAACTATAGGAACAAAACGAAGCGGAATTATTTTTTTTTGTGATTCCATTTTTATTTTTTTTAATCAATATTAAATCCTGGTAAAATTTCCCCACTGGCACTACCATTTTGCCTCCAATTTTTAACTGATCAATTAATTCCCCTGGAATCTCTCCTGGCGCTGCAGTTATAATAATGCCATCGAATAAAGCATGTTCAGGCCATTCCCCATAACCATCGCTGCATTTTACAACTACATTTTTGTAACCAAGATGTTTAAATTACAGCTCGCACCACCGGCCAACACCTTGAGTGTCTTATTAACATTGCAGCCAAACGGCCGCAGAAAAATAAATTGCTGGTTTTGTCTGCAGAACTAATTCTGCTACGCAAATATATCAAAAACATTGCAACTTTCAAATCCTGCTTTTACCAATATGACTTGAGCAGCAGGAATTATGCAGCGTTTATTTTATTGTTTTTTTAACTGGCTTGTCAAGTCAAATACAGAATATATTTATTTTTTTGCAGAAGGAAATAAATTGTTTCAACAAGCATTTTCAATACATATTATAACTTATTCATTTAAATATTTCTTTAAAATATTTAAAAGTTCAATACCATTAATTGGTTTTGCCATGTACGCATTAATACTTGCTTCCATAATTTTCTCTATATCATCCTTTAATGTATATGCTGTTTGAGCAATTATTGGAAGATTTGGATAATACTTCCTTATTAATTTTGAAGCAGAAATTCCATCCATTTCTGGCATCCTAATATCCATGAGTACTAAATCGAGTTGGTGTTTAATGGAAATATCAACTGCTTCAACTCCATTTTTTGCCCAATAAATTGTTGCATTTGTTTTTATAAGAAAACTTTCCAATAGTTTGAAATTTGTAACTTCATCTTCAGCAATTAAAATTTGTTTCCCTGCAAAGTTTGGAAATGGATTATCATTCATAGCTATTTCGTTTAAATTATTACTTCATCATTTATGATAAAAACAATATTCATATAAATTGTAACACCGATAATTAAAACATTTTATTATAAGTCAAAACAGCAAATCGAACAACAGCTAAGGTTTATTTATTGAAATATTATTTTAAATAATAAACACAAAAATACTGAAAAGTACACTGTTAATCAAAAAAAAACTAAAAGACTAAAAAACAATAATCAAAACTATTGGTATTGACCTGGGTTATTGCTGTTTCTACGAAACCAAAACATTCATCACAGCTGTCCGCAGACCTTTACGCTGCGGGTGTTTGCTGTCGGCCCAGCGAAAAGACATGGTTTGAATTATTCATTTTAACTTCGATAATTGCAATAATCTTAACAAACATTAAAACTTAAGGATATTTCCATTAAAAAGAAATTTTATAAATTGCGCCACTTAAAAAACAATTTATTAATTCAATATTATGGCAGAAGAAAAGAAAGAAAAATGGTTGAATGCTTTGGCATTCACAACTGTTTTTATAGCGGTATGTGCAACATTAGCTACTTTTAAGGGCAGCGGGTACAGCACCAAATCTCTGATGAACCAATCGAGAGCCTCCGATCAATGGTCATTCTTCCAATCTAAAAGTATTAAAAGTTATATTTTTGAAATGCAGAAAAACAATCTCGACCTGCAAAAATCCTTGTCAAACAGTTCCTCGAAAAACAAAGAGTTTTCCGAAAAATACGATTCTGAAATTGCAAAATTCACTAAGAAAATTGAACAATACGAAAAAGAAAAGGAGGAAATTAAAAAGGCTGCCGATGACTTTGAACTCCAGAGGGACAATTGCAAAAAGCATTCCTCGGCTTTTGGAATAGCTGTTATTTTTCTGCAGATTTCTATACTTCTTTCTTCAATATCGGCCCTTATAAAGAAAAAGTATATCTGGTATATTGGTATTGGTGTTGGGGCAGCAGGAGTACTATTTTTCTTTAATGGATTCTTCCTGTTTTTTTAATTTAGGATTTTATATTGAAAATTATTCATCAGGGTGCTAAACGCCTGATGTTCCATTTATTTTTTTCTAAAATATATTCAATCCTGTCGTGAAGGCGGTTTTGACGGCCCTGCCAGAATTCAAATGAATGGGGTTTCAAAATATAACCTCCCCAGTTTGCCGGGCGTGGTACCGTTCCGTGTTTATATTGCTGTCTGAATTCATTATGTTTCGATTCCAACCAATTCCTGTCGGCAATAATAGTGCTTTGAGGTGAAGCCCATGCTCCAAGCCGGCTTCCGACTGGCCTTGTTTCAAAATATTTATCAGATCCTTCAGGTGATAATTTTTCGACCTTCCCTTCAATACGAACCTGTCGTTCCAGTTCTTCCCAGTAAAATAGAACCGCAACATTAGGGTTTTTTATAAATTGTTGCCCTTTCTTACTTTCATAATTTGAAAAGAATGTTATCCCTTTTTCATCGAATGTTTTCATTAAAATCATCCTTACGGAAGGTGCCCCATTTAAATCAACTGAAGCCAACGCCATGGCATTGGGTTCGAAAATCTTGGCTTTGGTTGCTTCATCGAACCAGTTTTTAAATTGTTCGAATGGTGATTTATGCACATTTTTTTCATCAAATATTTCTGAAGTATATTCTTCGCGTAATTCGAATGAATCCATAAAAGAATTTTTAATATACCTTTTTGAACACTTTAAAGTACCATTTTGTTTCAGTAATGAAAAGATAAATTTCAACCAGTGTTGTGATTTATGTCAGGAATATTCCTTGAATGATTTAAATTATTTTTAATGAATGTCCGTCAAAAAAAATATCGAATGATGAATATCGAATTTAGAATAATGAAGTTCGGAAACTTTTTAAATCATAGTTCGTTATTCGAAATTCATAAAAAAGTTAGTTTTCTAAACCAACTAATTAAAGGCTTGCCTTTAAACTAAGATCCAGACTTTTCACATGATGGGTAAGCGCACCCACAGATATAAAATCCACGCCACATTCGGCATAGTTTCGAATATTTTTTATTGTAATATTGCCTGATGATTCAATCTCAACCTTTCCTTTAATAAGCGATACTGCTTTAAGGGTTTGTTTGGGAGTAAAATTATCCAGAAGTATCCGGTCAATTCCACCATTTTCAAGAATGCTCTTTACATCTTTTAATGAACGTGCTTCAATTTCAATTTTAAGGTTTTTATTGTTTTTCCTGAGATATTCCTGCGTTTTTAAAATGGCATTTTCAATTCCTCCGGCAAAATCGATATGGTTATCTTTAATCAATATCATATCGGATAACCCGAACCTGTGATTTTCACCTCCCCCTATTTTAACAGCATATTTATCGAGCAGGCGCAATCCGGGAGATGTTTTGCGCGTATCGAGAATCCTGGTTTTTAGTCCGTTTAGCTTTTCAACATATTTATGAGTTTGAGTGGCAATACCACTCATCCTCTGCATAATATTCAAAACAATCCTTTCTGCCTGCAGGATTTTCAGTACCCGACCTTCTACCCAAAAAGCACAATCACCTTTATTTACAAATTGGCCATCACTAAAAAAAGGCTTAAAAAATGCCTGAGTATCTGTTTTTTTGAAAATAATTTCTGCAACACCAATGCCTGCAATTATCCCGTTTTCTTTTACCAAAAGTTGAGCTTTTCCAATTAATCCGGACGGAATTGTTGCAAGTGAAGTGTGATCACCATCGCCAATATCCTCTTTAATAGCTAAATCAATAATCTTCTCCAATGCGTTTTTATCAATTTCCATTGTTTTCTTCAATTCGTAGTTGTAAAACAACATCAGATTTTATTAGT
>Ga0265316_10001483_pt1 | contig 25137 bp, 26 predicted proteins | sample 4522metaG_FD_202092 | JGI IMG/M metagenome (GOLD analysis project Ga0265316, IMG submission 202092) | Rhizosphere microbial communities from Carex aquatilis grown in University of Washington, Seatle, WA, United States - 4-5-22 metaG | ecosystem: Host-associated > Plants > Roots > Rhizosphere >... | reverse complement strand
GGTAATTTAAATCAGGTTGCCTTGCTGGATAACTTCTGCTGGGGCGATACCCGCAAGCCGGAAATGCTTGGCGCGCTGGTAGAAGCGGCGCAAGCCTGCTACGACATGGCTAAGGTTTACGAGACTCCATTTGTCTCCGGCAAAGACAGTCTTTATAACGAATTTGAGTATGAAGGTAAAGTCATCGCTATTCCCCACACACTGCTGATCTCAGCAATGTGCATCGTGGAAGATGTAAAACGGTCGGTCTCGATGGATTTCAAGCAGGCCGGCGATCTGATCTATGTCGTCGGGGAAACGAAGAACGAAATGGGCGGTTCGGCTTATCTGGATACAAAAAAGTTTATCGGCAACAGCGTACCGAAGGTGGAACCGGCCAAGGCTAAATTGTTAATGAAAAAACTGAGTCAAGCCTCCGAAAAAGGGTTGGTGAAAGCTTGCCACGATTGCAGCGAGGGCGGTATCGGTGCGGCAGTGGCAGAAATGGCTTTTGCCGGCGGGCTGGGCGCGGAAATCAAGACAAAAGCAATTCCGGTGGCGGACGAGATCAGCCGTGATGACTTCATCCTGTTCTCAGAAACGAACAGTCGGTTTATTGTTGAAGTGACCCCGGAAAATAAAGAGAAATTTGAAAAAAGTTTGAAAGGTGTGAGTTTTGCCAATATCGGTACAGTGAATGATACCAATAAACTTGAGATATCCGGTTTGAACGGGAAAAAGATCGTCAGCGAAAAGATTGGCGATTTGAAAGAAGCGTGGCAGAAGCCACTGCGCTGGTAAGGATGGAGGATAATAATGCCGACATTCGTGCAGTTATTGACATTTCAAACTGATACGACCTTCGATATGCGGAAGGACTCAAAAACGATGAATGAAGTTCTTACTAAACTCCAGGCGAACGGGGCTAAAATTATGAATATCACTTCCTCGATAGCAGGCAAAACCGGAGGCAGCGCTTTCGGGCTGGGCAGCGCCATTGCGTTGTATGTCATAACATATGAGGCTAATAAGGAAATTACGGTTTAGCTGAATTAATATGAGTAAAGTAAAAGTACTGGTAATACGCGCTCCGGGCACCAACCGGGATGGTGATGCTGTCTTTGCTTTTGAAAAGGCAGGGGCAGAAGTTGTCCTGGCGCATGTCAATCAACTGATCCGCGGCGAGTGCAGTTTGTTTGATTACCAGATATTTGTTGTGCCCGGCGGATTCAGCTATGGCGACGATATTGCCAGCGGGCGTGTTCTGGCTAACGAATTGAAATTGAAATTCGGCGAGGAGATGCCGAGGTTTATCGATGACGGAAGACTGGTACTGGGCATCTGCAACGGTTTCCAGGTTTTGGTGAAAGCCGGTATATTGCCGCGCGTTAAAAAAGGCGAAACCCCGCGAGTTACATTAACCAACAACGACTCCGGCAGGTTCGAATGCCGCTGGGTTTACCTCGGTGTGAATCAGAAGAGCCCTTGCGTGTTTACGAAAGGGATGGAAAGTATGTATATCCCGGTGGCGCACGGCGAGGGTAAGTTTACCGGCGACCTAAAGGCGATCACGAAAAAGAATATCGCCGTTTATTACACGGATAAAAATGGTGACAGAAGCGCCGGGTATCCGTATAATCCCAACGGTTCGGAACAAAATATTGCCGGTATCTGTGATGATTCCGGCCGGGTTTTTGGTTTGATGCCTCATCCGGAAGATCATGTTCTGGGAACCCAACATCCGCAATGGACGAGGCTGGGCGCAAAGAAAGACGGCGACGGATTCCCTATCTTCCAGAATGCTGTGAAATTTGCAAAGTCGATATAGAAAATATTCAACTTTCAATAATCAACGGGATTTTACAAACTTAGTTCATTTTTCAGAGGGCCAAAAAAGCAAACTCAACGGACACTTCATCATTTGCTATTTGCGAGATGGACGACTGCAGGGTCTATTCTGAGCCGGGTTGGATGAGGCCGCTTTCGTAGGCGTAAACGACAGCCTGGACGCGGTCGCGGAAATCCAGCTTGGTAAACAGGTTGGAGATGTGCGTTTTTACCGTCGTCTCCCCAACGAATAACTCAACCGCAATTTCGGAATTAGTCCTGCCTCTGGCGATCAGCCGTAACACTTCGACTTCGCGTTCCGTCAGGCTGCTTAACTTGTCTTTTAGGTCTTTGCGCGGCGTGCGTTGGGCAAATTCGTGAATGATCCGCCTGGTCACCGAAGGAGCCAGCAATGCATTGCCTTCAGCGATAACGCGGACGGCCTGAATCAAATCTTCCGGGGGAGCGTTTTTCAGAATAAAGCCGCTGGCGCCGGCGCGCAGAGCCTCAAAAACATAATCATCGCGTTCAAATGTGGTCAAAATGAGGACACGGCAGGTATTACGAGGGGTTTGAGTTATCTGCCGTGCGGCCTCCAATCCGTTCAATACCGGCATCTGGATATCCATCAAGACAACATCCGGTTTCAATTTGTGGGTAGCAGCAACCGCTTTCGCCCCGTCTTCCGCCTCGCCGACGACACGGATGTCATTTTCCGCCTCAAGGATCATATGGAGACCCGCGCGTACCATTGCCTGGTCGTCTACTATAAGGACGTTAATACTCATTTATTCCATCCTGTCAACGGCAATTTGGCTTTCACGGCAAAGCCGCCTGCCGGTATTCTCCCGGCGAAAAACTCACCGCCGTGCAGACTGACGCGCTCGCGCATGCCGATAAGCCCCCGGCCGTTCCCTTTTTCTGCATTAATTTCAGCCTCAGGAGTGTTACCGTTATCTATTATTTCCAGTTCGACGGCATTACCGGTGTAACGGATGGTGACATCGGCGTGGACCGGTCCCGCGTGCTTCAGGGTGTTAGTCAGCGCTTCTTGAACGATGCGGTAAGCGGATAAATCGACGCCCGGCGGCAACGATATCTTTTCACCATCGATTTTCACAGAAACGGAGAGTCCCGTAAGGCGCATTTGATTAACCAGCGAGTCCAGCTGCTGCAGGCTGGGTTGTGGCGCGATGTCATCGACCTGATTGTCCGCGCGTAAAAATCCCAGTAACCGCTGTAGTTCCGCTACGGCCTGACGACTGGATGCTTCAATCTGGGAAAGGACATCATTAGCTTTATCCGGCTGTTGTTTCAGGATACGCCGCGCAGCACCGGCCTGGATACCCATCACGCTGACATGGTGCGCGACAACATCATGGAGTTCGCGGGCTATCCGTACGCGTTCGTCCACCACCGCGCGGCGGGCATTTTCATCCCGTTCTTTTTCCAGCTGCCGTGTTTTTTCCTGCAATTCTAATTCCCGCTGCTCGCGGGTGCGAAATACTTCGCCGATCCACCAGGCGGCTGCGAAAAGGAAAACATTCAATAAAATAACGGATAACTGGTACAGGATGGTCTGCGTGGGGAAGTCAGCCCCGCGCTGCTGATAAAATATCTCGTAAACAAGCAATGCGATAATCAGGAACGCGGAAACGCCACGTATAAGATTACGGTACTGTTGTTGTCCGTAGGCGCCGGCGCTGAAGAATGCCAGCAGCAGTGCATAGGAAATAAAAGAACTTTCCGGGATAGCCGAGGTGCGGAAAGCGATTACTGCCAGTGTCATGAAAATCAGAACGCCGAGGGGGTAACGCCGCCGGAAAATGAGCGGTAATATCACCAGCAGGGTTAAAAGTACGGCCAAAACGGAAGATAAGGCGGAATTTGTCCCCCAGTTCACATATAGATTAAGCAGCGCCAGTACAGCGAATGCGATGGTGATCAGAATGTCCGTGCCGCTGGGGTGATAATTGAACCAGACCGCAATCCTTTTTAAAATCTTCACGGTTCTAATATTAAACGATTGGGCGCTATTTTACATCCCCCCGGAGTTGGATAATAATTCAAGTTCCAATAGCTAATAATCAAGAAATTTCTAAATTCAAATATCGAAATACCAAACAAATTAAAAATATTAAAAAGCTTTCAGGCTATAGTGATAAATTCCGAGTAATTTATGATGAGTCAAAGAGAAAAGGTCATTAGAGTTTTTAACTCATCTCCTGGGAGGATAAGAGTTTAAAAATATCCTTCTGCAGGAGGAGGAGGAAATAAACACAGCAGCCGATGCGTGTATTATATGGCGCGGCATATGATAAAACTATCGGCAGAAAGTTAGCTGAAGAAAAAGAACAGGAGGTTCTAAAAGATGGAAAAGACCTGGAAACCGCAAATAGCAGGCATATTATCTATAGTCGGCGGAGTAATCGGGTTATTTGGCAGTTTAGGTATATTGATTGCTATCCTCGCGGTGGGAATAACGGGGAACTGGGCGCAGGATTGGGGGTTCGGGTGGCTGCCGTTTAATGTATTTTCAATTCTCTGGGCGTTGGCAATCCCGATGTTTATTTGCGGTGTAGCGGCGATTGCCGGCGGGATTTTTGCTTTACTGAGGAAAGCCTGGGGGATGGCACTGGCGGGCTCGATCGCAGCCTTCTTCCCGGCCTGGATACTGGGATTAGGATCGATCATTTTGATCGCTACCTCGCGAGATGAGTTCGGAAAGCAAAATAAACCAATGATTGTGAATGAAAAAACAAACTGAGTAGCCATGACTCAAAGGGATGGTGCCGATGAAAAAGTTTATAGGTCTGGGGATACTACTGGTTCTGGCAATATTGATTTTGACCTCTCTGGCCGGCTGCATCGAATATAATCGCGTAGTAGGCAGTAAAAACATGGAAACCCGGCAATTCGACTATTCCGGTTTCAAACGAATCGAAATCAGCACCGCCTTCAATGTAGACATTACCAAAAGCGATACTTATAATGTGAGCGTAACATTGAATGATAATCTTTTCAACGAATTAACGGTCTCGGAGAGCGGGGATACCTTATATATGCATATGAACCCTTATCTCCGCATTGTGAATATGACACAGCGTGCTGAGATTTCTTTACCGGAACTAAGTGCGCTGAAAATATCAGGAGCCTGCCAGGCGGTAGTAACAGGATTTCAATCCGACGGCACGCTTGATTTAGAAGCCGACGGCGCCAGCGGTATGGAAATCAACGATTTGAAAGCAGCGGATACTAATATGACGGTGCTCGGTGTCAGCCATGTCACAGGCTCTTTAACTACGGATAATGCCGATTTTCAGGTGACCGGGGTCAGTAACATCAAGCTGACAGGTTCCGCTTCAAAAATGCAATTAAACGTGGTTGGCGCCAGCCATGCAACGTTGACTGATTTTGTTGCAGATGATGCTTCCGTTACTGCTGAGGGTGCCAGCACTGCCGAGGTCGATGTGCACGGGACACTGGACATCGATTTGAACGGAGTATCTACATTAAGATACAGCGACAGCCCAAAACTGGGGAGAGTAGAGGTTTCCGGGGCATCCACACTGAGTCGGCATTAAATGAACAGGAAAACGTTTTAGCTCATATTGCTATTTGGGAGGAAAAATGGAAAGGAAATTATACCGCAGCCGGACAGACCGCAAGATCTGGGGAGTTTGCGGCGGCCTGGCAAAATATTTTGATATCGACCCGACAATTGTGCGGGTAGTAGCTGTCGCTTCTTTATTTGCCGGTTCGCTGGGGTTCTGGATTTATATCATCATGGCAGTTGTAGTGCCGAATGAAAATTAAGATTGGGAGACGGTTTTTACCATCACCGAACTAACCTTTCAGTGTCTCTTTTTAATTTTACGGTAGATCTCGACGATGATGACGTTGATGATTAGCGACAGCAGGATAGGCACGCCAAGCAGCCATAAGTGATCCAGCATGTTAACCCCAAGGTATTGGCATATGAGCATGACTGCGAAGGTGATAGCAACACCCAATATGCCCGTGCCGACGGCCAGATAAATATATTCCCAGGTGGACATTGATAAATCCTAATAGCAAAATCCGAAATACTAAATAATTTCAAAACCAAAAATTCGAATCAGACAACCGCATGTATATTAGATTCCGGTTGTATTCAGTTAGCACCTTTTGGCCGTCGGGTTCGCACATCAGGTATAATGCTCAATTCGCGAAGTTTCACTTCCCCGTAACCGGATTTTTATAATGATAAGGGAAAATATAGCCGGACGGGTAATGCTGAAAATTAGTGCCCGGCCCGGGCGGCGGCGAAGAACCGTGCGGGGGATTGGCCAGATACGGGGTCTTGACCCAACCCTCGTCCAACGGGCTGCTAATAATATCGTTGAAGAAAAGCTTCTTGAATTTCCAGATGCCGTCCTCTTTGACGTATTCGTTTTCCCAGATGCCGCAGCCGATCAGTGCGCGCAGCTGTCCGCCTCGATAAAGGGCACCAAGGAAGAATCCGTACCATCTGCCCTTGGCATTGATGCCGTCCGGTTCAACGTCGATAATACCGTTAAGCGGCATCAGGATGTGCAGGTATTCCGGGGGCGCTTTTTTAACGCCGCCGTAGGCGGTATAATGGTCGCCGAAATTAAACGCTTTTTTAATTTCTTCCCAACCTTTGTATTGGCCGCCGGCATTGATTTCCAGGGTAATATCGGGACGGTGCGACCATAACCCGATGAGATTTTCCTCCTCCCAGTGTTCAAGGTAATATCCATAAGCCCGTTGAAGTTTCTTGATGGCTTCAATGTCTTCGGTGACAGTGATTCTTTTTTCCAGTTTCCCAACGGTTTCCTTTAAACTTTTCACCTGTGCTGCCAATTCATTTGTTGTCATCATTACGCTCCTGCTTGCTGATTGTTTCCTTGTTTAGTTTCTCATTATAGCCTTGAATGTGGCACAATACTAGCATCGGCATTTTAAATTGTCAATGAGTTCAAGTCTTCCATCCTGTTGTTGCATATAGCCGCAAGCCGGAACTGACGTTTAATACCCGATCCTTTACTTTTCCGGCTTCTAGTGGCAAATTTAATGATCCGGCAATTTTTATGTAAAAATTGCCGGTAGCGCGTTGAGAACTGGGCGCTTTTACAGGTATAATTAGGAATACTAATGCAAAGTGAGGGTAACACTGATGGCAATATTGAACCCGCAGGCCGAAGAGCTCAATCGTATCATCAAAACCCATAGTCCCACAGTTTACGAGTTGTTGTCCAAACGGGGGAAAGCGATTTATTTCCCGAAAAAAGGCATTTTGGCGCAGGGACAGGCAGCTAAAGATAAGGATATCAATGCCACGATCGGCACGGCGTGTGAAGACGACGGCAAACCGATGGTTCTGCCCAGCGTTGCCAAGCACATCGACCTCCCGACCAAAGATGTTTTTCCTTATGCTCCGAGTGAAGGCTTGAAAGCATTACGGGACAAATGGAAAGAACTGATGATGGGGAAAAACCCCTCGATCGGTACAAAAGAATTCAGTCTGCCGGTGGTGACCTGCGGCGTGACCCATGCATTGAGCATCGTGGGATACATGTTCGCCGATGAGACCGATGAGATTATTATGCCCGACCTGTACTGGGAGAATTACGACCTGGTCTTCACCAGCGCTTACGGCGCCGAATTGAAATTCTTTAACTTTTTTAAAAACCAGAAATTTGATATGGATTCGTTTAAAGCCGTAGTAAACGCCAAACCCATCGGCAAAAAGATCGTGCTGCTGAATTTCCCGAATAATCCTTCCGGTTATACACCCACCAGGGAAGCCGCGAAAGAAATCACTGCGGTTTTGACCGACGCGGCGAAAGCGGGCAACAAACTCGTGGTAATTCTGGACGATTCCTATTTCGGGCTGGATTTTGAAGAGGATATTTTTGCGGAATCATTTTTCACACAGCTAGCACATGCCCACGAAAATCTGCTGGCGGTCAAGATGGACGGTATTACCAAAGAAGAGTTCGCCTGGGGTTTCCGTGTGGGGTTTGTCACCTACGGCATCAAGGGTGGCGGCACCGAGTTATACAAAGCGCTGGAAGATAAAACAGCGGGAGCGGTGAGAGGTAATATTTCCAATGCCCCGAATCTTTCCCAATCATTATTGTTGAATGCTATGCAGTCGGAGACACACGCTAAAGAGAAAGAACGCAATAAAGCCAAGTTGAAAGAACGCTACCTGAAAGTGAAAGAGACACTGGCCGCGCATCCAGAATACGAAAAATACTTCGAGGCGCTGCCGTTTAATTCCGGGTATTTTATGTGCGTGCGGTTGAAAAATGCGGACCCGGATAAAGTCTGGGATATTTTATTGAAAAAATACAGCACCGGTGTGATTTGCTACAGCGAAAAGAAATTACTGCGCATCGCTTTTTCATCCACACCGCTGCAAAAAATCGAGGCTTTATACAATAATATATACAATGCCTGCAAGGATTGTGCTGCATAGGCACTGGACAACTTGCGTAGGCAAAAAGGGAGATTGATGATGGCGGACAGCTATGATATCCGGATTAAAGTAGTTTCACAGAAAGGCAATTGCGCCGCAGGACACAAGGTAGGCGACGAATGGATCCTGCCGCCCGGGAAGACGCCGGAAGGTATTTGTCTGCCGGCTTTCGCTGTATTGTATCCCAATATCCGGACGCTTTCGTTCGGGGGGACATTTCCCTGGGAAAAAGACAAAGACGCAACTACGGCTTGCTGCTCCGATGCTGCGAATCCGGTGGTGTTCGAAATAAAAAGAATCAAGAAATAGAGCGATCTTTCATCCTCCCATTAAGGGCAAGGGAACTTTCTTTGTAGTATAAAAAAGAGGCAATTATGGCGGGTCGTTACGAGGTCAGGATTAAAGTCATCTCGCAGAAGGGCAGATGCAGTGTGGGTTACAAGGTGGGAGATGAGTGGGTAACGACCGGCAAAAGCCCCGAAGGTATTTGCCTGAACGCTTTCGGGATGCTGTTACCGAACGTCAGGACATTAATGTACGGCGGGGAATTCCCTTGGGAAACCGATAAGGATATATCCATCGTGTGTTGTCCGGATGTTGTAAATCCGGTAGTCTTTGAGATACGGAGAATTAAGATACAGGGGGAGAAAGCGCACTCCTTAAATAAAGAGTATTCTATTTGAGGGCGTTTGAAAACCTCTGGATTGTCGGGTCAAGCCCGACAATGACAAAAAATAATAATATAGTATTCACAACTCGTGATTCCCAACCTGATCTCTATAGGGCCCACGCTATGGTTTACAGGGAAAAATGTTTTTATATTTACTAGCTTTTCACTAGCGTATTCCACGCGGTAATTTACAATTCCAGAATTGAGCGTGGGGGTAAATTTTACGAAACTTAAAATTGACACCCTATAGAGGTGGTGGTATACTTTAACCAAGATTTCAGTTAATTATAATGCCGTTAAAATTCGAACAAATCTGCTATCTAAACAGACACATAAACTCTTAATAATTTAACTGCCGCATCGAACTTGCGTTAATTTTGTCTGAAGCTTGTTAACGTTCACTCAACAACTGAAAAAGCGAAAAAAGAAATAAAAATCTTAGGAGATAAAAAAATGAGCTTGAAGTACAAAGTATTAAAGGTTTCCCGTGACGTAGGATCCGGTTCCAGAGCAGTTGGCCCCAGCATGACCAAACTCGAGGCCGATGAGTTTGCGAAATGGGGAGTTGAACTGGTTGAAGTCGGAATTGACGATAAAGCTGGATTAGCTGCTGCCTTGAAAGAAGCCGATTTAATGTTATACGGCGGCGTTCCGATCACCTCCGAAATGATGGATTCCGCGAAAAAATGCCAGGCAATCCTGGCCCAGACCGTCGGTTACGACCCGATCGATGTGAAAGCAGCCAGCGCCCACAATATCTTAGTTGTAAATAATCCTTCCTTCGAATGGTGCGTCGAGGAAGTTTCCAACCACGCAATGGCCTTAATGTTAGCCTGCGCCAAGCACATGAGAATCCTGGATATTTTAGTTCGCCAGGGAAATTGGGCCGAAGCCAAAAAAGCCCAGAAACCGATGGGTTCCATCTATGGACAGACCTTGGGAATTGTCGGCTGCGGTGCCATCGGCAGAATGGTATCTAGAAAAGCCCGCGCTTTCGGTATGACCGTATTAGGTTATGACCCCTACGTTGAAAAATGGCTGGCCAAAGAGAACGGCATCACTTTGTCTAAACTGGGTGAAGTTCTCGCCTGCGACTATGTTACCCTGCATCCCGACCTGAACGAAACCTCCATGCATATGATGGATGACCATGCATTCGGACACATGAAACCCACCGCATTCATTATCAATACCTCCCGCGGCAAGGTAATCGACGAAGCTGCTTTGGTGCGCGCGCTGACCGCGAAGAAGATCGCCGGCGCCGGCCTGGATGTATACGAGTCAGAACCGGTATCCAAGGATAACCCGTTAATCAAGTTTGATAATGTCATCATGCTGCCCCATTCCGCTTCCTACTCCGACCTGGCATTCTCCATCGCTCCGGTCAACATCGCCGCGGAAGCCGGCAGAATTGTCAGCGGCAAATGGCCGAACAATGCCGTCGACAAAACCGTCAAACCCAAAGTCAATTTAACCAAATAACCTGATAGTAAATTACTAAAAGGAAATTAATGGCTCAATTATCAGACCGGGCAATGCTGGAAAAACTGAAGAGGTTCGACACCCCCTCAATCACTAATGTCGTAGCCACCTATCCAGGTAAACTGCTTTGCCTTGGTCTGTATGAGCCTTGGCGGCAAAACTGGTACACCAACACATCGGTGCACTGTATCTACCCGGAATTGGGTCCCATCGTTGGTTACGCGGTAACGATTGTGTTTGCGCTGCCTAATCCCAGATTCCAGAGATTATCATTCGATGATGTAGTGGACGCTTTAGGAAAATCTAAGAAGCCGGCCATCGTTGTCATCAAACAGGACTTCCCGCAGGAAATGCAATCCAAAGTAGGTCTGGCCGGCGGGCAAATGACTACTTTATTCAAGGCCTGCGGCGCGATCGGCGTTGTCACTAACGGTCCTTCCCGGGACGTGGATGAGATCCGTCCGATGAAATTCCAGTACATGATGAGCGGCGTGACGCCCGGGCACGGTGAAATGGCGATCAGTGCGGTCAATGTGCCGGTTTCAGTTGCCGGGATGGATGTCGCTCCGGGTGAAATTATCCACATGGATGAAAACGGCGCCTGCAAGTTTCCTGCGGATAGATTGGCCGATGTTTGTAAAAATGTCGATGCTTTCAAAAAAGAAGAAGACGAGCAGGTGAAAGCTATCAATTCCGCAAAAACACTGGAAGAGATAAAAGCCGCCTTTTCCGGCAAAAAGATAAAATAGCTGAAGTAAGCAGAAAATACATAGAAGGAAGAAAAAATGAAACCTAATAAACTGAGAGAACTTATCAACGCCAACCAACCAACCATGGGTTACCATGTTACAATTCCCTGGCCGAGAGTGGTGGAAATGATCGGACATTCCGGCGGCACTTTTGATTACATCGAGTATATCGCCGAATACTCTACCTATAATATCGAGCAATTTGAAAACTTCGGTCGCGCGATCGAACTGTTCCCCAACATGTCCTCCATGATCAAAGTCGAAGAGCAGACCAGAGGGTTCATTGTGCAAAGAGCGCTCGATTCCGGTATCCAGAACGCGTTGTTTGCCGATTGCCGCGATGCCAAAGATGTCAAAGAATGCATCCGCTTTGTCCGTCCTGAAACGCCGGAATACGGCGGCGTGCATGGTTCCGGCAGCCGCCGCATCAACATCGGTTCCAATACCGGTGAATGGGTCAAAGCAATGGGCAGCGCTGTCATGGCTTTCATGATCGAGAAAAAGAGTGCGATGGACAACCTGGAAGAAATCCTGTCCGTCAAAGGCGTCGACATGGTTCAGTTCGGTCCCAATGACTATTCCGTCAGCCTGGGCAAACCCGCCGGCGGCGGTCTTCCCGAAGTCAAACAGGCACACATGGATATGATCAAAATGGCGCTCAAGAAGGGGGTTCGTCCGAGAGTCGAAATTGCCGCTCCTGAAGAAGCTAAGGATTATATTGCCATGGGCGTCCGCGATTTCTGCATGGGCTGGGACAATCAGGCAATTATCAGCTACTGCAAGACATCAGGACCTGCTCTACGCAAGCAGCTTGTATAAATAACTTCATCCTGGTCGGGATGTAACAATGAAACATCGGGAGGCAAGGCTTTTTACGGTCTTGCCTCTCTTTTTAGCAAAAAATCTGTGTACACCTATCAAACCTATCAGGATTATTAAATAAAAGGCGGAGGATTAAAAATGGCCAAAATAGTGATCATCGGAGCAGGCAGTCATATCTTTGCGAAGAACCTCATCACGGATATCGTATCTTATCCCGAACTGCGGGAGAATACGATCGCGCTGATGGACATTTCGAAGGAACCGTTGGATCTGATCACTGCTTTTGCGAATAAGCTAGTGAAACAGCATGGTTTCGGCACCAAAATTGAATCCACCACCGACCGCCGGGAAGCGCTCAACGGCGCCGACTACGTAATAGTGACAATTCAGGTCGGCGGTGGTAGACAGGCAGGACGGGATATCGCGGAAAAATACGGACTGGCCAACGGCTGGACAGGACCGGCCAGCGGGATCATTAACGGTATCCGTCAGATTCCAGTCATCCTTGATATTTGCCGCGATATGGAAGAACTTTGTCCGGATGCCTGGCTGCTGGAGTATGCCAATCCGCTCTCCACGATCATCTGGGCGGTCAATGATTACACTAAAGTAAAGAATATCGGTTTGTGCCACAGCGTACCGCATACCGCCGCACAGCTTGCTAAATACATCGGCGCGCCGATCGATGAGGTTTCATACTGGGTGGCAGGCATCAACCACCTGTCTTGGTTCCTGGAGTTTAAGTGGAACGGAAAGGATGCTTATCCGCTGCTAAGGGAGAAATTCAAAGATCCCGATGTATACTCCAACCCTGAAGCGCACTGGGGCGGACCGGACGTAGTGCGGGGTGAACTGTTTAAAACCTTCGGTTATTTTACGACAGAGGCCAGTTTTATCAATGCCTATTTTCTGCCATATTTCCGCAAGCGAAACCGCCCGGACGTACTGGAACAATACAAATTAGAAACGCACAATCACCCGGAGCGGCACCCCAAGCGCGACAGCGAGTTGAAAAAGTTAACGCAGGCCGCGGACAAAGAATTCAGGGAACAAATCAGCGGCGATTATGTGTTTCCGATCACGAAGAGCCGGGAATACGGAGCCAGAATAATCTATTCCCTTGAGACAGGCGTGCCTGCACGGATTAACGGCAATGTTAAAAACACCGGATTGATCACCAATCTGATGCAGGGTTCCTGTGTCGAAGTGCCCTGCCTGGTTGACCGCGAGGGGATTCATCCCTGTTATGTCGGGGAGCTGCCGCCGCAGGTTGCTGCTTTAAACGAGGCCAACTTGCACGCGCAGGGATTGGTAATGCGCGGAATTGTCGAGAAGGATAAAAATAAGATCTTCCAGGCCAGTCTGCTCGATCCGCTGACAGCCGCAATTCTGACTATCGATGAAACAAAGCAGATGGTGAATGAACTGTTCGAGGCAGAGGCAAAGTATTTAAAGGGGTATAAATAAAGAAATTCTAAAATCTAGATACGAAATACAAAATTCAGAATAAGAAGTGATTTTAGGGTTTCAATGGGGAGGAATTAATAGATGGCAAAGATTGTATACATCGGGGCGGGAAGCCATCAGTTCGCCCGGCGTTTAATTACGGATATTCTGTATTATCCTGAACTGAGGGGCAATACGATTACTCTAATGGATATTGCCAAAGAACCGTTAGACCTGATAACGGCTTTCGCCAGGAAACTGGTGGAACAGCAGAAGTTTAGCACGCGGATAGAATCGACCACCGACCGGCGCAAAGCGCTGGAAGGCGCGAATTACGTTATCACGACGATCAGGGTGGGCGGCCAGGCAGCCGCGCAAGCCGACAGAGCGGTGGCGGAAAAGTACGAGTTGAAAACAGGCAACATCATCGGTCCGATCGGTGTATTTGACGGAGCTCGCGAGATCCCGGTTTTACTGGATATCTGCCGCGACATGGAAGAACTTTGTCCGGATGCATGGCTGATCAACTACACAAACCCGATGGCAATCAACACCTGGGCCGTCAATGAGTACAGCAAAATTAAGAACGTCGGCTTGTGCCACAGCGTACAGCATACGGCGACCGAACTGGCCAAATACATCGGCGCTCCCTTCGAGGAGATTTCATTCTGGACGGCTGGCATCAATCATATGGCCTGGTTCTTGGATTTCCGCTGGCGTGGGGAAGATGCTTACCCGATATTGAGAGAGCGGTTTAAAGACCCGGCGGTTTATTCCGCGCCGGATGCGCACTGGGATGGGCCGGACATTGTGCGGGCGGAGGTATTCAAGACCTTTGGTTATTATGTGACGGAATGCAGCACGATCATGGCGGAATACGTTCCCTATTTCCGTAAAAGGAACCGGCCGGAATTGTATGACAAATACAAATTGCGCAGGGTCGAATCCAGGGCTGCAGCCACCGAACAAAATAATAAAGATGCGGAATTAATGCAGCAGATAAAAGAGAATTTCCAATTTCCGATGAGCCACAGCGGCGAGTATGTTTCTATAATCATCCGCGCGATCGAGGCCGGGGTACCGGCAAGAATTAACGGCAACGTGAAAAATACCGGACTGATCACCAATCTACCGGAGGACTGTTGTGTCGAGGTGCCGTGCCTGGTGGATAAAGAAGGAATAACTCCCTGTTTCGTGGGCGATCTGCCGGCGCAATTGGCCGCTTTAAACCGCACGAACATCAGCGTGCAGGAGCTGGCGGTGAGAGGAATTGTGGAAAAAGATAGAACCAAAATGTTCCAGGCGATGCTGCTGGATCCGTTAAGTGCTTCGTTGTTGACGATCGATGAAATACGCCAGATGACCGATGAGATGTTCGTAGCTGGGGCGAAGTATTTACAGGGTTATAAATAGACGGTCGGTAAGTTAGATAACCTTTTTTCAATATTACCCGTCGTAATTTACTAATTCGACAACGTTAAAAATTTCACAGCGCCCCGTCTCCTTCTCTTCCTGCAGGGAAGAGGATTTGATTTTTCAAAGAGGAACTCAACGCCACTCTTTTACTTCCTTACACGGAGCAGCGTTTATTGGAAATTTACACTTCCGAAATGAGCTGGCAAGACATCTTCGGCTTTGCCTGCTCTTTTATGTTTCCTGTTAACCTAGTCCATTTTTAAAGGGGGGATGTGCTTTTCGATGGTATCGATATCGGCGTCTGTCAGCGGCTCAGCAACGTCGTGGAAAAGATACCAGTTTTCAACATGTGTCACCGATGCGCCGGGCTGTACTAATTTGAGCGGCGCGACCGTTTCCAGTTCCAGGTTGTTATTGTTGGTGTAGGCTTCGGCGGAACTGCCTAAATCCGGGTAAGCGCCGTCTTTTTGATAGTCGAACGTTTTGACGAACAGGTGGCCCTTATTCCAGTAGGCGATCCAGCCATTGGTATCCATCAATCCGATCTTGGTAGGGCCGGAACAATTAACATCCTGGCGCAACATAATGTAGCGGCTGCCGAATTTGAAGCGCGGGTCAGCGAGGTTGCTGTATTCCCAGATGGAGAGTAAAGAGGTTGGCAGCAGGTTTTCCTGGGTGGCCGGGCGGCGCGGCGTTAACGGAAAGATGGCTTTCCCGCCGGTAGCCATGGCAGAAATGGCCCAGGGCGCGATTTCGATCGGCCAGAGGCTGCGGTTGTACAGCCGATGTGTGATCGAAATATGGTTTTTAGTCGGCGAGAGCGGGATATCCAGTTCTTTCTGGATGCCGGTTTCTTTTTCGGTAGCCTCGGTCAGGCGTATAAAGTTATCATGCTGTTTAAATGAAATGGGATCTTTATCCGGGAGATATGAGCGCGGATAGGCTTCCGGCGCATGCCACAACCGGTGGGCCGAGAATCCCCATCCCAGGACGGGGACGAATTCATTCTGCTGGCCGATAAAGCCGAAACGCAGAATACGCGGCCCGATGTCTGTGGGAGTAACCAGTTCAATCTGGTCGTTATATATCCGGTAACAATTCGGTAGGCCTTCGTAAGCAATTTTTTCAAGCATTAGCGCAATCTCCTTTTTTGGTATCAACAAGAAAACTATAACATAACTTACCTGACCAAAACAGCCACAAAGATCTATCTGGTTGAAATCCCAATATCCAAATACCAAACAAAATTAAAATACGAAATGTAAAAAAAGTTGTCAGTGATCGGCTTTCTGTAACACGTAGTAAGTCATGGATTCCGGCCTTTGCTGGAATAGATAGCAGCCGGCAGTTTTTCTTATCAAGACGCTCAAAAATAGAAATTTACCCTGTTTCACTGTATAATTTTAATTTCAGAGGACATTGTTTATCAGCGAGATTTTGAGGGGGTTTTTAAATGGATATCAAGCGATTACAGGATATTGTCGGGCCGAGTCATGTAGTCACTGACCGCGAGCGGATGCAGTCGTATCTTTACGATGAAACGGTAGTGGCATTAAGGCCGACGCCGGCGGCGAATGTTATCCTGGTGAAACCAGGCAGCCCGCAGGAAATAGCCGCGATTTTAAAACTGGCGAATCAGGAAAAAATGCCCGTCTTCATCAGGGGCGGCGGCACTGGCTTATGCGGCGGCGCAATCCCCACCAAAGATGGCCTGCTGATATCGATGGAAAGACTGAATAAAATCGTCGAGATGGACACCGATAACCTGATGATCACGGTGGAAGCCGGCGCGACCCTGGCAGACATCCTGAAAACAGCTGAAAAGGCCGGTCTGTTCTTCCCGCCTCATCCCGGTGACGAAAGCGCCCAGGCCGGCGGCATGGTAGCGTTAAATGCGGGCGGTACCCGGGCGGTTAAATACGGCGTGACGCGTAACTATGTCAAAGGTCTGGAAGTGGTGATGCCGACCGGTGAAATCATGAATTTCGGCGGTAAACTGATAAAGAACAACCAGGGATTCGACTTATTACAACTGATGATCAACAGCAGCGGATTACTGGGTATCATTACGAAAGTGACTTTTCGCCTTTACCCGAAACCGGAAGCGACAGCAACGCTGGTTGTTTCTTACAACAACCGTTATGACGCCATCAACAGCGTGCCTAAAATCCTCCGGAGCGGCGCCGCACCGCTGGCCATCGAATATTTTGAACGGGATATTATCATGGAGACCAGCAAACGTCTGGGAATCGACTGGCCTGCGCAGAAAGGCATCGCCTACCTGATGATCATTCTGATCAGCACGAGCACTGACGACCTGTTTGCCCAGGCCGAGCAAATCGGGAAAATCTGTGAAGATGCCAAATGCGTGGATGTGCAGGTGGCGGATAAACCGCAACTGCAGGCGGACATTCTCAAGCTTAGGAGCGATTTCTTCTCGACATTCAGAGATAGAACCGGCGATACGCTGGATATCACCGTGCCGCCGGCGAATATCGGCATGCTTTTAGAGAAGGTGGATGAGATCGCGAAGAAATACAATACCGTGATCCCGACCTACGGCCATGCGGGCGACGGCAACCTTCATTCGCACATCATGAAAGAGCTGGTCGAGCGCGGCATTTTACGGCAGGTAAAAAGAGAGATTTACGCGGAGACGATCAGGCTCGGGGGAGTGATCACGGGTGAACACGGCATCGGGCAGATACGCAACAAGGATCTGGACCTGGTACCGGACCAGAAACAATTTGAGCTGATGGCTGGTATAAAGAAGCTTTTTGACCCGAACAACATTCTGAACCCGGGGGTTGGACTACCACCAGTAAAATAAATGTCCAGGTGACACTAGTCAATAACCAAGAATAATACGAATATCTTAATACAAAATACCCCTCTCTCCAACTCTCTCCCACATGGGGCGTACATTTTAACTGCGGTTAAAAGTATTTCGTCTTAAAGAGCTCAAAGAGGATTAAGTATAGGGTTTATTTTTCTAATATCGATTTGCTGCGTGTTTTTTGCAGTTCGATGTCCGGCACCTGTTGATTGATAAAGCTGAGCGACAGGTCGATACATTCTTGCGCTTCATCCGGGGTCATCGTGCCGACCGCGACCATATCCTGTTTGCGGATCGTACTCCAGACAAACGCGAGGCCGACCGGCGGTAACAACCGCCCGGCAGCCATCGGCTTTATGCAGATGACGGGTTTTTTCGCCTGCCGGATGATTTTCATTTCCCAATCCGCTTCAACCGGCATCATAAAACCGGCAGCATTGTAGATCTGCAGATAGGTTTCAATGTCATAATTGTGCGCATCGGTAAAAGTGATGGATTCCGGTAAATGCGTGGAAAGGCCGGGGATCATCTCGTATTTCCTGATCAGTTTGGTGAAAACATCGATGTCACGGATAACCGCATCGCGGCGGTCGAGTAATGCGTCGGTCACCATCTGGTGGGGTAAGCAGAATGTCGCCTTGTCTTTTTTACATTCTTCTACGGCGCGCTCTGCTTCAAAATCTGCCAGCTTGCCGGGTGCAACGTCAAAGCCGGGTGTGATGATCCGGATGAGTTTGCGGCCCGTCCGCTGTTCTGCGCCGTCGATGGCTTCGTTGAGTATGGGATTAAACGACGGCGGTCGTAGAATAGCGTCAACCCCGGCGTTTAGAAAGACCACCAGGATATCCTCGATGTGTTTGCGGTCCATCAGCGATTTGATCAGTTTATCTTTGGCCAGGCTGGTATGGGAAGCGCCGAGGAACCAGTTCGAGCCGATGATCAGGCGCGGTAAAGAAACGCCGCCAACAAGAGTGCGGGGGAATTCGCTGGACGAAAACTCATTCATTGTTGTCACCTTGCTTTATTTTATTGGATGTTGTTAATTGATTATATAATAATTGGCTAAAAAGTTGTAATAAATGATTGTAAAAATGATAAAAGAACGCAAAAACCGGTGGCAAAACCACAATTATAGAAAGTTAAGCCGTTTCACTGTATAATAACTAATTGTTGCCGGAAATTTCCCCACTATTTCCGGTGTGCGTGGAGGGGTGACCGAGTGGCTGAAGGTAACGGTCTTGAAAACCGTCGTTGCGCAAGCAACCGCAGGTTCGAATCCTGTCCCCTCCGCCATGAAATCACGAAATTTATATAATTTCATCGTGATTTCAACTATATTCGCTTCCAGAAAATTTGAATTGCTGGAAATTATATAGTTGATACTAAAATATGCAAATCGAAATTCGGAAATTAACGCCCGACTTGTTGGAAGATTATCTTTACTTTTTTGAAACTGATGCTCACGCTGATAACAAAGATGAGGATAGGTGCTATTGCGTGTGTTGGTGCGCCGATGACCACCGCGAAGGAAAAGACTTTTCATCGCCAGAAAAGCGGAGAGAATTGGCCATCCAGTACGTCAACAGCGGCATGATTCAGGGCTACCTGGCATTTTACGATGGTAAAGTTGTTGGTTGGTGCAACGCAAATACCAAATCCGATTGTTTGAACTGTATCAGTTGGTTGAGGCATAAGGTTCCCGTAAACATAGCTCAATCTACCCCCGGTATCAAGGTGAAATCGGTATTTTGTTTCACAATTGCACCCGAAATGAAGAGAAAGGGTATTGCCGCGCAATTGTTGCAACGTGTTTGTCAGGATGCAGCCAATGACGGTTTTGATGTTGTTGAGGCATACCCTAATAAGCAGTTCATTAACATGTTTGCAGATTTTTATGGGCCTTTGGAGATATACAAAAGAAGCGGATTTGTCATTCACGATGAGTGGGGCGGTAAATTCGTTGTGCGAAAGTCATTGAAGCAGTAATGCCACAGCCACGGCAAAGCTACAGAATAACTAAAATAAACAAATACCAAATATCCCATAATCAAGATGCCCATTTCCCCGCACTGCATTATTTCAGCGATTTTATAACGTCACTGTTTAATGTTTAAAGACTCTGATATGATATAAAAGATGCGATGATTTAGGGTGGTTTCCGTTTGATAATCTGCCACAGAATATCGTGCCGTAAGTACGGTATGCGATCAATCAACTCCGTTATCAAGTTTTTTATTCTGAATACAGATGGGAACCGGATAAATAGGGAGTAAATTGATGAGCATTTTAACCCTGGTTTACATCATCAATGCGACTTTATTGTTCCTGCATGAAATGGAATCGGCTTATGTCAAAGAATGGGAGATATTAAAGCTGCCGGGTAAAATCACCGGCTTTCTCATATTACATATTTCCATGGTCATGGTGCTATTCTGGGGCGCGGTCGAAATTGAAAAGAAGACAACAACCGGCGGGATAATCGGCCTGATTGCGGGTATCGGCGGATTGCTGCCCTTTGTCGTGCATAAATTGGTGGTAAAAAAGAAGGGGTATTTCGAATCGGCAACATCAAATCTCATTATCTATCTGAATGTATTAGCCGGTGTAGCCACAACCGTTTTATCCGTGTTATTATTAGCCGGGAAAATAACTTAGGAGATACTATGAGCCAGATTCTAACGCAACTGAGAGCCGAATTACGCGGCAGTGCCGATGCTGTCAACGAAGCAGGCGCCCATCATTATTTTAAAGAGGAGATCAAACTTTACGGCATCAAGAACGGTGTAGTCAGGGGAATGGCCAATAAATACTGGAAGGACGCTAAATCATTGAGCAAACTGGAGATCTTCGCGTTGTGCGAAGATTTGCTGCGTACGGATTACATGGAAGAGGCATTTATCGTTGCCGAATGGGTACCAAAATTGACGAAGCAGTTTGAACTGTCAGATATAAAACTGTTCAAAAGATGGATCGATTCCTATCTCAATAACTGGGCCAAGTGCGATAGCTTTTGTAACCACAGCGTCGGGAATTTTGTGGCGAAGTATCCGGAAAGCATCGCTGAGATTGTGAGCTGGACGGAATCGCCGAACAGATGGATGAAAAGAGCGGCGGCGGTATCCTTGATTATCCCGGCCAAATACGGGCAGTTTCTCCCGGAAATCATCCGGATAGCCGACCGGTTATTGCTGGACAAAGACGACATGGTGCAAAAGGGTTACGGATGGATGTTAAAGGAAGCGAGCAATCAGCACCTGGATGAGGTGTATCAATATGTTTTAAAACATCGGAAAGACATGCCGCGGACAGCTTTACGTTACGCTATTGAGAAAATGCCGGCGGGTATGAAAGCAGAGGCGATGAAAAAGGTGTAGACCGGTTTTTGGCGACTTCTCCCTTACTCCCTCCTTACAAAGGAGTGAATGTACCTGTTCTCTACATTATATTTATGGAAATCAAAGTTACGTCATTAACCAGCGGCGGACTATTTACTAATGGAGACTTCATTCAGTCTGACCATGCCCATGGCATCGGGGGTGAAGCCATAGACGTAGGGTTTAACAAGTGTGTAATTTTTACCGAACCATAAGGGTAAAACAGCCGCGTCGTTGACCAGCAATTGTTCAACCTGTTGATAGTCGGCCAGGCTTTTGGTATTGTCCTGCTCTTTCCCTGCAGTCGCCAGCAAGGAATCAACAGCTGGATTGCTGTAGCCGCCGTAGTTGCTTGCGGTATTGCTGGCAAAAAGAAGATCCAGGAAATCCTGGGGATGCGGATAATCGGCGCTCCAGCCGCTATCGAACATGTTATCCAGCTCGTCCTTTGTGTGGTAGAGGAATCTTTCCGGGTCAATTTCCCGGATAGTGACTTCCACTCCCAGATTAGTCCGCCATTCATTGACCAGCGCTTCCAGATCCGAGCCTACATCGCCGCCATAACCGGCTGTAGTGAGTACGATCGGCGGGAGTTTGGAGACATCGCCGTATTTGGATTGTTTGATCAGATCCAGCGCTTTTTGCGGGTTGAATTCCAGCCCTTGCAGTTGTGAATTATAACCGGGCATACCCGGCGGCAGGATGCCGTCGGCCTTATCCATCATGCCCTTGTATACCAGCGAGACCAGTTTATCTTTATCCACGGCCATGGCAAAGGCCTGACGGATCTTGGGGTCGTCGAAGGGCGGTTTGGTACAATTAAACCCGATGTAACTGAAACTAAGTTCCGGGGTGATCGTTAATTGACTAAGATAAGGCCCGGCCGGGTCGGTTACTTCGTCGATGTAGGGCAGAGATACGCCGGTAGCATCGATATCGCCGGTTTCAAATAATCTTTCCGGTACACCCGACCAAAGACCGTAATTAACTGAAGCGACTTTGGCGACATCACCGTAAAACAGATCGTTCCGCTGCAGGATAAAGGACTTATTGGCGACCCAGGTCTGCAGTTTAAAGGGTCCCGTGCCGTTGGGCTGTTTCCACCAATCGGCGCCTTTACTGACATTATTTTTATCCACGACGAAGGCGGTGGGATAAGTAAGTTTATATAAGAAATAGCTGCGGGGCGCGTCGATGGTGACCTGCAGCGTATAGTTGTCGATCACTTTCACGCCGCTGATGGATGTTGCCTTGCCGGCAAGCATGTCTTTTACCCCGACAATATCGCCAAGATAACCTTCGGCGGTCTGGGAACCGGTGGCCGGGTTACAAGCGCGTTCCCAGGAATACTTGAAATCGTCGGCTTTGACTTCGCGGCCATCCTGGAATTTCACCCCCTGTTTGAGGGTAAAGGTATAAACAGTACCATCGCTGCTGATATTCCAGCTTTTCGCGATATCGGCAACGGGCTGTAGATTGCTGTCCAATGTCATCAGTCCGCTGAAGATTTGCATAACAAAGTCATGCGAGCTGGCATCCCCGGAAGTGGCCGGATCAAGCGTAAGCGGGTCGGTACCGTACAAGTGCAGCACAGCATTACTGCTGTTACCGCCAGCAATAGCTGACGCCGAAGAGGTAGTGGTTTTAAAGGGCTGACAGCCGCTCAGCGCGATGGAGACGGCCAATAACGGCAGGACTATAGACGTAATCAGTTTTTTCATTGAACTCATATTAATAACAATATAGCATAAGTGAGGAAGAAGTGTTAAGAATAGACTTTCAGCGGTCAGCCTTCAATTGAAAATAATCTGGCAAGACAACCAATGAGCGAGCATTAATATCAACACGGTCTTTTTACAAGTCCAATCGGTAAGCAAATACCACATTATCAGGAGTGGGATGAAAATCAAATTCGGGGACATGTTTGAATCCCATGCGTTCGTACATCTCGCGGGCGATTTTCATCAAGCTAGTCGTATGCAGTCCGATGGTTTTAATACCGCGCTCCCGGCAGCGGCGGATGCATTCTTCCATGAGCGCACGGCTGATGCCTTGTCCCCTGTAATCAGGGTGAACAGCCAGCAGCCGTATGCCTGCCCAGCCTTCCGGCCAGCCATTATTTGTTCCTTGCGGATAAAAAGTGACCGTGCCTGCAATCTGATTATTGATTTCAGCGATGATTAACTCTGAGTCCGGTAACCGACTCCGTACATCTTCCATGTCACTTCGGTACCATGTCCAATTTTCAGGCGGCATATTATTTTCATATTGCTGATATGCAGCCACCAGCAGCCGTCCCACTTCGTCTAACTCACCGGGGCGGGCATTTCTCAGTATTATCTGATCACCTTGCGATTCCATACGTATCTTCCCGGTTCTTATTATTACTTAAAAATGCAGCTGACAATATACTATTAGTGGAGAATTTCGACGTTATTCAATTGCTTTTGTTACCATATGCGATACGTGACCGGGCATGTAAGAGGAATGTTTGCCTGGGCCGCCGACTACGATGATATGCAAGTATTCTTTTCTGGCCGTTGGGGGTATCATACTGTCCTCAGGCATATCGGGGTAGTGTTGCTCTCTGGCTCTTGCATAAAAAGCCTCACGCGGGACGCGGGCGTGCTCATACAAATAGTCGATCACTGCCTGTTTGGAAAAACCACCCTGCGCAATAGTGGCAGCGTGCTCCGGGCCGAGCGCCAGCACCGCATCTCCTCCTAATCCCCGGACATGGTTATTTCCCAAAGTAGCCATCGTCCCGGCGATGGTAGAGAGCAGTTCGTCCGCATTCAAGGCATCGTGGTCGTTAATGTTGTGCGGGTTTTCGAGCCCCACCACGCTGACAGTACTGATGTCGGCAGAGAATCCCCTTTCCACGCTTAACGGCTCCCAGGGACTATCCTCCTCATTTTCGGCAATGCAAAATGTGTATTTACCAGGTTGTCCCTGGGTGGACATATCCGTGATTCCCGGGAAGGCTCCCCCGATATTCGTCAGTATCAATCTGATAGTCCTGCCGATAGTCGCATTGGCTCGCCAGCCCGGTCCAAAAGCTCCGGATTTGCTATTGATATTCAATTTTTTTGCGATCGGACCGTTAATGATCAGTAGCGGCGCGATCGGTTCGGTGGTGGGTTGCATAAAGGCCAGGTTGAACTCCTTCTCACACACCGCGGAAATTGCGGCAATGAGCACCGGCATGTATTCCGGCAAGCAACCGGCCATCACCGCATAGCCAGCAATCTTTTCAACAGTTGCCTCTGCCCTGGCCGGAGGGATGAAGCCAATTATTTCGGAAGGAGCCCTGTTTGCGCCGGTCAGCATTCTTTTTACGTTTTCTTCCGCTGGCGGGATTATCGGCAGCCCGTCAGTCCAACCCTTTTCGAGGTAAAAATTAAATAATTCTTCCGGGGAATCAGCCATTGCAAGTTCCCTCGTGAGCTATCTTTTGTCTTTTATAAAATGAGCAACGCTGCACTGTACCGGCATAATAGCATAAAATTAGTGGTATAATAAACCACCTGAAAAACAATAAGAACAATTTCGGGGAGAATGTGAACAATTATCTCAAAGTCCGGGAATTACTGGAGGCGCGGGAAGAAAATCTGTCTCCTTACGCGCAAAAAAGCCGTTTGTCCAAAGGCCGCCAGCGGGAAGAACAACCGGATGCGGTGCGTACCGCTTTTCAACGCGACCGCGACCGGATACTACACTCCAAGTCGTTCCGCCGCTTGAAACATAAGACGCAGGTGTTCATCGCGCCGGCAGGCGACCACTACCGTACGAGGTTGACGCATACATTGGAAGTATCGCAAATCGCCCGCACGATCGCCCGCGCTTTGAATCTGAACGAAGATTTGACTGAAGCGATCAGCCTGGGACATGACCTGGGACATACGCCTTTCGGGCATGAGGGCGAAAATGTTTTAAATGAACTCTCGCCTTATGGATTCAAACACAATGAACAGTCGTTACGCGTAGTCGATTTGCTGGAGAAAAATGGCAGGGGTTTGAACCTGACCTGGGAAGTGCGCGATGGAATC
>Ga0265316_10001479_pt1 | contig 25170 bp, 23 predicted proteins | sample 4522metaG_FD_202092 | JGI IMG/M metagenome (GOLD analysis project Ga0265316, IMG submission 202092) | Rhizosphere microbial communities from Carex aquatilis grown in University of Washington, Seatle, WA, United States - 4-5-22 metaG | ecosystem: Host-associated > Plants > Roots > Rhizosphere >... | reverse complement strand
TGCACTTGCCCATTCTATTTTAAATGTTAATGAATAAACCCATGAACGAATTTAAACCCTCGCTTTTTACAATATTGATGGTAGATGATAACCCTAAAAATCTTCAGTTGCTTGGAAGTACTTTGCGCAATGATGGATATCAATTAGAATTTGCCACAAGCGGGCCAACTGCTCTGGCCTGGGTTGATAAAAAGCAATTTGATCTTATTCTTTTGGATATAATGATGCCGGATATGTCAGGGTTTGAAGTTTGTGCACAACTTCGCAAAAACAAAAAAATGGATGATGTACCAGTTATTTTTCTTACTGCAAAAACTGAAAAAGAAAGTATTGTTCAGGGCTTCAAACTGGGTGCACAGGATTATGTTACAAAACCATTCGACACTTCTGAATTATTAGCCAGGGTTCGCACACATCTGGAACTAAGATATCATAAGGAACAACTTAAAAATATAAATCTAATACTTGAGGAGAAAGTAAAGAAAAGAACCAACGAACTCAGGATTGCTAACGAAAATCTTCAAAAAGCTAATGAGGACCTAATATTGCTCGACAATGCCAAATCCGATTTTCTTCACATAATCAGTCACGAAATCAGGACACCACTTAACGGAATTAAAGGTTCGCTTGAGATTATTAAAGAATATTCGCTTACCGAATCTGTTCAGAAACTATTTAATATCCTGGATTTATCTGTTTGCCGTTTGGAGAATTTTTCAATTACAGCATTAAAAATCACCCAATTAAAAATGGGCAATTATAAAATGGATGTTCAATCACTTCCTTTTGGACTTCTTATTAATACCATATTAGCTAAAGCATCCCAAAAATTAGTACAAAAATCATTGCAAATTGTAAAAAGCATTCATAATGATAATGATGTTATTATGGGAGATTTCGAATTATTGACTTCCTGTCTTACTGCTATTATTGACAATGCCATAAAATATAGTAATTCTCATGGAACTATCACCGTCAGTTCAAAAGCTTCGGACCAAAATTATTTGATAGAAGTTGTGGATGAAGGTTCAGGTTTTTCGCAAAAAGCACTGAATAATTTGTTCAAATTGTTTTCTCCTGGAGAAAAACACATAAATGAAAATGAAGGAATCGAATTGGCCCTTGCCAAATTGATCATGGAAGCCCATTCCGGAGAAATTGAAGCGAATAACCTAGGAACTGGCGGAGCTCTTGTGAGACTTACGTTTCCAAGGAATATCAATTAAAGATGTGCAATAATTTTTCTGGTCAATAAAGTATATAAATATTTATTACTACTGTCATGTCATACTTGATTTGATGAAGATTGCTTCGTCGTTTATCCTCGCAATGACGTTATTCACAGCGTCATTGCAAACGAAGTGAAGCAATCCCTCAATGCAAGTTTACATATGACATGACACTACGATTAAAAATCTTTAGATATTCAAATCTTCATTTCTTCCTTTATTCGGATCTTCACATATTCACATATTCCCTTATTAAATCTTCCTAACATCTAATCTTTTTGTAACTTTGATATGTTAAGAGCAAAAAGGATGATAGCTGATAATTTAAAAAAGATAAAATCACAACTACCTGCTCATGTTAAATTGGTAGTAGTTTCAAAGACTATCCCAGCTAATGGCATGATGGAGGCTTATAAAGCAGGACAGAGGATATTCGGAGAAAATAAAGTTCAGGAATTAATTACAAAATACCAGAAATTGCCTAAAGATATTGAATGGCACATGATAGGACACCTTCAATCAAATAAAGTAAAATATATTGTTCCTTTTGTCTCGCTCATTCATTCGGTGGACAGCAAAAAACTGCTTGAGGCAATTGATAAAGAAGGAAATAAAATCGGACGTATAATTGATTGTCTTTTGCAGGTACATATAGCTGCCGAAGAAACAAAGTTTGGTTTTGATGAATTGGAATTGGAAGCCTTGCTTAAATCCGATTCATTTAAAATGCTTCAAAATGTAAAGATCTGTGGTCTAATGGGAATGGCAACTTATACAGATGACAATTTTAAAATAAGAAAAGAATTCAAAAGGTTAGCGGACATTTTAAACACCTTAAAATTGGAATACTTTGGTCAGAATAGTTCTTTTAAAGAGCTTTCGATGGGTATGTCGTCTGATTATCAAATTGCTATTGAATCAGGCAGTACCATTGTTAGAATAGGAAGCGAAATTTTTGGAAAAAGAAATTAAATTGATAAATGAATTTTGTCAACATTTTCATTGAAGCATAAATAATATTTTATTAACATGAAAAAGATAATTATACTTTCTGTCTGTTGCTTAGTTCTAATAACATGCAAAAATAAAAAAACCGGACCAACAAGAATAACATATGTATCCGGAGATACTACCTTTATTATTCAACCCATTCAGCTAAATTCAAATTTACTTAATTTCAAATCCGATACTTCATTCAATCTCAAAGGAGGTAATTATGAATTAGGTTTAATAACCAAAATTGATACACTAATAAAAATAACTTTTAGCGATACGACCAAAGATGTAAGCAATAAAAAAATTACTATTACTAAGAAAATTGGCCCTTCTGCGACATTTAATTTCAATCTGTTTAAAAATAAAAAATTACTTTTTCATAAGGCATATAATAAAAATATTTTCAAAAACATTTTAGGTAAGAATCAGGAATTATTTACAATCGGTTATTCAGCACCCATTTTTGCCGGAATTACCGAAAATGAAAAAACCATCTATACCATTGATTTTGCTTATCCTAATTCCGACTCAGGAATTGAATATTATTTTATTCTGGATGAAAAAGGAGATATTAATAAAATAGGAATTTTGAACACTTTTAACAGGGGTTGTGATGGTCAACTCAGTATATTTCCAAACTATATTTTAACCAATTATGAAATAATTAACAACAATGGGAACATTATAAATTTATCGCCTAAATCTGATTCTTCATATTTAGCTGGAGTAAAATCAATAAACGATACTGTAATCCTGGTTATTTATGATTTAGCTAATTCGGAAGCTGAGAATGCAATACTACTAAATAACAACGGACATGTACTTTCGCATTTTAATTATCGGGGATTCATTCTTGAAATGAGTTACCACATTCCTATGACATATATCTCAGAATGTGAGAAATTTATTTTACTCGATGAAAAAAACCAACTTATCAGAGTCATAAGTAAAAACGTTCCGGGAATAGCAGAAGTAGAACGTTTTGATGCAATGGAAAACACTAATGATAATGAAGATAATGATGGCATTTCATTTGAATTATCCTCTATTTCGAATGATTATGAATTTACTTATTTTCCGGAGTTCCATTCATTTAAAATGGAGAAGAAACAATCTGAAGGTAATTAAATTAACTTACTGAGGATTGTTAATTGAGATTAAAAGCCATTATATAATCATCCATTATATATCCATGTCCTATGTTTGTTATTATATCTTTATCAATATAAAAACCGGCTTTCAAATAAGCATCTATGGCTTTTTTATTTTGCTTGTTGACAGTGAGATATAAAATCAATGCATGTAAATCTTTTGCATGGGTTTTCACATAATTTAGTGATTGCTGTCCATAACCATGTCCATGAAAAGAGGATAGAATATACAATTTATTTAACTTCACTTTCCTGTTTTCCGATTCAAAATTATAACTGAGAAAACCTACTGGTTGATCTTTCAATAATAAAAGCACCCATTTGTGACCGTCAGTTATTTCTTTGTTAATACAATTGGCAGAATACATCAAATCCAGCATATATTCAATTTGTTCGACAGAAATAATCCCTGGATAATGACTGTGCCAAATTGTATGAGCAAGCTCTTGAATTAATAGAATATCTCCTTCTTTTGCAATCTTGAATTTTAACATAATTATTATTCAATCTTAGTAGTCAGTCTTTTTCTAATAATAATGAAAATGAGATATAATTCTGATATTGGATAATATCTTCCATCTTCTGTCTTCTATCTTCTGTCTTCCGTCTTTCCTATTTTCTTTTCATAAAATCATCATACAGTAATTGCAGAAAGGCCTTCCCTTTTCGTAAAACAGACTTCTCTCCCACTCCTGTAGAAAATTTAATTCGTTTCTGGGTATAATCGAAAGATACTTTACAGGAGTCAGTAATAATTCCAAAGCCATTGTTAAATGCAAAATAAGCAAAACCCCTATTTGAACTATCTAAGATATCCCTGCCATAATAATAGGGTTTCTGGGGTTTAATTTTAAGTTGATCCAGCAAGGTAATTGCAATATCAGTTTGAGAACCGATCGTAGTTATTGTAGTATCCTTAACATTGATAGCTCCGCCAGTCCATAGCATCGGTATAAGAAACCTTATCGGTTCATATGCCGGAGTATTATTTATCATTAATGCTCCATGATCTGCAGTAATTATAATCAGGGTATTATTCCACCACGAAGTTTTTTTCGCTTTACTGATAAAATCGCCCAAACAACTATCTGTGTAATAAACTGAATTCATAAATTTATGATCGATGTCAATACCTGGTATCACCGTTTTCATTGGCACATCGAAGGGTTCATGGCTGCTTAAAGTAAAGAATATATAAAAAAATGGATTATTTGCAGTATCAATATCTTTCAGTAAGCGTTTGAACATAATATGATCATGAACTCCCCATTTCGTATTATATTCTGATGTTGGAAAATCAGTCATGCTAACTATTTTATTAAATTTTCCAATGGTCAAATAGCTTCGCATTGATACAAAATCTATATTCCCTCCATAATAATATGCAGAAAAATATCCACAATTCTGGAAATCCTTCGATATAAATGGCAAAGTTTGGGTTTTATCAGGAAACTTCATTATCGAATTCATTGGTTGAGCCGGGTAACCGCTGATAATTGCTACAATACCCTTATCGGAACGCACGCCGCTGCTGTAAAAGTTTTTAAACAAAATACCCTCATGCACCAATTTATTAAAACAGGGTGTAATATTATCCAATCCGCCCAAAGCAGGAATAAGTTTAGCTGTAAAACTTTCAATCATGATGATAAGAACATTGGGGTGTTTGACTTTTAAAAGCTCAATAGATGCTTTTGTATTTGGCATAAGTATTGAAGACATTTCCTTTTTGGCTTCATCATTTGTAAAAACTATATAAGGGTTTTTAAGCCTGTCGCTTTCAGTTATTGAATAACCAACGTTCCATAAAACATTGATTGCGCTATGATTGGCAAACTCATTTCTACTATAATAAGCTGTCCCCGTGTTTAATGGCGCCAATCCCACGCCCCCTCTTAAAGGTATAACCAGAAAAGCAAACAGTGGAAGATAAAATAAAACTTCTTTCCAACTGCCTGTCAATAATTTCTTGAATGCCGGATTTATAAAAAACGTATAAAAGAAAATAGTATTCACTGTTAGAAAGATGAGAATAATTAATTGCTTTACTATAATGAACCATTCAACTGAAGCAATCATTTCTTTTGGAGTATTTATATAAATTAAAGGTGAAGTATCAAGGCGATAACCCCAGTATTTATAAAGCTCCATATCAACAATTACTAAAAAGCTTACAATAACAATTAACGTATAAGTATACCAGTTTATAATAATCCTGAATATCTTGGATTGAAAAAATATGCCGGCAAATATTAATAAAAAAGGAAAAATAAGTATATAAGTTGAAGTAGAAATATCCAATTTCAGACCATAGAAGTAGATGCCAAGAACATCATGTAAATTGAGTTCTTTTGCAAATTGCCAGTTAAATAATACAAATACTGTTTTTACAAACAGGAAATAAATAAACCAGAAAATAAAATACCTCAAAAGAAATTGAAAACGTAAAATAGCTGCACTTAACCTGTTATTCATAAATAAAAATATTTAAAACAAAAATAGCAGTAATAAAATTTAGATTTAAAATATTGACATAAATTAACCATCACATATTTTTAAGTGAGGCAAGCAAGTTCTTTATTTTTTCTTCTGAATAAGGTTTGTTTATTATTCCGTCGAAATCGGAAATATCAACCTCTTCATTAAGTATTGATCCAGAGTAAGCAGTAAGAGCATAAATTAGTACTTTATTTTTAGGCACATTAAAAGTGGTTCTTATTTTACGGGCAGTCTCTAATCCATTCATTACAGGCATTTCAATATCAAGAAATATCAATCCAACTTCATTTTCTTTGAAATAATTGTATGCTTTCAAACCATTATCAACTTCATAATATTCATAGCCAAGTTTTTTTACAATTTCTTTAAGTATAAAACGGTTGATTGCTATATCATCTACTATAAGAATTTTCATATATTGGCTTTTGGTTATTGGCTATTGGCTAACTGTTAAAAGCTAATAGTCAATGGCTTCTTCAACCAAGTTCACTAAGCGTTTTAACAATTTTCATACTTTTTATCTCGATTTCAGAACCATTAATCTCAATAATTTTATCATTCTTGTATTCCGTAAGGGTTCTGATAAAACTTTCTTTCGTTGTCCCCGCCAATTCAGCCAGTTCACGCCGGGTAAAAGGAAAATAAAACTTGTTGCTTTGATAAATAACTTCGCTAAAATATAACAAAACATCGGCTATTTTTCCAGGAAGTTGCTTATGGGTTTGGGCCAGTAACTTATCGAAAAGGTAAAGACCTGTCAAACTCAAAATATGAATTAAACTAGAGGCAAATTTACCATTTTGCTCAAGAACCTGTTTAAAAGAATTAACATCGATAAACAGAATTTCGGTAGGCTCTATTGCCGATGCAGAATATTCATGAATCTCTTTACCAAATACAGACATCAATCCAAGAAAGCTTCCGCTGGTTTCAAGATTGAGAATTATTTTTTTCCCCATTCTGCCTTCCTTGTATATTTTAACAAGACCAGATTTTATATACATAATATGAGAAGTACGGGTCTGTTGTAGAAAAATATTATTCCCCTTCTGATAACTTACTATATTCGATTTTTGCTTTATTAACTCAATTTCACTCTCAGAAAGCAATTCAAAAAAAGAAAAGTAATTTTCTACCTTGTTATTTGAGAATTCATTGAAAACTAAAGACATTAGCTACTTTTTTGTAAAATTTATAGTACAAAGTAATTAAAAAAGCTGATAAAACCATTTTAAATCCATTAATAAATTATAATTTCGATGACATAATACTTTTATTATAAGATGAATATCTCAATTTTGTAGTCTATTCTGCAAGTATGATATATTTTATAATAAAATTTTTATATTTAAAGAATAATAAAACTACCTTATTTTAGAAATGGCAGCAACTAGCAATAACAAGACAATCCTGATTATTGACGATTCAACCACCAATATCGTACTTCTTCAGGCCATACTGAATAATAAAGGATACTTAATAGAAACTGCACTGAATGTAAAAGATGCTTTGTCTATTGTGAGTAAAAAAAATCCCGATTTAATATTACTGGATCTGTTAATGCCTCGTATAAATGGTTATGATTTTCTTAAAGAGATAAAAGAGAATGACAAAACGTGTAATATTCCGGTAATAGTTGTTTCAGCTTTGACCGACCAGGAAAACATTCAAAGATCAATGGAATTGGGAGCCAACGAATTTATTACAAAACCTGTAGATATTCAAAAACTCCTGGAAATGGTAGCTTCTATTTTGCAGAATAAATAATTACCGTTGTTATTTTTATTTCTTAACCTTAATATAAGACTGATTTCAAGTGCGGGAAAAAAGAAAAAAAATGAGCGAGAACGCTGGAAATAAAAGTAATTTGGAGAATTTGCTAAAAGCTTTATCGGTAAAAGAAGCTTTAAATACATTTAATGAAATAGATAAAAAAATTATTCAACTTCTTGATTGTTCTTCCGATGACTTTCTCTCTTTAAATGATCATTTTAAAAGTTATCATAAGGAATCCAAAACTATTTCTCAAAACGCGTCCAACATAGTCCAGATAATCACTGACAGTGAGATAAACAGTTCCTTTATAAATCTGATAAAATTTAAAGAGAATTTTGACACACTTACAAATATTTTTTCAAAGCATGTTGAATATTTGGATGTTGAAATAAAAAAGACCACCAATAAATTCGAAAATTTAAAAATTGCCCATAATAATTACCGTCAAAATCTTGTATCCTTAAAAATGTTGCTTGCTAATTTAAAAATTAACAAAATTAGCACCAAAAGAAAAGATTATTCATTGACAAAAAGTGACGAAATTGAGAATAAAACTGAAAATATTAAAGTACTCATATCAGCCACAGATAATTTAATAGAACAATTTATAACCATTGCCATTGAAAGCTATTTGCTCCTGAATAATATTAAAAAAGAAAATTATGAACAGTTGCAAAAGCTTAACGATAATATTGAAATCAGCTTTACCTTGTTCAATAAAAAATATAAAGAAGCCTCAGGAATTTTTCCAACTTTAAAAGAAGTGACTGATAAAAATGCAGCCAATATTGCTGGTATTATTACCAATCTTCAATATCACGATATTATTATCCAAAAAATTGAACATATCAGACGTACACATAAAGACATAATTTCCGATTTAAAACTTTATAGCGATACTGATGACAGCCAACCTATGCTTCATGAAAAAGCAAAAACATTTCTTAAAATAAGGGATATCACCGGACTCCAGGCAGCGCAATTACTCCATGCAAATAAGCAGTACCAGATGGCAATCAAAGAAATAGGCCGGAATTTGGAGGAAATTGGAAACGAAATGGTAGCCATCAATAGTCTGTGCGAAAACCTGGTGGGCAAATCATCCCTGACACAAAAATATTACCTGAACAACATTCTTGAAAACCTTAACATTGCTCTAAAATACAATAATAAGCTGGCTGACTTTATAACCCACATAAGACAGCATACCCAGGCACTGTCTGATAAAAATAAGGAATTCTCAAGAATATATAGTGAAATTCATGTTCAAAAAGAATCAATTAAGGATCTGCTTGAAATAATTAAAAAAATTGAATCGGTACCTGGAACTTCTGAAAAAAATACGATAGCTCAGATAAACAATTTACTAAAGGAAACAGATCATCTGGAAAATTATATTAACGAAATACATAATGAACTAAATCAGAAAGTAGAAGAAATTGTCAACCCTAAAGAAAATTTTCTTGCCGAAACCAATATCCTGCAAAGCCTGAAGGAATTAAGTACTACTATCCCGGGTTTAATTGATTTGCTTAAAGAGAGCATTCGGAAAATTGATGAGTTTCTTTATTTTAATGGTTCAGTAAGTTTAAATGTATCGGATAACATCAAAAATTCATTAAAGAATATTAAATACTATGATCTTTTCGAAAAAGCAAGCGATAAAATTATCGAAGAATTAAATGCTTTGAATGTAAAATTAAATTTTGGCTCCGAGTCTGAAAATATTAATAAAGAAGAAAACCTCAAACATCTTAAAGCAAGATATACAATGGCAAGTGAACATATCATTCATGAACATATGTCCAAATCCAATGATTTGTCCAACCTTTCAATTACTGAAAAAGAAGAATCAATTATAAAACTTGCCGATGAAAATTCTGAAACAGACAATGATAATTTGGAATTATTTTGATTAATTTTATTAAAAAAGTAATTATGAGTACAAAGCATGTTATTAAAACATCCGGAAAATCAGATAAGAAGCCAATATATAGGATTGAAAAAGATTTTTCTATAAATAACATTACACACATAAAAAAAGAGTTAGACGAAATTGTTGAGAAAAACAAAAGTTTTCATTTGGAATTAAGTAATTTGGATAATTTTGATTTAAGTGCAATACAATTACTGATTTCAATAAAAAATAAACTAGCAGATAATTTTAGTTACTCAATTAAAGTGAAAGAAGAAATAAAAACAATAATAAAGCATTCAGGATTTGAAAATTTATTAAATAAATAATACTTTTAATAACAGCAAATATATCAACCATGGCAAAGACAATTTTAATAGTCGATGATTCAGAAAGTATCAGAGAAGTAGTAAGTTTTACGCTCGAAAATGAAGGTTACAAGGTGCTTGTTGGAGTTGATGGTAAAGACGCACTTAAATTTCTTGATGGTACAGAAATTGACTTGATAATTACCGATTTACATATGCCTGTAATGGATGGCATTGTTCTTATTAAAGAAATAAGAAAGATGGAAAAATACCAACGAATTCCCATACTTTTTCTTACTACAGAATCACAGGCTGCAAAGAAAATGGAAGCCAAGGAAGCAGGAGCTACAGGATGGATAATCAAGCCCTTTGTGCCCGCTAAACTCATCGCTGCTATAAATAAAGTAATCAGATAAAATGGACAATTTCCGGAAAAAATTCATTGAGGAAGCCACAGAGCATATAAGTGAACTGGAAAAAGCGCTTTTAGAACTGGAACGTGATCCTGAAAACAAAGAAATTGTTGAAAAGGTATTCAGGATTATGCATTCACTTAAAGGTGGCGGGGCCATGTTTGGTTTTGAAAAAATAAGTGAATTTACCCATAACCTCGAAAATGTTTATGACCTTGTAAGAAATGGACAGATGCATGTTTCAAAAGATTTACTGGATGCTACACTGGCATCTGTCGATCACCTCACAAATTTGCTTGATGATGATAAAGTAACACTTCAGTCAACTGTTGATAAACATAAGGAACTTACTAATAAAATTGGGGAAATAATTGCTTTAAGACAAGCAATATCTGTTGAATCAATTAAAAAAAGCAAAGAATCTACTGAGGTTTCACCTACTGCTAAATCCGCAAAAGAAGATAAGAGTTCAACTTATTATATTCTTTTTCAACCCAACGAAACTATATTTGATAATGGAACTAATCCTTTATATCTTCTGGATGAAATATATGGTTTGGGATCTTGCATGGCAATACCCCATGTAACTAAAATTCCGGATTATAGTGAAATTGAACCTACCAGATGCTATACTTATTGGGAAATATTTCTGGCCACCAGCAATGATGTAAATTCTATTACGGATGTATTCATATTTGTTGAAGATGAATGCACCATTGATATCCACAAACTAAGTGATACCAATCTTCTTTCAAATAAACAATTTTTGGATAAACTGGAAGAACTTCATAAAGAAAGCAAAGATATTGGCATTAACGATTTACAGGCATTTGTTAGTAAATTGGTTAGTTCAAAAACGCTAAAAGAAAAAAAGGCTGAAGAACGTGCAGTTGCAACTTCAAAGGAAAATTCAATTTCAAGCATTCGTGTTTCTTCAGAAAAACTAGATACACTTATGAACCTGGTTAGCGAATTGGTTACTACCCAGGCAAGATTAAGTTTATATGCTGAAAAGGCTTCAAATACTGAGCTTATAGCAATTGCCGAAAATGTTCAAAAGTTGTCACGCCAATTGAGAGATATTGCTTTCAGTATAGTACTAATTCCAATTGAAAATTTATTAACCCGTTTTCAGCGATTGGTAAGAGATTTATCTCAGGATCTTAAAAAAGAAGCCTCTTTTATTGCTGAAGGTACCGACACAGAACTTGATAAGACTATAATTGAAAATCTTACAGATCCTTTGTTACATATACTCAGGAATAGTCTTGATCATGGAATTGAAGACCCTATAACCAGAATGAAACTAGGTAAACCAAGGCATGGTACAATTCTCCTGAAAGCATTTTATTCTGGTGCCAATGTTCATATTCAAATTTCGGATGATGGGGCTGGTATCGATCAGGAGAAAATTCGGCAGAAAGCAATTAGTAAAGGCCTCATTACTGCTGATGCTACACCATCACATAAGGAGTTGATGGATTTGTTATTTCTTCCAGGATTTTCAACCGCTACAAATATTACAGATGTATCTGGCAGAGGAGTTGGTATGGATGTTGTTCGACGTAAAATTGCCGATATCCGTGGTGAGGTTGAAATTGAATCCAAAGTTAATCAGGGAACAACTATAACTATTAAGCTTCCGCTTACCCTTTCGATAATTGACGGACTGCTTGTTAAAATTAAAGATACATTCTATGTACTTCCTCTTACTTCAGTTGATAAAATTTATGCAGCCGATCATAGCAAACTGGTAAATACATTTAATAATCTGATAGTTCTCGATGGCCAGCAAATTCCATTTTTTTACCTCAGGGGAGAATTTGATATAGAAGAAAATAAAGGCAAAAATGAACAAATTGTCGTAGTTCGTTATGAGGATAAGCGCATAGGATTAGCTGTAGATACCGTAATAGGCGAATATCAGGCAGTGCTCAAACCACTTGGCAAATATTATAAAAACCAGGAAATTATTTCAGGAGCTACTATTCTTGGCGATGGAACTATAGCATTGGTAATTGATACCAACAAAGCAATTAAATATTTCTCATTGCAATTTTCTCAAAATGTAACACCGGAGGACAAAAAATGAATAATGAAGTAAAAAGTAAAATTAATTCATATCTGACTTTTAAACTCAGCAGCGAATATTTTGCCGCCAATGTCAGCAAAGTATTGAACATACTTGAAATGACCAAAGTCACGAAAGTGCCAAAGGCTCCAGCTTACATGAAAGGCGTTATTAACCTGAGAGGCTCAGTCCTGCCTTTGGTAGATACCCGAATAAAATTTGACATGCCTGAAACTGAATACACAACTAACACTTGTATCCTTGTACTTGATATTATTATTAATAATGAGTCAGTTCATGTTGGCGCTTTGGTTGATTCAGTGCAGGAAGTTATTGAATTGGACGATGTTAATATTCAACCGCCACCCACTATTGGAACCCGCTACCGGTCGGACTTTATTGAAGGCATTGCAAAGGTTGGTGAAGAATTTATTATGATACTTAACATGGATCTAATATTTTCTACTGATGAATTAAATCTCCTGAAAGAATCATTTGTAGAAGGACAGGAAGAAAATGTAAAATAATGTTTTCTAAAACTTACAAGCTAGACTTCAGGTTATCCTGAAGTTCTTTTTGTTCAAATATGAATAAGATAGGATTAAGGGACAAATTTTTTTCAATTTATATTCTTCTAAAACTATTCTCAATCTTAAATCTTGAATCTTGAATCTTATTATTTGAACCCACTTTTTAAGACTACTGTCAAAATTTTTTAGTTATTTCTTCTCTTACTCGTAAAAATTCTTAACTTTAATGCACTACCTTTCACACTATTCACTTAACCAATGAGGGTAACTATATGAAATGGAAAAATCTTAAAATTGCAACCAAATTAACACTTGCATTTGGTACAATTATTCTTCTGCTTATACTTTTTGGAGGGATATCTTATTTCAATTTTATCAATATTGATGAAAAAGCTTCATCATTAAGTGACGAATATATTCCCATGTCCATAATATCAAACAACATTACTTCTTCTGCCGGTAAAGTTGTTATGGCAGAACAGAACTTTTCTGCTACCCTTGAAAAAAATTATCTTGATGAAGGGCAAAAATACCTTGATTCTCTTAAAACATACCTGAGAACTGCAAGAGAAATGACTGAAAATCATGCAAGTCTTGAAACATTTAAATCAATTGTAGAAAAAACTGAAAAAACTGTCGCGGATTATGAGATGAATATTTCTACCATAAATAGCAAAGCCTCTTTAATTATACTTAATAAATCTAAAGCAGAACAATTGAAAAATGATTTTTATGCAGAAAGCAAAAAATATGTTGACCTTCAAAAAAATATCGTTACCTATGAAATAGCAAATGGAACAAAACCTTATGTGATAGGTAATCAGTTGAACAGAATTACAGCATTCAATATTATCACAAATAAGGCTATTGAAGGCTTTGAATTATTAATAGATGTTTATACAATTCATCTGGCTGAAAAATTACCAGTTGTTTTGGAGTATTTTAATGAAGTGGAGACACAGCTTACCAGCTTGCAGGCATCATCTAGAGGCGAAGAAAATATACAACTTGGCAAAGTGAAAAACAAAATTAGCGAATCTAAAACCCTTACTAATGAAAACATTGCTAGTTTTAACGAAATAAAAAATGCTTTATCTGTTGATGTTAATTTATCCAATCAATCTATTGCCGATTTTGAATCTGTATCCTCTCAAAGTTTAGATAAATCAAAAAGTAATGCCGGAGATACCAAAGAATTTGTATATGAGAGTAAAAACGCGGTTATAATCGGATTGGTTTTCACAATCATTATGGCTATCTTCTTTGCATTCCTGATAACCAGAAGTGTTTCAAAGTCAATCAAGAAAGGTGTTGCATTTGCCAAACAGGTATCCGAAGGCAACCTGGAAGCCAAAATTGACATATCTCAGAAAGATGAGATTGGCGACCTGGCAGAAGCATTAAAATCAATGATAGTTAAGTTAAATGATATAATTTGCGAAGTGCTTGAAGGAGCAAATGCTATAGCTAATGCAAGTCTTCAGATTAGTCATGATGCACAGTCAATGGCGCAGGGTGCAAATGAACAGGCAGCCTCTGCACAGGAAGTTTCTTCATCCATGGAACAAATGGTTTCAAATATTCAGCAAAACTCAGATAATTCAAGGCAAACTGAAATTATTTCAATCAAGGCCGCTGAAAGTATAAAAAATGGTTCAAAAACTACCTTGACTGCTGTTAATTCAATGAAACAAATTGCTGAAAAAATAAGTATTATAAATGATATAGCGTTCCAGACAAATATACTTGCTTTAAATGCTGCAGTTGAAGCAGCAAGGGCTGGTGAACATGGAAGAGGATTTGCGGTAGTTGCCGCCGAAGTTCGCAAACTTGCTGAAAGAAGCAAAATTGCAGCTGAAGAAATAGACGAATTGTCTAAATCGGGAGTAAGTGTTTCCGAAGCTGCGGGTGCACAATTGGAAAACATTGTACCTGAGATAGAAAAGACAGCAAAACTAATCCAGGAAATTGCTTCAGCCAGTAAAGAACAAAATACCGGGGCAGAACAAATTAATTCTGCTATTCAGCAACTTAATCTGGTTACACAGCAAAATGCCGCTACATCAGAAAATATGGCAGCCAATGCTGAACATTTATCCAATCAGGCAGAAAGGTTAAAGAATATTATAGCATTTTTTGCAGCGATCAAAAAAAATGTAATGAAAGAAATTAAAAAACCTGTAAAGCAAAATACTATAATTAAGCAACAAGAAATTGTCAAAGTAGCCAAAAACAAAACTGAACCAAAGGAAAAAACTGAAGTGTATAAAAATGAAGCAAAAATAGAGGAAAAAAAATCTGAACCTTCTAAGCAAGCTTCCAAAAAAACACAACAATTTCAACAGATGTCAGAAGTTAAGAAAGCGATTACAATACCCAAACCTATTAAAAAAGGTGCATTTATCGATTTAACCGAAAAAAATGCAAAAACAAGCGATGATAAATATGAGAGGTTTTGAAAGACCTAAATTAAAATTTGAAGATATTACTTTTAAAATGCAAGCTGATTGAGATGCGGATAAATATTTGGTTATAAAACTTAAAAACTTTAGTAATTTTTGTGAATTATGCAAATACAGTTATTAAATGAAATTTTTAAAGCTAAATTAAGCGATGATGAATTTAAAAAATTAAGTGAATTTATCTACATTGAATATGGTATCAGAATGCCGCCTGTTAAAAAAATAATGCTGCAAAGCCGTCTTCAAAAAAGATTGCGCGACCTCAGCATAACATCATTCAAAGAATATGTAAATTACGTATTTAGCAAAGAGGGACAGGATAACGAAGTAATTCATATGATTGACGTCGTTAGTACCAATAAAACCGATTTTTTTCGTGAACCTATTCATTTCGAATTTCTTGCAAATAATATTGTTCCGGGATTTATTGATTCATCTCTGGGAAGAAGACCGATGAAAATTTGGAGCGCCGGTTGTTCAAGCGGTGAAGAACCTTACACCATCGCAATTATTTTAAGTGAATGCAAAGAAAAATACCACACATTCGATTTTTCAATTTTTGGTACCGATATTTCAACCCGGATTTTAAATTCTGCACACGACGCAATATATAAAGAAAACAGGGTTGATGAAATTCCTTTAACATATAAAAGAAAATATTTTCTGAAAAGCAAAGACCGCACTAATCCAACTGTAAGAATTATTTCAGAACTTAGAAATAAAACTTCCTTTGCAAGGCTCAATTTTATGGATAATTCTTATAAAATTAATGATAATTTCGATGTTATATTTTGTCGTAATGTTCTCATTTATTTTGATAGAGAAGCGCAGGAAAAAGTTATTAATAAGCTTTGTACCAAATTACAGCCGGGTGGATATTTTTTCCTGGGTCATTCTGAATCCATTACAAGTATGAAGGTTCCCTTAAAACAGATAAAGCCTACCATTTTTATAAAGACAAATAATTAATTAACTTTATCAATAAATACAAACTCTAAAAGAAAAACTTTATGAGTAAACATACAGATCAGGAACTAATTGATGAATTACAAAAAAGGTTTGATGACAATGCAAAAACCATTCAGGAGTTGAAAGATTTAACTGAAGAACTTAAAATTGTAAATAAAAAACTCGAAGAATCTGAAGCATTAAAAAGTCATTTCATCTCTAATATAACCAACGAAATTATCAATCCTTTCACCTCAATTTTGGGTCTTTCCAGGAATATACTCGCAGTTAAAAAAGAGAATTGGAAAAAAGTAATATCAATGGTTGCGCTAATACATTCTGAAGCTTTTAATCTCGATTTCCAGCTCCGAAATATATTTTTAGCAGCAAAAATAGAAGCAGGTGAAATTTATCCGGAAATTTTAAATGTTGACTTAAAAACTCTTGTGAAAAGTATCATTGATGCATTCAGAATTGAGTCAAAAAAGAAAAACATTGCAATGGAATTTCAGTTTGATATTAAACCGGATAAAGGGAGCATTTTTTATTTTAAAACAGATCCTGAGAAAGTCAAACTAGCTTTTGCAAATCTTATTAGCAATGCTATAAAATTTAGTTATGATGATAATAAAATTATTATCAGGATATGGAAAACTGATAATATTGTTCACATGATGGTTCAGGACTTTGGAACAGGAATATCAGAAGCCAATCAGAAAATTATTTTCGACAGGTTTAAACGGCTGGATACGGGTATTAATTCACTAAATCGTGGCCATGGTTTAGGTCTGTCAATAAATAAAGCTGTAATAGACTTATTACAAGGTAAAATAGATATTAAAAGCGAAATTAATAAAGGAGCAATATTTACACTTTCAATACCCGAGGCCAAGTCTAATATAGCTGGATTTTCAACTGATGGAAATGAATTTTTGTTTGATGACGAAGAAACATTTTAAGGAATAGCGAGGCATGGAAGAAAACGTTCATTTCTTATACCCTGCGGCTTTATTTGCAAGTAAAACTCCTCATTTGGTTACCACAATTCTGGGGTCCTGTGTTGCCGTTTGCGTGTACGACCCGGTTATCAAAGTTGGAGGCATTAATCATTATATGCTGCCTCTCTGGAATGGACAAGGACTTGCATCGCCTAAATATGGAAACATTGCAATTGAAAGGTTGCTGGAAAAAATGTTATCCCTGGGATGTTCAAAGAATAATCTTCAGGCAAAAGTTTTTGGCGGAGGCGAGGTTATTCAGACGAGTGTTACCCAATTTAACATAGGCGCCAGAAATATCAAACTGGCAATGGAAATGCTTGATGAACTGAAAATTCCTGTTATTGGACAAAGCGTGGGAGGGAAATTAGGACGTAAGATATTATTTAATACAGATACATTTGAAGTGAAGCAGAAGTATATTCAAAAATCAATAATAGGTGAATCCTGATAATATGATATTTTAAAAGAAAATGATTAAGGTTTTAATAGTTGATGATTCTGCTGTAGTAAGGCAAACACTTTCGAGCATTTTAGAAACAGATCCCCAAATAGAAGTTATAGGTTCTGCTTCTGACCCATTTTTTGCGGCCAAAAAAATTCAAAATGAAGTGCCTGATGTAATTACACTTGATATTGAAATGCCCAGGATGGATGGACTCACCTTTTTAAAAAAGATAATGTCTCAACACCCTATACCTGTCGTTGTCATATCAAGTCTTACCGCTGAAGGTACTGAAACGGGAATGAAAGCATTGGAATTTGGAGCTTTGGAAATAATTACCAAGCCGCAGATGAATACCAAACAGTTTATTGAAGAATCAAAAATTCGAATTTGCGATGCGGTAAAAGCCGCGGCAATGTCACGCATTAGAAGAAAAAATTATTCAGAAATTACAGTTCAGCCAAAGCTTTCAGCTGATGCGGTCATACCTGTCACCCAGAGTAGTAAGGCTATGATTAAAACAACAGAAACGATAATTTCTGTTGGAGCTTCAACCGGTGGAACTGATGCAATTCAGACTTTTCTCCAGAATATGCCTGTTGACTGTCCCGGAATAATAATCGTACAACACATGCCCGAATTTTTTACCCGTTCATTTGCAAACCGGCTTAATGATACAACAAAAATTACAGTGAAAGAAGCAGAAAATGGTGACTCTGTTATTCGCGGAAGAGCCTTGATTGCCCCAGGAAATCACCATATGTTGCTCAAAAGAAGCGGCGCAAAATATTATGTTGAAGTTAAAGATGGACCCCTGGTAAACCGTCATCGTCCGTCTGTTGATGTATTATTCAGATCAACAGCGCGTTACGCTGGTAAAAATGCAATTGGCGTTATCCTAACTGGTATGGGTGATGATGGTGCAAAAGGTTTGCTTGAAATGAAAGAAGTTGGTGCATATACAATTGCCCAGGACGAAAAAACATGCATAGTTTTCGGTATGCCGAATGAAGCTATAAAGCTTGGTGCTGCTGATAAAATACTACCAATAGATCAAATTGCTGCCTATACCATTAAAGCAGCCGCCTTAAAATCAAATTCTTAATTATTCTGATTTAGGTTAAGGTTCCTGAGTTCCTGAAAATCATAATAATCCTTTCTGCTTTAAAATTTACTATTTAAAAAATATTGACTATTTTTAGTTGTTCTAAATTAAACTGGTTTAGAATTGTATTACATATGCAACTCTGTTTCATGTAAATTTGATGATCAGGCATAGCTGAAACATTAAGAAATGTGAGATTTGAAGCATGATTATCGTTATTATATTTTCAATTTTTAGTTTGATGTTTAAAACAAGATGATCTGTTTTGAAACTCTTTATCATAGAATAAAGTAATTTTAAAGAAATTTATTTTATAGGATGTTGGTAAAAAGTAACAAATATACTTTAATTGGCGTTTTATCAGGACTATCTTTTATCCTGATTACCTGGATGGTGGGCTCATTCTCTTCCAATCTTACTCTATCATTCAATTCATTCATTTATTTGCATAAAATATTTCCGGAATTTTATATAATTGATTTTCTTCCTGTATTTCTGGGAATTTTAGCATACTGGATGGAAAAGGAAACATATACAATTGAGTCAAAACTTGATGCAAGCTTGCAGCGTGAAACTGATAAGTCAAAAAAAGTGCTCGATTTTATCAATAACCTCATTCAGGATAATTTTGAAACAAATTATGAACTTACAGGGGATAATGACAAATTAGGCAAAACATTAATTGACCTCAGGGACAATCTTAAAAAAAGCAAAGAAGAAACGGCTTTTAGAAAGAAAGAAGATGACCAGCGAAACTGGATTTCAGAGGGTCTGGCCAAATTTGGTGAAATTTTACGTCAAAACAACAATGATCTTGATACCCTTTCCTATAACATCATTATTAATCTGGTAAAATATATCAAATCAAACCAGGGAGGTTTCTTTCTGGTTCAGGAAACAAAAAACGGAGACAAATATTTTCAGCAGACCGGAGCTTATGCTTATGATCGGAAAAAATTTGCGAGTAAACGTATCGAATGGTCCGAAGGATTGATAGGTACTTGCGCTTTAGAACGAAGAACTATTTTCCTTACTGAAGTACCCGATGGGTACTTAAATATTACTTCCGGCTTAGGAAAGGCCAATCCCAGGTGTATTCTGATTGTTCCTCTAATTTTCAATAACGAGATACATGGAGTAATTGAACTTGCCAGTTTTAAAAAATTCGAAAATTTCGAAGTTGATTTCGTTGAGAAAATTGCTGAAAGTATTGCCTCTACATTATCCAGTGTTAAGACAAACCTGCGAACATCTGCATTATTAAAAGAATCGAGGGAACAGGCCGAAATACTTGCTACCCAGGAAGAGCAGATGAGACAAAACATGGAGGAATTACAGGCTACACAGGAAGAAGCTGCACGGCAATCTGAAAAGTTTATCAGCTTCACCAATTCAGTAAACCACACCCTAATCCGTGCTGAATATCTTATTGATGGTACGCTGATTTATGCAAATACCAAGTTTTTAAACAAGTTAGGATATTTGAGCAATACTGAAGTTGAGGGAAAACATATTTCAATGTTTATCAATAAAAAGGACCGTGAATGGTTTGAACCGTTGTGGGAAGAACTGGCGAATGGAGGTAAACACTTTGAAGGATACATGAAACATGTAACCAAGCAGGGACAGGATTTATGGACCATGGCAACTTATACCTGTGTCAGAAAAGAAGACGATACCGTTGAAAAAATACTTTTTCTGGCAATTGATACCACTGAACAAAAGAAACAAAGCCTGGATTATGAAGGACAAATTGATGCCCTGAATCGTTCAAGCATAAAAGTTGAAATGCAACCTGAAGGAAGAATTTCAAGTGCAAACGAACTTTTTCTTACCACTTTAAATTATACCGAAAAAGATTTAATCGGTAAGAAAATGTTTGATTTGATACACCGAGATGATGTTGATGGGTTTAAAGTTATTTGGAAAAATGTTATTGGCGGACAACCCTTTACCGGACAAATTAGAAAAGTTGATAAAAATAATGAGATCAAATGGTTCAGAGGAACATATACTGCTGTAATGGATATGTATGGCGATGTCTCTAAAGTCGTTTTTATAGCCAATGACATTACAAAAGAAAAACAGATGGAATTTGAGACCTCAGTCCAAAATGAACAACTTAGAATACAGGAAGAAAAACTGCGGCTTGCTGGTGAAGAACTCACAAAAAAGCTGAACGAAGCCAGGGAAGAAATGAAGCTGCAATTTAAGGAAATTGAAATCATAAAAGTAAGGACAGAACTTACCCTTGAAGGCGCCCTTGATGCAATTATCACTATTAATGCCGTAGGTTCTATTGAATTTTTCAATCAGGCAGCCCAGGATTTATGGGGGATTGATAAAAAAGAAGCGATTGGGAAAAATGTCAAAATGCTTTTCTCAAAAGAATCAATTAAAAATGACGAGTTTGTAAAAAAATATGTGACTCCGGGAACTGACAAAATTGTAGGTATGAGAAAGGAAGTGAATATTAAAAACAGCAATGGTGAGGAAAAACCTGTTCTCTTCTTACTATCAGAAGCTAAAGTCGGTGATGATCATACATTCACTGCATTTATTCAAAATATTGAAGTGGAATTATTTTGATTAAGATTCATAATTAACCCACTGAAATGAAAAATTTGGGAAAAAAAATATTGCATAAGAGATCGAAATTACCTGCTGGAAAAAGTGCTTCTGATGTTTCAGTAAAATCAGAAAATTCATTACCTGTATTTAAATTATTAAAAAAAGATAAATTTCGTAAAGAAAATGCAATATTAGAATTCTATAAAAAAGCTTTTCTTGTCTCAAATACAGGTTTGTGGATATTTGATCCTGCAACAAATATTGCTTGGCTATCTGATGAATTTGTGCATTTAATTAACCTAAAAACTAAAAAAAACCAAATTAATGTTGATTGCTTAAAAAAAATAGTTTCAGAAAATAATACAAGCCTCTATGAAATAATTTCAAAGCTTTCAGCCAAGAGCCGTCAAACTGAAATGGAATTCCACTTTTCAGATAATAGAAATGAAAAGAAAAGCGTCATTTTGTGTCGTATTATGATATTAAAAGAAGCTGAAAAAAATAAACGCCTGATACTGGGTATTGCTTTTGATATTACCGAACAGAAGCACTTTGAAGAACAATTGGCAAGTGCTAAAGAAAAAGCTGAAGAATCGGACAGGATTAAAACAATTTTTCTCTCAAATATTTCTCATGAAATTAGAACTCCAATGAATGCAATCATTGGCTTTAATGAATTGTTAAATATCGGAGATCCTTCCCCTGAGCATAAACAAGAATACTTAAGCATTATTAAAAATAAAAGCAGGCATCTTGTATCACTTATTGATGATATAACTGAATTATCAAAATTTGAAGCAGGAGAAATAACAATTAATAACTCAGAAACTAACCTCGTTAAACTTTTTAATGAATTATATGAAGAATTTAATAAAGAATTACAATCCCGCAAAAAACAAAATGTTGAATTATATCTGAAATTGCCAATTGATCCCGAAATAATCTCAGTTCATACTGATCCTGGCCGGATATATCAGGTAATGAATTATTTACTTGATAATGCTTTAAAATTTACTGAAAAAGGTTATGTTCAATTTGGTTATGAATTAAAAGATAGCCGTCATTTACAATTTTTCGTAAAAGATACCGGAATAGGTATTACAAAAGAAGCGCAGAAATATCTATTTGACAGATTTAAAATAAAAGAAGAGGTTTACAATGCAAAACATAGAAATACCGGACTTGGTCTGACTATTTCAAGAACTATTGTTGAAACCTTAGGTGGTAAAATTTCTGTTAATTCATTATCCGGTAAAGGATCTACATTCACTTTCACAATTCTTTTGCAAAAAAATGACAATAGTTCTGTTAAAGAAATTGCAGTAACATATAATGAATCAAGGCCAAAGTGGAGTGACAAAGTAATTTTAATTGCTGAAGATGATGAAGTGAATTTTCATTTCCTTGAAGCTATTTTTGCCGATACGCATGTGCAACTCTTGCATGTAAGGGACGGCAAACAAGCAATCGAACTCTGCAAAACAATTGGTAAAATAGATTTGATACTGATGGATATTAAAATGCCGGAAAAAAGCGGTTACGAAGCTATCCAAGAGATCAAAAAATTCAGGAGCAATATTCCAATAATTGCACAAACCGCATATACTTTCAAAGAAGACAAAGCAAAATGTATTGCTGCCGGTTGTGACGATTACATTTCCAAACCCATCGATATAGAATTACTTCTTGGTTTAATTGCCAAATATTTTAATAATTAAAACACCCATCGATAAGCTCAGCGTGACTATGTATGCATCATATTGATTCCGCCGTGACGAGTCGTAACAAGACTTAATTCCTTAATAGAACAAAATTGAACAATCATTTATTTTGCCTTTAACCAATTCACTATCTCATCATCCATTGGATTTGTTTTTGGTGCAACTACTTTAACTATATGGCCATTTTCATCGATTAAGTATTTCTGAAAATTCCATTTTACCTCTGAATCCAAAACACCATTATATTCCTTTTTAGTTAGCCACTGGTATAGCGGATGAATATCCTTTCCTTTTACTGAAATTTTTGCCATCATTGGAAAAGTCACTCCATAATTCTTAGTGCAGAATTCCTGTATTTCGGCATTTGTTCCCGGTTCCTGCCAGAGAAAATTGTTGGCCGGAAAACCAATAATAACAAATTTATCGCCTCCAAAGGTCTTATATAATTTTTCGAGATCAGCATATTGTGGCGTATTCCCGCATTTTGAAGCGGTATTCACTATCATTACTTTTTTACCTCTCAATGTCGAAAAATCAAACTCTTTTCCATCTAAAGTGGTAACTTTAAAGTCATACAATGTTTTCGGAACTTCCGCATTTAATGCAGCTACAACAAAAATTCCGCTTATGGCCGATAAGATTTTTTTGATTTTCATTTTATTAATTTTTAATCAATGTATATTTTTATGCCATTGAGATACACTTCAACAAGAATTCGAGAACTCACCCCAAAGTATAGAGAAACTACGAAATTAGGTCATGCTGGGCTTGTCGAAGTATGATCTCCAATATATAATTCTAATTAAGCAAATTGAATTATTTTACATCAGCACTTAGTAACAACTTAATAACTCTTATAGTTCAATAAAAAAAATTAAATTAGTAAAAAAATAAAATGCCTTTAAAAAATAACAAAATTGAAGTCAAGCTAAGGGAGATTCAATTGTCTGATGCACCTGAATTATTCACCATAATAGAAAAGGGTCGTGAATATCTTCGTGAATGGCTACCATTTATTGATATTACAAAAAAAGTCGAAGACACCGAGGCATTTATTAGATTTGTTAAATCAAAAGCCTCCGAGCACGATTCCGTTTATGTTATTATTTCTGATGATAAAATTGTTGGAGTAATATCTTATAAAGGTACAGATAACGTGAATCATAAAACTGAAATTGGCTATTGGCTTGCACAGGATCATCAGGGTAAAGGTTTGGTAACACAGGCTTGCAGAATATTAATTGAAAATGCTTTTGAAAATTTGGGCATAAACAGAGTTCAATTAAAAGTTGGAGTTAATAATTCCAAGAGTGCTGCTATACCGAAGCGCCTTAACTTTAAGCTTGAAGGAGTAGAACGTGATGGTGAATTTTTAAATGGACGATATATCAACCTTGAAGTGTACAGTTTGTTAAAACAGGATTGGATCAGTGATAAATCAAACCAGGAAGCATATTAATATTACAATTTCCGGACGTGTCCAGGGCGTAGGGTACCGTTATTCAGCACGCTCGGTAGCAAAATATATGAATATTACAGGTTTCGCAAGAAACATGCCCGGAAACAAAGTTTATATTGAGGCCGAAGGAGATGAATCCAAATTGAAAGAATTTGTTGAATGGTGCCATAAAGGTCCTGCCAATTGCAAGGTAGACAGTGTTGCCATTTTGCCAGGGGAGTTTATTTCATTTGATGACTTTGAAGTAAGATTTTAGGTATTAGATGATTTACTGAGTTTACTTAAATTTTAAATAGTTGTAAATAATGCGAATTAGGGTTGAAATGAATTAAGAAATTCTACCCGCAAAGGTTCACAAAGTCCGCCGCGGCGGATATACAAAGGACTCAAGGTTTTCTCTTCATTCTTTGCTCCTTCTTAAGGTTCTTAGCGGTTTATATATTAATAATTTATTATCCAATGTCGTTTAATTAAGCATTAAGACACCCTTCGACAAGCTCAGGGTGACTAAGTAATTAGGTCATGCTGAGCCTGTCGAAGTATGACCTATAATAAAAATTCCTTAATTAAACG
>Ga0265316_10001478_pt1 | contig 25174 bp, 18 predicted proteins | sample 4522metaG_FD_202092 | JGI IMG/M metagenome (GOLD analysis project Ga0265316, IMG submission 202092) | Rhizosphere microbial communities from Carex aquatilis grown in University of Washington, Seatle, WA, United States - 4-5-22 metaG | ecosystem: Host-associated > Plants > Roots > Rhizosphere >... | reverse complement strand
TCCGGCGTTGACACCTTAAGCTTCAGCTCAACGGTCAACTCCGGGCGAACGACGATTCCAAAATCCTTGGCCACGGTTTTAAGACAGTCCCAGCGATCATCGGCGTCGGAGCTGTGGCTGCCGCCGCGCATGAAGGCGATCTCGCGGTGGCCGAGCTCATAGAGATGGCGCAAAGTAAGATCTGCTGCCTGGCGCTGGTCGAGGACCACGTTGGTGATTCCAGAAATCTTACGGTGCCCGGCAACCGCGACCGCTGGGATTTTGAATGGGTGCTGCAGAACCGTATCGATCAGGATGAATCCCTCGACCGACCTTTCCATCAGCATGCGCGGGTACTCTTCAATCAAGTCAGGCTTGCGACGATGACTGGCTGTGAGGTAGAAGTAGCCTTCCTCGATGAGAGATTCCTCAACGCCGGCGAGAACCAGCGCGGAATAGCTGTCGTTCAGCTCAGGTACCAGGACACCGATGGAAAAGGTTTGCCGCTTGCGGAGTGAGCGCGCGTAGAAGCTGGGCCGGTAGTCGAATTTTTCGGCCGCCGCCTTCACGCGGTCCCGGGTCTCCTGCGGAATGGCGCGGACTCCGGGTGCGTCATTCAGAACGAGGGAGATGGTTGCCGGCGACAGGTCAAGATACTCGCCCAGAATGCGCAGGCTGACGGGCTGTTCTGGCTTTGGCTCGCGTCTCAGTTTGGTTTTTCTGGGCATTTTCTACTCTTCCCAAAAATTTCTGGAAATTCAAGCGGGAGACTGCGGGGTTGCGGCGGCTTTATCCGTCTCAACCTCACGGCGCTCCAGGTGGTCGTACCAAGTGAACTTGAGAATTGCCGAAGTGGCTAGAACGATGGCCAGAGTAATGGCTGCGCGCTTGAGCTCCCAAATGACGACATACATAGGGAGCACGACCAGCGCTATCTGCCAGACGATCCCGACCGCAATGTTGAACATGTCGCGCATGAAGTCGGTGTTGCGCTTGAAGCCTGGGTCCTCGGCAAGCACTTTGCGGTAAATGGGGCCCCAGAGGCCCCACGGCCTCACCCGACGGTAGAAGTCCTTCAGTACTTCCTCGTCATCTGGCTTGGTGAGCAGGGTTCCGGCGAAGCATCCAATCAGCGAAAGGAGAAGAACCAGTGGAAAGACGATGGAGACGTCGAGATTGACGGAATAGCCCTGAAGCAGACGATGGACAAGTGGGCTGTTCCCAAGGCGATTGCCGGTGTTTGCATCAATCGCACAAGCCACGGAGGAGACAATTCCACTCGCCATGCCCCAGAAGTAGCCAAACCCGTTGAAGCGCCACCAATACCATTTCAGGACATTGGACGCGGTATATCCACCCCATAGGCCAGAGACAATCCAAAGGACGACCGAGTTGACCGATTCGACGTTCCAGCCGATGAGGACGCCGATGACCACCACGGCGAAAGAACTGAGATAACTGAGGCGGACGTAAGTGCGGGGCGGCGCGTCGGGGCGGATGTATCGCTTGTAGATGTCGTTGACAAAGTATGGCGGCGCGGCATTCACGGTGGCGGCAAAGTTGGCCATGAAAGCGGCGAGCAGGCCCGCGATCAGGAATCCGAGCAGACCGACAGGCACGAACCTGCCCAACGCCATCGGCAGCACCAGTTCGAAGTCGAGGTTCGGTCCCATGGCACGGAGGTCGGGGCCGAAGAAGGCCGCTGCCAGCACGGTGAGTCCAATGACGAGAAAGTAGCGCGGCGGTGTGAGCACGACGTTGACCCATGCGCTCATCATGGATGCTTCTCGCGGGTTCTTTGCTGAAAGAATGCGCTGCATGTCGTAATTGGGCGCAGGGCCCGCGGTGGAGATCAGCACACCCTTAAACAAAAGCATCATGACGAAGAAACCGAACAGCTCATACTTGTCTTCGGCAATTTTGGCCGTTGCAGCTGGGAGTAATGTCGACCAGTCGAGATTCAAGTGCCAACCGAAGAACACATTGTCCCAGCCCGCGGGGACCAACTTATGCAAGGTGCCGGGAGCCACCCTCATCATGGCGATAATGCCCACGGCAAAAGAGGCGATGGCCAGGATGAAGAACTGCACCACCTCGGTGATCACTACGCTAACCATGCCGCCTTTGATCACGTAGATCGCCGTAATGCTGATCAGAATCAGCGCGTACTCATTCGGGGAAAGATGCCAGGGAAGAAATGTAGCGGCGAATTTGCCGATGCCTTTAAAGCCATAACTGAAGAACCCGATGATACTGATGAATGCATAGAGGACCACAATCAAGTGCGATAACTGCGCCCCGCGGCCGGAGCCGAACCGAGTTTTGATCCACTCCGCGCCGGTCATGACTCGCGAGCGGCGCAACCACGCAGACAGGTAGACCATGAGAAAGACCTGATTAAAGGTCGGCCAGAGCCACGGGATCCACACGCTTTTGAGGCCGTAGACGAACATCCAGTAGACAAGCAGCATGGTGCCGCTGATGTCGAACATGCCGGAAGCATTGGAGAGGCCCAGCACATACCACGGCAGTTTGTTGCCGCCGAGGAAATACGCTTTCATGTCGCGCGAGCCCTGATGCGATACGTAGTAACCCACCAGCACCGTACAGACTATGTACGCCAGAATGATGCCAACATCTAAAGCATGCAGATGCATCGAACCCTCGGATTCACTCGTCGATCGTTTTCCCGATCTCCCGCCGGATGTTGCCGATCGAGGCCGGCGGAGTGCGGGGTTGAAAATCTCTTAATGCAATTGGCCGGCCAGCAGGAAAACCAGGTTTGCCTGCCAGTTGATGGCAATTTCGTTGCTCGCATACGAGGCGGTTTCGTCGGCATAATCTTTTTCCGGGGGCAGGCCCGCAGGCAGCGCGGCGAGCACGGCGTCCTGGCGCCCGGCATTCGGCCCTCCGGACATTAAGCCCGGCCAAGGTCCCGGTTGCTCGCCCGAGCCGCTGGGCCGGTGGTGCGGGTGCAGGACTGAGTGCTGGCCAACCTGCGTGACCCACGAGAGAGAAAAAGTGTTCCGGCCGAGCAGGTAATGCAAATCATCGCGCGCGGAATTCACAAATTCCGGATTGGGCGCGATCACGTTGGCGATCATCAAATCCAAACCATACTGCGCGGCGATTCCGTTCGAGCCCCAGACAAAATCCGTCGGCTTGAGACTGACATGGTAGGGATTGGCGGCGGTTCTCTCCACGATGGCACGCGCCGCCGTCAACATTCGATTGCGAATGGCCGCTTTCGCTTTGGCATCTGCTTCTTTGCGCCGGGAAAGAGCGTAGGTGCGCAGCGCCATCGGCCCCATCTTGCTCCAGTTTTCCGCGGCTGGCGAATCGAGGCCGGGAAGATACGCGGCATAGTTATTGAGAAAGAATTCGTCATAGGCTCGCTCGCCCGTGGTGCGCCAAAGCTCTGCGGCCGCCCACAGCCGCTCGTCCGCGCAGTTCGAGTCGCCGTACTCACCGGTGGACACGCCCGGAGGATTGCGGAAGGTTACATTTGGATATTTCTCAGTCCATTGCCATGCGCGGCGAGCGGCATCGAGGGCGCGCGCGGCAAATTGAGGATCGTACGGCTGGTAGGCGCGCGCGGCTATCGCTGCCACCGCGGCCAGATCGGCCGTAGCGCAGGTGCTTTTGTAAGGCGCAGAGCCGGTCCCGATGACCTCGCTGGGTAGGGCGTCTTTGTCGGGAGCGACAAAGCCCGGGAAGTGCGTGCTTGTCTGCTTATGCCAGGCACCGCCGTCGGTGTCCTGCATCTTGAGCATCCACTCCAGGTTCCAGCGGGCTTCATTGAGGATATCGGGAGTGCCGTTGCCGGTCTCAGGAATTTTGAGTTGAATCGGCTTGAGGCGGGGCGCGTAAATCTCCCATGCCCACAGCAGCGTCCCTGTGGCAACGCCGGAGTTGACCATGTAACGGCCATAGTCGCCGGCGTCGTGCCAGCCGCCGACGTTGTCACGCTCGCCGGATTTACCTGAGCTGGGATGAAACTCACCGCGGAGGTGGCAGGCTGCATAGGCATAGCCGGGAAACTCCGGTCCAAGATTGACTGCGGTTCCGCACCGCTGGCCGTAAAAGCCGCGCATGGCAAGGTAATAAGTTCGCCCGAAGACATTGCTCCCCACCGAGAAGCTCCAGCTCTTCCCTACCCCCGGAATCTGGATGTAATAGCTGCCGGCGCGCCGTAACTGGGAAAAGTCCGCGGCCTGCACGGCGTCGCCTGAAAGAGGATCGGTTGCAACCGGCCCAAGGACGCCCCGAAACACCAGTTTTGCATCGCTGGATCGTCTGATCTCAAACGTCTTAGCCAGGCTGCTCACAAGAGCAATCTTGGGCCCAGCGGGAAGGTATCCGACCTGGTCAACCTTGATGGCCAAGGTCGGATTCTCGGCTCCAAAAAGAAGGGACCGGAAACAGAAAACCAGCCCCGCAAGACAAAAGGAGAACGGCCGGAAGCGGCAGGTGCGATGTTCTTGCAGGTCTCGATTCAAGGAACAAGCCGAATCTTTCATTCGCTTCAACCGCCGAGCTCTGATGGAAAGACGGATCAGTCTCTCACATCCTTATGCGCCCGGGCAACGAGTTCCTTGGCCCGTTGGCTGCGAGCGGGGAATATTCTTGTTTGGCTTCTGTCGATTCGGCTATAATCGCGCTTCGTTTTTAACTGCAAAGGATTCTCCCTGCAAAAACGTTTCAGCGGGCTCTCCTGAATCACTGCTGCTCTTCCGCCCCGGTTCAGAAAAGGAAGCGACCATGAAGTTCGGACACTTCGACGACCAAAACCGCGAGTATGTGATCACGCAGCCGGATACGCCGCTACCGTGGATCAATTACCTTGGCTGCCAGGAGTATTTCGGGATTATCTCCAATACCGCGGGCGGCTATTCGTTCTATCGCGATGCGCGCTTGCGGCGGCTGACACGTTACCGCTACAACAACGCGCCGTGGGATTGCGGGGGCCGCTACATTTACCTGCGCGACGAAGCGTCGGGGCGCTTCTGGTCGCCTAGCTGGCAGCCGACGCGGCATGCCGCGGAGGACTACTCCTGCCGCCACGGCATGGGTTACACCACGATTGGCTCAACATTCGCGGGCATCGAAGCGCATACACGGTACTTCGTCCCGCTCGACGAGAATCTGGAGATCTGGCAACTCACGGTGACCAATCGGCGATCGACGCCTGCGCGCATCTCGGGAATTGCCAGCGTGGAATTCTGCCTGTGGGATGCGCAGGACGATGCCACGAACTTCCAGCGGAACTACAACATCGGCGAAGTGGAGGTGGAGGACGGTGTTATCTATCACAAGACGGAGTACCGCGAACGCCGCGATCATTTTGCGTTCTTCGCGTGCTCTGAGCCGGCGGTTGCATTTGACACATCTCGCGACGCTTTTCTTGGACCTTACCGCGGCTGGGACAACCCCGCGGCCGTGGCTGCCGGGCAGTTGACGAACTCGATTGCGCACGGATGGGCGCCGATCGGCGCGCATCAGGTAAAACTCGATCTCGCTGCCGGAGAGTCGCGGCAGATCGTCTTCGTTCTCGGTTACCAGGAAAACCCGAAGGACAAGAAGTTCGATCCTCCCGATTCGCAAACCATCAACAAGGCACTGGCGAAGCCGGTGATCGCACGGTATCTCGGGGCGAGAGAAGCCAATGCAGCCTTCGATCGGCTGCATATGCACTGGGAAAAGCTTCTCGGCATCTTCCAGGTGGACACGCCGGATGTACACACGAATCGCATGGTCAACATCTGGAACGCGTACCAGTGCATGGCCACATTCAATATGTCGCGTTCGGCCTCGTCGTTCGAATCGGGCATTGGGCGAGGACTCGGTTTCCGCGACTCCAACCAGGACCTGCTGGGTTTTGTTCACATGGTTCCGGCGCGAGCGCGGGAACGCATCCTTGACCTGGCGTCAACGCAACTGGAGACGGGCGGTGCTTATCACCAGTACCAGCCACTGACGAAGCGCGGCAATAACGATATTGGGGGCGGATTCAATGACGATCCGCATTGGCTCATCCTCGGCGTCGCGGCGTATCTGAAGGAGACTGGCGACTGGAGCATCCTCGACGAGTTGGCGCCGTACGACAACAAGCCCGGCACCGAAGAGCCGCTCTACGGGCATTTGCATCGCAGCTTCCGATACACATTGGAGCGGCTTGGGCAGCATGGTTTGCCGCTGATCGGGCGCGCCGACTGGAACGACTGCCTCAATTTGAACTGTTTTTCCGACACGCCGGGCAATTCATTCCAGACCACGACGAATCGCGATGGCAAGGTGGCTGAGTCAGTGTTTATTGCCGGGCTCTTTGTGCATGCTTCGCACGAGCTCGCGGCCATCGCCAGCCGCCACGGCAAGAAAGACGACGCGACGTGTTTCCTGAGTGCGGCCGACAAAATGGAGCAGACGATTAAGGAGCATGGATGGGACGGTGAATGGTTTTTGCGCGCCTATGACAGCTTCGGCGAGAAGATCGGGTCGAAGGAGCGGGAGGAAGGCAAGATCTTCATCGAGTCGAATGGATTCTGCGTGCTGGCGGGCATTGGTCTCGATGACGGCAGAGCTGCCAAGGCTCTGGCCTCTGTGCGCAAACACCTGGCGACCAAGCACGGGCTCGTGGTGCATCAGCCGGCCTACACTCGCTACTATCTGCACTTAGGCGAGATTTCGTCGTACCCGCCGGGCTACAAGGAGAATGCGGGCGTCTTCTGCCACGTGAATCCCTGGGTGATGATCGCCGAAACGCGGCTGGGCCATGGCGATGAAGCCTACGATTACTACCTCCGCATCAATCCCTCGGCGCGCGAAGAAATCAGCGAGGTTCACCGCTGCGAGCCCTATGTGTATGCGCAGATGATCGCCGGCAAGGACGCACCGACATTCGGTGAGGCCAAGAACTCGTGGCTCACGGGCACTGCGGCCTGGAATTATTACGCCATTGCGCAGTGGATCCTGGGGGTGCGGCCAACTTATGACGGCCTCGAAATCGCTCCCGTACTTCCCAGCAGTTCGCCGGGATTTACCGCGACGCGTATCTTTCGCGGAGTCACTTACAAGATCGCCGTAGAGCGCAAGGGCGCCGGAAACAAAGTGGCGCTGACAGTCGACGGCGCGGCGATAGAGGGCAACATGGTGCCTCCTCCAGCAGACGGCCGCAAAGAGGTTTCGATCGCGGCGGTTTTAAGCTAGAGAGAGCCATTGAGCGCCTGGTCACTGCTTCGCGCGCGGAGGAGCAACCGTGTATCTCGCCAACGAAAAGCGCTACAACACGATGCTGTACCGCCGTTGCGGACGCAGCGGCATTCGTCTGCCTGCAATTTCTCTGGGGCTGTGGCACAACTTCGGCGGCGTCGATGACTTCGAGAACTCGCGTGCCATGGTGCGGCGCGCCTTCGACCTGGGCATTACACATTTCGACCTGGCCAACAACTACGGACCTCCGCCGGGAACCGCGGAAAGCAACTTCGGCGAGATTCTGCGCCTCGATCTCAAGCCCTATCGCGACGAGCTGATCATCAGCACCAAGGCCGGGTACGACATGTGGCCCGGCCCGTATGGCGACTGGGGATCGAGAAAGTATTTGCTGGCGAGCCTGGACCAGAGCCTGAAGCGCATCGGTCTTGAGTACGTCGACATTTTTTACTCGCATCGCCCTGATCCGGAAACTCCGGTGGAAGAAACGATGGCGGCGCTCGATCAAGCGGTACGCTCCGGCAAGGCTCTCTATGCCGGCATCTCAAACTACAACCCGGAGCAGGCCGCGGCGGCTATCAAAATTCTGCGTGAGCTGGGTACGCCGTGCCTCATCCATCAGCCCAAATACTCGATGTTCGAGAGAACGCCGGAACGCGGACTGCTGGATGTGCTGGGCAAGGAAGGCGTAGGCGGCATTGCATTCTGTCCGCTGGCACAAGGGCTGCTCACCGATCGCTATCTCAAGGGCATCCCGGCGGATGCGCGCGCATCGAAGCCGCATGGCTTTTTGAAAAAGCGCGACATTGATGAAGATAAGCTGGCGAAAGTCAGGGCTCTGAACGAGCTGGCCCAGGAACGCGGGCAATCGCTAGCGCAAATGGCTCTGGCGTGGGTGCTGCGCGATGGGCGCATGACTTCAGCGCTGATCGGAGCCAGCCGCGTGGAACAGATTGAGCAAAACGTGGCCGCACTGTCTGAGCTGGCCTTCACAAGCAAGGATCTGGCGCGCATCGACGCCATTGTCGGCAGCGCTTAACCGGACTCCACCGCCCGCGCCTCATGCGGACTTGTCTCGCCAAATAACACGTCGGCAGTACCCACTCAACACTTTCGTAATGACTATTTATGGGTACCACTGGTCCATTTGTCACTAAAAACTGGTTACCATCGTCCAACAACGATTTGTTTGGCGGCCTGTCGTAAGTTGATGCTCGCATTGAGAATTCTTCCCCGTAAGCGCGCGATCTTTGGCCGTTGATGGCGGAACGAACCAGCGAGTTCAACTTGCGGCAGAACCGTCGAACTTGAGATTTGAATGGAAATACCGCTGGTGTCTTCATGAGCATTTCATCACAAAAAGCGCCTCACACTGCGGGCCCAACTGTCGCACCGCGAGGATTCGACTGGAAACAGGCCGACGCCGTTGCGCCCCCGCCCTTATCGGTTGCGTTGATTGGCCCCGACGAGCAAACCCGCATATTGGTTGCCAAGGCGCTTGCCGATACTCGCAGGACCGTGATCAGAGAGTTCAACTCCTATCCGCCCGAATCAGAACACTTGCGCAGATTGTTGGCTTCGTTCGATGTTGTCGTCCTTGATCTGGACAGTGACCCGGATCTTGTTCTTGAGCTTGTGGAAGAAACAGGCGCGAGCGACTCAGCGGCCATCATGGTCTATTCGGAGAAGAACGATCCGAAACTTGCAATCCGATTAATGCGTGCGGGGACACGTGAATATCTTCTCCTGCCTTTCGAACGAGGCGCAGTTGCCGAGGCTCTAGCTCGAATAACGGCTGCCTTAGACGATAGGGCTCTAGAAGCCAGCAACCCTCAGGGAAAGAAAGCCTTGGGAGGTTTACATGTTTTTCTCGGGTCCAAGGGGGGATCGGGGGTCACGACGGTGGCCTGCAATGTTGCGATCGCCCTGGCTCAGAGGCCGGAGCATCGCATCCTGCTCATCGACCTGGCTCTTCCCATTGGCGACTGTGCACTTTGCCTGGGAATTTCAGCGGGCTACTCGACCGAGGACGCCCTGAGGAATGCCGACCGTTTGGACGCGAGCCTTCTCCACAATCTATTGGTCAAGCACCGGTCCGGGGTATTCGTGCTGGCGGCTCCCACGAAGGTTCCCGACATCGAGGTTTCAAAAGACGCCATCGACAAGCTGATCGCAATCGCACGTCAGGAGTTCGATTACGTGATTGTCGACGTGGGATCAAGGATCGATGTAGCGGCCAAGGTTCTGTTCGAGGACGCGTCAACGATTTACCTGGTCACCCAGACCGGCATTTCCGAACTGCGAAACTCAAATCGCCTTATCTCACAGTTTTTCGCGGAAGGAAGCGAAAATCTGGAGATCGTGATCAACCGATTCGAGTCTCGTTTTCTGGAACCGGCTAATGAAGACGTCATCACCAAGGCACTGGGAAGGCCGGTGCGATGGAAGATTCCCGACGACCAGGATGCAGCGCGCGCGCTGCAGCACGGCGACGGCGGGATCGCGGAAACACGGACCTCGCGCATCAGCCTGGAGATGGCCAGCTCGATCAACGGACTGCCGATTTCACAAGAAAGGCACATGGATATTGATGCCGGAGGTCCCAGTATGGAAGTTGCCCGGGCAGGTTCTGGAACTTATGAGCCAACGAGCACTGCGGTTATGCCTTCGGCCGATGCGCCGTCGGCTTCGACCATCAAATGGCCGACCCCGGACCCGATCACTTACGGGAACAGGCTCACGTTTGCCCAGCTCAACGCCACGGCATCCGCTGAGGGAACTTTGGTCTACACACCTGGCCCAGGTTACGTGCTGCCGGTCGGCACGCACTCGCTATGGGTCACCTTCACCCCAACGGGCTCCAATGGCCACGCGCCTCAGCAAGCGTCCGTGACGATTGTTGTGGCCAAGGGAACGCCGGTCATCTCCTGGCCGACGCCTGCCAAAATCGTCTACGGCACGCCACTCAGCGAAGCACACCTGAATGCCTCTGCGCCGGTTCCTGGCAAGTTCGAATATTCGCCTGCGCTGGGTGAGATGCTTCCGCCGGGGATGCACACGCTCTCAGTCGCCTTCACTCCCGCGGACACCGCGAATTACGCCACGGGAAAGGCCACAGTGTCGATTTCTGTCGCCAAGGCAAAATCAGCCATCCATTGGCCGGCACCGGCACCAGTTATGTACGGCACGCAGCTCAGCGGCGCGCAACTTTGCGCTCGGGCCTCAGTGCCGGGATCGTTCGAATACAAGCCTGACTTAGGGGCGGTGCTTGCGGCCGGAGAGCACGAACTGACGGTGGTTTTTACTCCCGCAGATACTTTGGGCTACTCGATATCGCAATCCGCGGTCTCATTGAAAGTGGCGAAGGCAACGCCGGCGATCAAATGGCCGACACCAGATCCAATCGCCCAGGACATTGCTCTCAGCTCCACACAGCTCAACGCCCTGGCGCCGGTGCCTGGATCCTTTGCGTATACGCCGGCCGCGGGCGAAAAACTCGCGCCGGGAGTGCATGAGCTTTCGGCGATCTTTACTCCGGCGGACACGTTGAATTACACGGGGGTGAGCGCAACCGTTTCGCTCACGGTTACAGAGAAGCTACCGGCACTCATCACCTGGCCGGCCCCCTCCGCGATTTCGTACGGCACCGCGCTGAGCGCCGCTCAGTTGAATGCCACGGCATCGGTTCCCGGAACGTTTGTCTACACACCTTCCGCGGGACACGTTCTGGCGCCGGGGAAGTACACCCTCTCCACAACCTTCATTCCGTCAGAAGCCGAGAAATACGCGAAAGCGCAAGCGACTGTCGAGCTTGAGGTGGAGGGACCTCCTTACGCCGCTTCGTTGTCAAACCCCATTGCTGAGGCTGCCGCATCGCGGACCTTCGCAGCTACCGACTTTGCCCCCGCGGAATCGAACCAGGCCGACGGGGCATACGAACAACCTGCCGCCGAGACAAGGCCGCGAGAAACACGCACCTACAAAGGTGCGGTCTACGAGAAAGGTGAGGACGGTAAATGGCATCTCCAGAAGAACTAACTCCGCTGCTACCTGAAACGCTTCCCGAGGATTTCGGCGAGTGGGATAGCGAGGCTTCGTCAGAGCCGCCGCCGATCAAGCCTGACGAATGGGAAGCATGGGAAGCGACTCATTCATTTGGCGAGCCCAAAAGCCCGAGCGGACAATCCGTAGAACATAGCTCAACGGCGGCACCGCAGGCAGAAAAGCCGCGTGGATCGGGTTCGGCCCCGTCCGCACCAGTCTCAGTTGCTCAGAAGAATCATTTCGTCGAGTGGGATGGCGAAACCACTCCGACGCCCAAGCCAGTGAATCTGAGTGAGTGGGAAGCGTGGGAAGCCGCTCATTCCTTCGGCGAAAGTCCAAAGCCGGCGAAGCAATCTGCAGACCCCGCAGCAAGCTTGTCGCCCGTTGTGGAAAGGCCTCGTGTTTCCAGTCCAGTCCCGCCCCCGGCCTTCCCGGCGAAGCCGCAAGAGATCACGAGCAAGCCAACGAATGGGAGCAACGGTGCGAACGGCCACGCTTTATACAGGCCAGAGGCTGGGCGTTCGACGAGAGAGTTTCCCGGGACGCCGGGTTTGCCAAAGGCTGCCGCGGTAAATGGCAAGCTTAGCTCACCCCAAGTCGCGAAGACCTTGCAGCGCGAAGATGACAGGGCTCTGTTCCAACTGTATTCAGAGAAGGACCTTGAAGTTGCGGATAAACCGAAGACCGCCAAAAAGAAGTGGATGATCATCGCGCCCGTGAGCGCCGCCTCAGTTCTGCTCGTGGCCGCCCTGATGTTCCCAATGCTCCATCATGGTGCGAAGCCCGTGGCGAAATCACCGGTTCAGGCACCTGCGCAAACAACCGATACGCAGCCGGAGACCGACATATCGAATTCGCCGACCGGTGCACCCGCAGCTCAGACCCAGCCTGCGGCATCGACCGAAAAACCAACAGCCGCTGCCCCAGCAACCAACGGGCCGGACGGAGTGAAGCAGGGGTCGGGGTTGACGAAAAAGCAAACGAAAATGATGGACGATCAACTGACAGCGCCAACCGTGATTCCGCAGGGCGCCGGCAAGCAAGCCGAGAATGCACCACCCCCGGTGAGCTTTGGTTCTGGCGGCGCGGATGGTCTGGGCGGCGCGAGCTCGAATGACGGCGTTTTGAATGGGCGCACACAGCCTGCGATCAAGGTTGTATCGTCCAGGCCGTTTGCGATTTCATCGGGCGTTGCGACGGGAATGCTGATTCGCCAGACGGCGCCTGTTTATCCGACGATTGCGAAAGCTGCGGGTGTTTCGGGCACCGTTGTGCTGCACGCAACGATCGCCAAGAACGGAACGATTAAGGATCTGCAGGTTGTGAGCGGTTCGCCCATGCTGCAACAGGCGGCCATCGATGCCGTGCGGACCTGGCGCTACAAGCCTTACAAACTCAGCAACGAGCCGATCGAGGTTGAAACGGCGATTAACGTCGTCTTCTCACTTTCGAATCGCTGAAGCGCGAACGCCGTTCATGTCGTCGATGCATCGAGCCGGAATTCCGCGGCTGAATCGGCACCAATCTCCGTCGAGGTGCATTTCGGCTGCATCGCGAAGCTTGTAAATTTGCAGTGTTCGTGAATCCGCCGGCCCTCGGCAGGATTTGATCAGATCTTCTGCGAATCTGACCGTCTGAGCAGCTGAAACCTCAACAGCGGCTGGCCGCCGCACGCAGATTCTCTCACTCTCTGATTAATTTGGCGTCCCCGACGGGATTTGAACCCGTGTTATCGCCGTGAAAGGGCGGTGTCCTAGGCCGGGCTAGACGACGGGGACGAATGGGAGAGCATTGCGCAAAGGAGAGATTGGCCGCGGGTGCCCTTAACTGAAAGGCTATCAACTTGATGATAGCGTGTCAAAGAAGAGGAAGGCGGGCACTAAACACTCCAGACAGGCACCGTTGACACGACCGAACGATGGGTCATAGGCAGAGAGAGTGGCGGACGGAGCGGCTCAGAGAACGGCGGACGGAAGCAGGCACCAGCGGGAACCAGAAGCATCACCGCCGCGTAGCCCTCTAGTGCGCTATCCTCGATGAAGATTCAATCATATGCGCGCATATCGAGCCTGCGGCGTGCGCAGTTTTTTTGTATCGATTACCCAGATCGGCGTATCAGATCATCAAAGCGATCACGGCAACGAAGCATCGCGTAGACGCACCATAGCCTGCACACCGGCCCGCCCGCCCCAAAGTTCAATCGCAGAGTGCGGGGGTCATTGCAGCCAAAGGAAGAATCAAGTGACCCAGAGCAGATTCCAGCGCATTCATGCGATCAGTTGGGTGGTCCTGGCGGGGCTGGCAGCTACAGGCTGCCAGAAAAAGCCCGCACCGGGAGCCGGTGGTCCGCAAATGCAGGCCTTGCCGGTGCAGACGGTTACAGTGACAATGGCGCCGGTGGCGCAAACCAGCGAGTATGTGGCGACCATCAAGTCGCGCCGGTCAGCCACCGTATTGCCGCAGGTAAGCGGCCAATTGACAGAGATTGCGGTTCATTCCGGCGACGAAGTGAAGGCCGGGCAGTTGCTGATGGAGATCGATGCCCGGCAACAGCGGGCCACCGTGGACTCGCTGCGCGCAACCGAGCAGCAGAAGAAGGCGCTCGCCGACTACGACACCGTCGAGCAGGATCGGCAACGCAAGCTGTTTGAGGCGGGTGTAACCAGCCGCGACGCGTATGAGCAGGCGCAGCAGGCTTTTCAAAACGCCAAAGCCGATTATCAATCGGCAGTGGAAGCACGCAAGGCCGGGGAACAGTTGCTGAGCTACTACACGATCCGCGCGCCATTCAACGGCGTGGTGGGCGATATTCCGGTGCACATTGGTGACTATGTTTCTCCGAATCAATCGCCGGCAGCCATGCTGACTACGGTGGACGAGAACAGCCATCTCGAGGCGTATATCTACATTCCCACCGAGCGCAGCGCCGATGTGCGTCAGGGGCTGGCGGTGAACCTGATGGACAACAATGGCAACCTGCTGGAGAAGACGCGAATCGATTTTGTTTCGCAAGAAGTGGACAGCACGCTGCAGGGAATCCTGGTGAAGGCTCCTGTTGAGGCGAAGGCGACCATGTTGCGCAACGCACAACTGGTGAAGGCCTACGTTGTCTGGAGTACAAAACCGATGGCCGTGGTTCCGGTGCTGGCGGTGACGCGGCAGGGCGAAGAGAGCTTTGTTTTCGTGGTGAAACAGCAAAATGGGATGGCCACGGCGCACCGCACTTCGGTTGTGCTCGGTGACGCGGTGGGGAACAACTACTCCATTGTTTCAGGGCTCAACTCGGGCGACCAGGTGATCGTTTCTGCAACGCAATTCCTGGTGGATGGCATGCCCGTGATGCCCCTGCCGCCGCAAGGACCGGCCACGCCAGCACAAGGAAGCGGACCCAGGAGCAAGGCGGAAGGACCGCCGGCAGAGAACAGCGGAGGGCCTCGCGCGGCAGCCTATCATCCTCACCACAGAAGACATCACGGGGCTCGGGTAAGAATGAGCAAGCACCGGCAGCCCGTGACGGTTTCGTAGGAAAGAGGGCTCACAAGTGTTTGTCGACTTCTTTATTCATCGCCCGGTCTTCGCCACGGTCTGCGCCCTGCTGATCATTCTTGCGGGAGCCATCTGTATTCCCAATCTTCCGGTCGAGATGTATCCGAACCTGGCGCCGCCGGTGGTGTCGGTGACCGCGGTTTATGTGGGCGCCGACGCAGAGACCGTTGAAAAGGCCGTAACAATTCCCCTGGAAGAATCGATCAACGGCGTGGAGGGGATGCGCTACATCAGTTCGTCGAGCACGAACAGCGGCGTCAGCCAGATCAGCATCACCTTCCAAACCGGATACAACCTGGACATTGCAGCGGTGGACGTGCAGAACCGCGTGTCCAGCGTGGAAGGCCGCCTGCCCGGCGAAGTGGTTTCAACCGGCATCACGGTCGACAAGTCCAACTTCAATTTCGTGTTTGGCGCCGGATTTTTCACGCTCGACGGGCGCTATTCAAACGAATATATCTCCAACTACCTGGACGTTTATGTCGTCGATGCTCTCAAGCGTGTACCGGGCGTGGCCGACGTGCAGAACTTCAGCGCGCGCAAGTACGCCATGCGCGTGTGGCTCGATCCGGTGCGGCTGGCCGCGCGCGGCCTGACCGCAGCCGATGTGGTAAGCGCGCTGCAGGAGCAGAACGTCGAGGTTCCGGCCGGGCAACTTGGGCAGCCGCCAGCCGATTCCAAGCAGGCATACCAGATTCCGGTGCGCGTTGTCGGGCGACTCACCAGCCCGGAAGAATTCGACAATATCATCGTGAAGAATTCGCCGAACGGCCTGGTGCAACTGAAAGACGTGGGCCGCGCGGTGATTGGCGCCGAAGGATATAGCACTGCACTGAAGTACGCGGGCCATGACGCGATGGGCCTCGGCGTGGAGCAACTGTCGAACGCAAACTCCATCGAAGTTGACCGCCAGGCCAAAGCTGCTCTCGAACAACTCTCAAAGAACTTCCCGCCCGGCCTCAGGTACGCAATCGCATTTGACTCCACGACGGCCGTGGGCCAATCGATTCATGAAGTGCTTGTAACGTTGGCCGCGGCCATTGTCATCGTCATTGCGGTGATTTTTCTGTTCCTGCTCGATTGGCGCGCAACCATCATCCCTGCCGTCACCATTCCGGTCTCACTCATCGGGACCTTCGCATTCATCCGGATCTTCGATTTCTCAATCAATTCCCTCACGCTCTTTGGCATCACGCTGGCCACGGGCCTGGTGGTGGACGATGCAATTGTGGTCATCGAGAATGTGCAGCGGCACATTCATATGGAGCACTCGAATGCACACGAGGCCACATCCCATGCGATGAAAGAGGTGACCAGCGCAGTCATCGCGACTTCACTGGTGCTGATCGCGGTATTTGTCCCCGTCTCGTTCTTCCCCGGGGCCACAGGAATTCTTTACCGGCAGTTTTCGCTCACCATCGCGTTCTCCATCGCCATTTCGGCGTTCAATGCGCTCACGCTTTCACCCGCGTTGTCCGCTCTGTTCCTGAGGGGCGAGGAAGCGCGTCCCCGCCAACTGGATTTTCTCCACATCAGACCGGTTTCGCGTGCGTTTGCTGCATTTATTCACGGCACCGACGCCTTCATCAGCGGGCTGGCCACCACATATGCGCGCATCATTCATGTCGCGTTGCAATTGCGTTATGCGCTGCTTCTGGTTTTTTTCGTTGGGCTGGCGGCAACTGTATGGATGTACCGGACCGTTCCCACCGGATTCATTCCGCAGGAAGACCAGGGTTACTTCATGGTGATTGTGCAGGCCCCGCCGGGATCCTCGCTTGCTTACACCGGGGCGCTTGCCGACGAGGGCGCGGCTATCATCGGGCAGAATCCGCACGTGGCGGGGTTGTTTTCCATTTTGGGCTTCAGCTTCGCCGGCAGCGCGTCCAATGCGGGGATGATGTTCGTTGACACCAACACAATCGATGAGCACGGTAACAAGACCTACTCGACGGCGGACATTATTAAGGATGTCGCACCCAAATTGCAGATGTTGATGTTTGCGCCCAATGGCGGCCTGGTGGCCGCCATTGAGCCGCCGGCGGTTTCGGGCGTTGGAGCCTTCGGTGGATTCCAGTTCATGCTGGAGGACCAGGGCGACAACACTCTCAGCGACCTGGACCGCGTGGCGCATCAGATTGTGAATGCGGGCGCAGCGCAGAAGGACCTGACGGACTTGTTCACAACTTTTTCCGCGAACGATCCTCAGGAACTGGTGACGATTGACCGCGAGAAGGCCAAGGCGATGGGCGTCTCGATCACGCAGATCGCGACCACTCTCAACGTGTTCATGGGCTCGGAATACGTGAACGACTTCGACTACAACAACCGCACCTATCGGGTCTACGTAGAGGCTGACCAGCCTTTCCGCATGAAGGCCAGCGATCTGCACAGCTACTACGTGCGGTCCGACGCCGGCGAAATGGTTCCTCTTGACAACCTGGTGACGGTGGCCGCGAGCGCGGGACCGCCGGTGATCACGCACTACAATCTGTTTCGCGCGGTGGAGATCGACGGCTCGGCTGCTCCGGGCGTGAGTTCCGGACAGGCATTGAATAGCATGCAGAAACTGGCCACAGACAACATGATGCACGGCATGAGGCCCGAGTGGACAGGAATCACTCTCGACGAGATCGAGTCCAGTGGCAAGGCACTCGTGATCTTCGCGCTGGGCATTCTGGTTGTGTATCTCACGCTATAGGCGCAATACGAGAGTTTCGCGCTGCCGTTCATCATTCTGCTCGCGGTTCCGATGGCGGTGCTTGGCGCTTTAGGGCTCGACTCGCTGCGCGGCCTCGCCAACGACGTCTATTGCCAGATCGGCCTGGTGATGCTGATCGGCCTTTCGGCGAAAAACTCGATTTTGATCGTGGAGTTCGCCGAGCAGTTGCGGCGCAAGGGGCGTACCATCGCCGAAGCCGCCATCGAAGCGGCCGAGCTGCGCCTGCGACCGATTCTGATGACGTCATTCGCGTTCATTATGGGCGTTCTTCCGCTGGTATTTGCCACGGGAGCCGGCGCCCTGGGACGCCGCTCAGTGGGAACCACGATTGTAGGCGGCATGCTGTTCTCCACCGTTTTGAATCTCGTCTTTATTCCTGTGCTCTATGTGATTTTGAGCCGCTTGCTCAGGCGTGGCGACGTGGTAGCGACCCCGGCTGAGAGCTAACGTGACGCGCGCCGGTCGACGGCTGTCTGGTCACCCGCGGCTACTTGACTACCTGCACAGGCCCCACCTGGTTGGCCGTTGCCGAGAAGAGATGGCAACTGTCGGATGTTTCCTTGAAATGGAAATACGGGTGGAGAAATAGCGCGGCCCGCGCATCGCCCGAACCTTCAGCCAGATCAGTGAGCCAGACGCCGTCGGGACGCGGCTGATTGTGGATGTGCAGCCATAGGCCCTTGTGCACATTGGCCACCAGGCCGCCGCCGATCTTCAAATCCGCGACCGACGTTACATTGATGTCGATCAGCTCGCCGGTTTGCTCGTCAATGGAGACCCTGCCCTGCATCACCTGGGCCAGATGCTGATTGAGATTCTTCGCATCGAATTTCGGATTGGGCACGATGTCGTAGAAAAGCACGCTGCGGCCGTCAACAAATCCCCTGTGCCCGTTGGCCAGCATCATAGCCTGCATGAAATCTTCAAGTTCCTGGTTGTCCTTGTCCTCTTGCTTTTGCGCATTGGCCAGGTTCGAGTATTTGAGCGTCTCCTTCATCACGCGATCGTCCTGCTTGTGCTGATCATCGAGCGAGAGATCCTTTCCGTCTTTCTGAAGGGTTCGCTCGACAGGAATGCCGTTGACGAAGAAGAGATCCGAGACAACCGACGTGTCTTTTTTGGTGTTGCCTTTGCCGTCGGTTTCGATGGTCCGGTCGGTGATACGGCAATCGTATTTTTCCCGCTGGATCGAGATTTTGCGCTCGTTGGCAAGGGCGCGTTGCAACAGCTCATTGGTATTGGGGAGCGGTGCGTTGGGCGCGGGAGTTTGCGCGGCGGACGCAGACGTGCCGGCGAGGACAATAGTGGCCGCGAGAAGGCGAATGGTGGCGCATCGAATCATGAGATGTGGATCGGAAAGCCTACGTTTGTTAGACGTATCGGGAGACTGATTTATCCGATAAGCTGCGGTCCGGGCTGCAGCGTGGGCATCCCGCCCAGGATCTTCGCTTCTGCCACGACAGCGTCCAGCTGATCGAGCACCTCAGCCACAGTCATGGTGTAGATCTCGCGCCGTGAGTCGTACCCTTCTTCGACGATGCGCTTCAAATACCGTCCGGCAACTTGGGCGGCCAATTGGTCGGTGATTACTTTGCCGGTGCGCTTCTTCTGCTCGACCCATGCAGTGCAGGGCAACGCGATCCACATGGGGCGGCCGTTGACGTCAAATCGGATGTCTACGGCATCGGCATGGCGGGTGGCGATGGCAACAATCGTGCCCTTCCAGCAGCAGTGAAGATCTTCTCCACTCCAGCGGTCGGCGACGTGGAAGTCCTCGTACATGTTTTAAGGGTATCGTTCCGACCGAGTGGCGGCAAGCACGCAGCGTGTTTCTCGAGCGAGGGAACGCTCCGGAAGCATTCGTGCCCCGGTGGACTGTGCTCGAACCGCGCTGGTACACTAGTCAGGTTGCAGTGGCACCATCTTCTACTGTTCAGACCCGCCTGCACGGATACCGGCAAAGGACAAGAAAGACCTCGTGGATACTCGAACGCGTCACGCCTTAAAAAAGGACAAATTTGCACAAGCTGCCGCGAGCAGCGCCAGCTGGGTCGGCGAACACCGGACCACCACGATGCGCTGGGGAATCGGCATCGGTGTCGTTCTGATTGCGCTCATCGGCGGACTGGTTTTCTGGAACATTCGCTCAGGGGCCGCAAATGCCGCTCTGAGCGCAGCGCTGGATGTGTACACAACCCCGCTGGCCGTGCCTGGCGCTCCACCGGAAGCAGGGGCCTACACGACCGCTGCCGCGCGCGCCAAGGAAGCCAATCGCGAATTCGTAGCGATCGCTCACGACTTCAGTTGGCTGCCCGAAGGGGCGAAAGCCCAGTATTTCGCAGGCGTTACGTATGAGGACCTGGGGCAGAACAGCGATGCCGAGACGGCGCTCAAGGGGGCGGCCGGATCCTGGGATCGCAACGTGGGTGACCTGGCCAAGCTGGCTTTGGCTGGCCTGTACCGGCAGACCTCCCGCGATAACGATGCGATTGCCCTTTACACGGAAATCATCGCCAAGCCTTCGGCAACGGTTTCAGCAAGCGTGGCCCAGCTCGACCTGGCTGATCTCTATGCGACCGAGGGCAAGCAGGACATGGCTCGCGCACTGTGGGCTAAGGTGAAGGACGCCGACAAGGATGGCGCGGCGGGATCGATTGCATCAGAAAAGCTCGCCGCCAAGTAGGCTGGCAGGACGCGATCTGGCTGGGTTTTAAGCTGCCCTTCGCAGGCCAAAATGCAGGCTGCAGGCGAAACCTGAGCATTTTCTTCTCTGGCTGCGTCTGGTGAGTGATGGGCACGAGCCAGGCCATTGTCGCAGGCATTACCGCAGAGTGGATGGAGACTCCCACGAGCGCGTTGAATGACCAGGCCCGCAGGCGCGCGGAAGACAGTGCGCTTGCTGCCATGGTCGACCAGTACGCCAGCGCCTTGTACCGCGTGGCCTATTCCGTTCTTCGCAATCAAGCCGATGCAGAAGATGCCGTGCAGGAAGCGTTTGTGCGCGTCCTGCGCCACCGCGATTCGCTGGGCGAAGTGCGCGATCACCGCGTGTGGCTGATTCGGATCGTCTGGAATATCGTGCTCGACCGCAAGCGCCGGGCCAAGACGCGGCCCGAGACCGACGACGTGGCCGAGCTGGCGCGAGTGCTTCCCTCCACGGGACTTTCGGCCGAAGAGCTGGCCGCGGCTGCGCAACATCATGCTCACGTTCTCAGCTGCGTTGACCAACTGCCGGCTAAAGAGCGGCAGGTACTGATGCTTTCGGCCTTTGAAGAACTGAGCAGCGTGGAGATCGCGTCGGTTCTTGGGATTTCAGAGTCCAGCGTTCGTTCGCGGCTGTTCCGCGCGCGGAACCTGATGGCCGAGCTGCTCGACCACGTCAGAAATTCGGGGGAGAGGAGTTTGCGATGAATTCGAACCCTCAAGATCCAAGAGTTAGTGCGTCCGCTTCAAGCCCTGCGGAAGAGACCCTGCGGCTGATTGCAAGCCTGCCCTCGCCCGCTGGACTGGAAGAACGTGTGCAGTCGGCGCTGGAGACGGCACCGAATGCCGCACTTCGGTGGGGACGTGTTCTGGCGTGGCCGAGAACGCTGCGGCCCGAGAGCGGCTGGATGCGCTCGGCGGCGGCGGCAGCTATCGTTTTTGTGGTCGCGGGCGGTGGCTGGGGCGTTTATACAAAGGTGGAGCAGAACCAGCCCGCCAAGGTAATCGTGATGCCGGCGCGGATGCCGGCGCAAGGGGGCTTTGGCGGAGCCGGAGCGATGCGGACCCCGCAAACTTTACCTGGACCGAAGGTGCCGCAACCCGTCAAAACAAACCCGGCTGAGCCGAAGACGATGAAGAAGCCTGTCGCGACTCACAGGCAGGCCGGCAACGGCGCGGGCCAGCCAACCAAGACCGCTGGCGAAGCTGGCGCGCCGCGCTAGACGCTCCCCGCCCGCAGCTAAGAATCCTTAACAACCGCGCGAATCAGCATGCCCAGAAGGGCCAGCACCAACGCGCCCCAGAAGGCAGGCATGAAACCGTCGACGTGGAAGACTGGGACAACGGCAGAGGCCAGGAGAATCACGATGCCGTTGATGACGAGCAGGAAAATTCCCAGGGTGAGAATACTCAACGGAAACGTGACGATCTTGAGGAACAGGCCCACAGTGGCATTCAACAGGCCAATGACCACCGCGGCGATGAGTGCCGGGATCAGGCCGTTGACGTGAAATCCGGGCACAAAATGGGAAACAAGCAGCAGCGCGAGGGCGCTGAGCAGCCAATGCAAGAGAAGCTTCATTCGGTCTTCCTCCGGCGAAGTTTCGCGGGCCCTGACGCATTCACCCTATCGAGATCGCCGACTCATCTGCAAGTTGCTCGCTTGCCGATCTTACGAAAGACGGCGGCGGCGTTCTAGAGTAGATCCATGTTCGCGCGGCGGATGACTGTGAACCGAATCGACACTGCGGGCGAGCGCCATGCATGCCCGATCGGACAGATCGACAACTTTGCCATGCGGAACTTCACCAACGACGCCGTCTTCGACGATACCTTTCCCGCAGGCGATGGGGTTCTGGAGATTGGAAATCGCGTTCCGCTGGACCGGCTCCAAGCGGCGATGGAAGATTGGTTCCGGCGCAAAGGCTATTTGAAGGCCGATGAGCGGTTGGAAGTGATCGAGAAAAGCGACGAAACGACCGAAACCGGACTGTGAGACTGTGAAACTGTGGCCGTAAGTGGCTGATTCTGCGCGGTCCACAGTTTCACAGAGTCACAAATGGACATGGGGGGGTGGGGGTCAGGCAGCCGCTGCCCTCAGTGCACCGCTCTCGCCCACCCAGAGCTTCAGTTCGGCTTCGCGGCGGGCTCTAAGGCTAGCGTTGACGGCGCCTGCGGCGTGGTCCCACGAAAGCAACTGCCGGGCCGCGGCGTCGTGGCGACCGGCATTCAGTTCGCGGAGAAGGGTCGAGCTGGCCAGGCGGCCCGCACCGAGGTTGAAGCAAAAGTCGACCAGCGCGTCGAACTGGCCCTGTGTAAGCGCGACCTTAACCAGCCGGCTGACGGCCTGCTCGGACTGGTGGACATCCGTCGCAAGAATCGAGACTGCTTGCGGCTCGGCAATGCCATTGGGAAACGACTCATTGTGTCTGAGGAGGTGCCCGTAGCCGATGGTCGGGAAGCCCGCGACATCGAGATAAACGTGGTCGCGGAACCCTTCTGACGTCTTGATCAGTTCCAATCCTGCTTCGCTTAAGTGCATGAAAAGCTCCCTTCCGTTCCTGTTCTTTCGCCCGCCAAGGCGGGCTTTCTGGTTCATATCTGTATGGCGACCCCAGGCTTGCGCCTGGGGCTATCGTCTTTTGCCCGCTCAAGCGGGCTTGGTTGCGCCGTTTCAGCATTTCTCTCCGGGCCTAAAGGCCGGAGCGTTTTCATCCGTCGATTCAGGGGCCTGAAGGCCCCTGCTCCTTCCGTTTCCAGGCTGTTTACGGATTGCGGACCTTCGTCCCTACGGGACTCCTCGATCCTTATTCGTCTATCTACCCCACGCTCTACACCCCAACGACGAAGACCTGTCGTTGGGGACCCCTTGGAAGCGCGGGGCTAACATCCGTCGCGCCTGCGGCGCGAGAGATTCCTGCTAACAAGTGCCTGGAAATGACAAAGGGCCTGAATTGAGTTCCCCGACCGGACGGAGAGCTCAATGCAGACCCTAAGACAACGCTAGCAAATTCCGCGAATTAATCGGCAAACTTCAAAAAGAAATTTTGCCGGGAATAATCTTTTGTAAGACATTTAATATCAATCACATAAGTCTTCGAATAGCATTCTTTATGCCAAGTTGCCTACTTGCGCTCTTTTTTGCACAGAAATCGATGCCCAAAATAGGAAAAGGGCCCCTGATCCGGGTGCAGTTTTGTAACCCAAAGGTAATAAGAAGCTTGCGGCGGGAAGGGGCGCCGGGCCGCGATTTTTCAACAAAAACCCCGTTGGCGTTCTTGACAACATTGCCATCAAACCAGTGTCGGTCTAGTAAAATGACCGGATGGTTATGAAAAGGAAAACACGCAACTTAAGACGAAAGGCACCGCTATGGATTTGCCTCGTGGCTGGTGTCTCCGCCGTTGCAATGGTGGCGCTGGTGGTGTTGTATTCAGCGCGCACCGTGCAAGCGGATGCGAGTCTTCCCAGACCAGCCTTCACCGCGCCTGCGGGCCAGCCAGCAACGAGCGCAACACCGGCATCACTCGCCGCTGACCAGGAACCGCCGCAGAACGCCCCAACCCCCGCCGCATTGAACTGGAAAGACAGGATCCGTGGAGTGGCCTCCTGGTACGGCGGTGTCTTTAACGGACGGAAAACGGCAAGCGGCGAAACCTACGATATGTACGCCATGACAGCCTGCCACCCGTCGCTTCCCTTCGGGTCGATTGTGCGGGTGGTCAACGTGCACAACCACCGGTCGGTTGTAGTCCGGATAACGGATCGCGGCGATTTGGTGGAGGAGGGACGGATTATCGACCTTTCCTATGGCGCGGCAAAGAAGCTGGGGATGACCCAGTCCGGCCTGGCGAAGGTGGATTTGCAGGTTTTATCGCTTGGGAAGCAGCAAAAACAGCCAGTAGCCAATAACCAGTAGCCGGCCGACAGCAGGCGGCAAGCAGAATCCGGGCCTGAGGGCCCGGATTTTTTTGAGCCGCTGGATGAGGCGGGACCGGATGCCGTCCCTACGGGACGCCGGGACAGTTTCTTGTCAGCCTCCCCACCCTGAAGGGCTGGGCTATTAGCCGTTGCGCCTACGGCGCGGGTATCGAGGCGGGGTTGCGATCAAGCGATTGAACGAACTGAGAAGCAACCGCCGATCCCTCGACTCCTTGCGCTACGCTTCAGTCGCTCGGGATGACAGGGTTGGGGTTTGCGGTTTCCCGCCCAAGCGGAGCTTGGACGGGGCACCCATTTTCGTGCTGGGTTGATGTGTGCGGGCGGGGACGCCCGCACGACAGCCGGCCGGAGGCCGGCGGTACATCTTTGGGTTCGTGCGATCCCAGGTCTCAGAAGCGAGACCTGGGGCACCCGTTTTCGTGGTGGGTGGAGGAGGGAAAGAGCAACAGCAGATCCTCCGGTTCGCTCAGGATGACAATTCGTGAATGAGGTTGGGGTTCGTGCGATCCCAGGTCTCAAAATCGAGACCTGGGGCACCCGTTTTTTGTGGTGGGTGGAGGGCGCGAAGAGCAACCGTAATTCCCTCGACTCGTCGCTGCGGCGGATCGCTCAGGATGACAAACTACCGCAAATTCGAAGGCCAGCCCAAGGGCTGGCCTTTGATTTCCCGGACTCCCAGGCTGGCTAATGCATGCAGACGCCTTCGGGCTGGCTGAAGGGCTTTTGCAGGTACTGGCGGGCTTCGTTGACCGCTCCCTGGGTGTTGTCGTTGGTTTGGACAGCAAGGCGGTATTCGCCGACGGCGCGATCGCGCTGACCGGTGAGGTCAAAGATCTTGCCGATGGCGATGTGGCTCCAGACTTCGGTCCATGGGGGCGTGTCGTCGCCGTGCAGGGCGTCACGGAAGGCGTTGACGCTGGCCTGGTAGTTGCATTGGGTGAAGAGCACCTCGCCAATGCGATAGCTGGCCAGAGAGCTGAGCGAGTTGGCCTCGAGCGCCTTTTTGTACTCGTTGATGGCGCCAATCAG
>Ga0265316_10001477_pt1 | contig 25190 bp, 20 predicted proteins | sample 4522metaG_FD_202092 | JGI IMG/M metagenome (GOLD analysis project Ga0265316, IMG submission 202092) | Rhizosphere microbial communities from Carex aquatilis grown in University of Washington, Seatle, WA, United States - 4-5-22 metaG | ecosystem: Host-associated > Plants > Roots > Rhizosphere >... | reverse complement strand
GCGCTGGTCCGTCTGCGGCGCACGAAAAATCCTCGCCCTCAGGATGCGATGGGCCTCTGGAACCTGGGAAAGCCGCCCGGCCGCGGCTTCCGCGGCGGCCCAGCTGCCCTAATCACGTGGCACGCCCCCATGACGGTTCTTCTTCCTTTTGGGGAGAAGAAGGTAAGTATGGGCTCAATCGATCTACTTGAAGACCTGCAAGGCTTCCTCGCGGATGCTGTGCAGGTCGCTCCACAGCGAGGGCAGGGTTTCGTCGCCGAGTCCGGCACGGACGCCATCGGGGGAATCGGCCAATCGCCTGACCCAAGGTGAGTCCGCGGCGCAGCCTTGCCCAAGCAACCAGTCGACCACATCGGCGATACGCAACAGATCGATGGCCTGGGCTAGCGAACTTGCGCCCCCTTGCCCGCCCTTGGGCTGATGGTGACACGCGATGAGCTGGGGAATGGGCGATGGGATCTTCCACGACAAAAGCATATGTGCCCCAAGGGTCGCGTGATCGAATCCCCACAACGCTTGCTCCCGAAGATGCAGGCTGCAGGGTGAGAGTTCTTGCGCGACCATGGACGCGTAAGCGACGTCGCCGGTCTGGATGAGCAACAACTTGCCAAGGTCGTGCAGCAGTCCCGCCAGAAAGACCTTGGAGGAGAGCGCACCTTGGTCGAGGCACATCGCCAGTTCGCGAGCAATGACCGCGGTTCCAGCCGAATGGTCGCGGATCTTGCGTCCCACGCCGCCCAGATCCTTGAAAAGCGTCATCGCCGACATGGCCATGGCCAGTCCACTGACGTTGGTTGCGCCGATGCGGACGATGGCTTGGGCCACCGACGCGCACGGCCCCTGGGCGCGGTAGGCGGCGGAGTTTGCCACGCGCAGGATTCGGGCGGCCAGCGCCGGATCCGACTCGACCAACCTGCGCACCTCTTCCAGGTTGAAATCCGAGCAGGAAACATGATCGATCAGACTCTCGACAACGCCCGAAAATGGCCGCAAACCGTCGAAACTGGCCAGGCGTGCTGCCAAACTGTTCGCGGCACGAAGATCGGATTCACTTGGGGAAGCACCATCAAGCCACAGGGCCGTCAGGTCTCTGACATGGCTTGAATCCAGCGAGCGTCTTTGCACCCCAACCTTTTCGACACGTCGGCGAAAAAACTTAGCTCCTTTTCGCCAACACGGCTATTCGCACCGACGGGTGACGGAGTCGCAACTTCCTTGTGTCATCGCAGGACTGTTGCGAAAGGATCTTCCTGGTATTCTTGCGGACGAATGCCCACGCCCGTGAGACTCATGACAGCGTGTATGGAAGATTTTCCCGAAGAAATCCGAGGACTATGGCGATGCGACTAGGCGCGCGCGGAAGACTGTTTCTGGTGACGTTGGCGTTACTCGTCGTCTCCCTGGCCGCGGCCGAGATCTACCTGCTACCGTCCATCGAACGCGATCTGACCGACCGCATTCGCCAAGATTTGAACGTGCGGTTGCACTTGGTGGCCGAGCGGGCAGCAACCTATGCGCAGTCGCCGGACGGCCCGCTCGACTGGGATCTGTTGGCGGACAAACTTGGCGCCATTGCACAGGCTCGCGTGACCTTCATCCGAGAGGATGGCGTCGTCATCGGCGACTCGGAGGTGCCGGCGCAGAACCTTGGCGTGCTCGAAAACCACCGCGAGCGGCCAGAGGTGGCCGCCGCCCTCGACGGGCGAACGACGGACAACATCCGCTACTCGGCGACCACGCAAAGGCGCATGCTCTACGCGGCCACGAAAGTGCCGGGGAATTCCCGGATGGTCGCGCGCGTGAGCCTTCCCCTGTCTTGGGTGGACCACGCCAAGTCCAACACGCGGGCCTTGTTGCTTGGCGGAGCCTTGGTGGCGCTGCTGGCCGCGGCGCTCTTGGCATCGGCCGCGGCCATCGTGCTTTCGCGTGGGCTGCGCGATCTGACCCAGGTCGCGCGGCGCATGGCTGGTGGCGATCTCGAAGCGCGCAGCCGTCTGGAATCGCCCGACGAGATCGGCGAACTGGGACGAACGCTGGACCACCTGGCCGCCAATCTTTCCCGCTCGGTACGCGAGCTGCGCGACGACCGCGATCTGCTAGGTCGCATCCTCGAGTCCATGCGCGAAGGCGTGCTGGTCATGGACGGCGAACACCGCATCTTGCTCGCCAATCCCTCTCTTCGTGAGATGCTGCTGCTCGACTCGGACGTGACCGGACGCTCGACCATCGAGGTCATTCGCAATGCCGAACTGCAGTCCATCGTCGAGAAAGCGATTGTCGCCAGTGAACTGCTGGTGGGCGAAATCGAGGTGGGCGGACTCAAACCCCGCCGGCTGCTCGTGCACGCATCCCGGCTTTCCGGCGAGCCGCGCGCCCTGGTGCTGGTGCTCTTCGACGTGACCGAAATGCGCCGCCTGGAAACCGTGCGCCGGGATTTCGTGGCCAACGTGTCGCACGAATTGCGCACGCCGGTGGCTTCGGTGCGCTCGGCCGCCGAGACCCTGCGCATGGCCATCGAGCACGACCCCAAGGCCGCGGCCCAGTTCATCGACATCATCGAGCGCAACGGCCGGCGTTTGGGCGAGCTCATCAATGACCTCCTCGATCTGTCGCGTATCGAGGCCAAGGAGTACCGCCTCAAGCTCGAAACCACCGATCTCCGCCAGCTTTGCGAAAAGACCATTGCGCCCTTCGAGGATCGCGCTTTGTCGCGCAACATGCGCCTTGCCGTGGAGATCCCGGACGGCTTTCCCACCGTGCTCGTCGACCAGAGCGCCTTCGACCGAATCCTGACCAATCTGGTCGACAATGCCCTCAAATACTGTCCAGACGGGGCAAGCGTTTTGATCGGGGCGCGCGAGGCGGGCAAGAAAATCCAAGTTGTGGTGTCGGACAGCGGGGCCGGGATCGATGCCAAGCACTTGCCGCGCCTGTTCGAGCGCTTCTACCGCGTGGACAATGGCCGCTCGCGCGACATGGGCGGAACTGGACTGGGCCTTTCCATCGTCAAGCACCTAGTCGAGGCGATGGGTGGCGAGGTCAGTGTGGAAAGTCTGCCTGGCAGGGGCTCGACCTTCGCGTTCACGCTGTCTCGACCCGAATAGTCCGGGGGTTGTCACACAACTGTCACATAGGCGAGGCCCCACTGCCACGTTCGTCTGACAGTGTTTGTGGCGCATGAACGGCAACAACATCGAGCCGGTCCGGCTACCCAATGATCGAGCGCCACGTCCCGCGCCCGGTTCATCACCGAGCAGGCTGGACACTGCTCTGACCAGCAGCGTCTCGGCCGAAGGTTCTGTGACTATGCCATCCAAAAAACCGCGCAGGCTGGAAAGCCGCAGGCCACCGCTCGCCGAGCGGATGACCGAGCTGGCAATCCGCGTGCTGGCCTACTCCGCCGTGGCTGCCATGATTCTGATCCTGATCTTCATCGCCAAGGAAGCGTGGCCACTGCTCACCAGCGCGGCCATTCACCGCGAGGTGACCCTGGCCAAAATGTGGTTCATCCAGCAATGGCCTGGCTACGACGCTCCTGAACACATCTGGCAGCCGGTATCGGAGATCCCCAAATACGGTGTTTGGCCACTTATCGTTGGCACCATCAAGGTGACCCTCATCGCCATGGTCGTCGCGGTGCCCTTGGCCGTCAGTGCGGCCGTGTTCGTTTCGCAATACGCCGGCCGGCGCACGCGCGAAATCGTGAAACCGGCCATTGAATTCTTGGCCGGCATTCCGTCGGTCGTGCTGGGCTTCTTTGCCTTGATGGTGATGGCGTCCTGGTTCCAGGATACTTTCGGATTCGACTCGCGCCTCAATGCCTTGGTGGCCGGGGTGGCGCTTTCCTTCGCGGTCATTCCCGTCGTGTTCACGGTTTGCGAGGAGGCGCTGGGCGCGGTTCCACGCAGCTATGTCGAAGCCTCGGCCGCCCTGGGCGCGGCTCGCTGGCAAACCATCACGCGCGTCGTCCTTCCCGCGGCGGCGCCCGGCATCGCGGCCAGCATCGCGCTTGGACTTGGCCGCGCTTTCGGCGAAACCATGATCGTGCTTATGGCCTCGGGCAATGCCGCGATTCTGTCAGCCAATCCCGCTGAATCCGTGCGCACCCTTTCCGCCACCATCGCCGCCGAGCTGGCGGAAGTTGTCTTCGGCGGGCCGCACTACACGGTGCTTTTCGCGCTCGCGGTCCTGCTCTTTGTCGTCACTTTCGGCATCAATTCCATCGGAGACTTTGCCATCGCCCGCATGAAGCGTCGCATGGGGGTGGCGTCGTGAGTCGGTCTTCGTTGCGGCCGTCGCGATGGCCCCACGTGGGCGATATCGTGCTCTGGCTGGCCACCGGGCTTGCCACGCTGCTGGTGCTGGTGATCTTGGCCGTCATCCTGATCGACGTCGTCAAGAACGGCGTGCCACGACTGACTCTCGGGTTTCTCACCAAGTCGCCTTCCGATGGCATGACCGCCGGGGGCATCTTCCCCGCCATCTTCGGCACCGTGGCCCTGGTCATCCTGATGACTATCGCAGCCCTGCCCGCCGGCGTTGCGACGGCCATCTACTTGCACGAATACGCCCGACCAACGGCGTTTGCCACGCGCATCGTTCGCATCGCTGTGAACAACCTAGCCGGCGTTCCGTCCATCGTCTTCGGGCTCTTCGGTCTGGGATTTTTCGTCCAGTTCGTCGGCGGCGGCATGGACAAACTCTTCTACGGCGGCGACAAGGTCTTCGGGCAACCGGCCTTGATCTGGGCCGCGCTGACCATGGCGGTGCTGACCCTTCCAGTCGTCATCGTGGCCACCGAGGAAGCCCTGTCCAATGTCTCGCCCGACGTGCGCCTGGCCTCCGCGGCGTTGGGCGCCACCAAGTTCCAGACCATTGCGCGCGTGGTTCTGCCACAGGCGGTGCCTGGCATCATGACCGGCGCCATCCTGGCCATCAGCCGCGGCGCGGGCGAAGTCGCACCCATTCTTTTCACCGGCGCCGCCTACTTCCTGCCCACCCTGCCCCATACCTTGCACGATCAATTCATGCAGCTTGGCTACCATGTCTACGTCCTCGCCACGCAATCGCCCGACGTGGACGCCACGCGACCGCTCCTCTACGCCACGGTGCTGGTGCTGCTGGTGCTGACCTTCGCGCTCAATGCCTCGGCCATCGTGGTTCGCTCACGCATGCGCAGGCACCTCTCCCGCTCTCACGGATGATCATGCAAATGGCAACGCTCCTCGACGAATCCGGTAGCCTCGCAGTCAGACAACTCTCGGTCTACTACGGCGAGAAGAAAGCCATGGGACCGGTCACCATGACCATTCCCGGCCGGCAAGTCACCGCGCTCATTGGCCCCTCGGGCTGTGGCAAGTCGACCTTCTTGCGCTCGCTCAATCGCATGAACGAGCTGATCCCCGACTGCCGGGTCGAGGGCGAGGTCAAGCTGGACAACGAATCCATCTACGGTGCCGGCGTCGACGCCGTGGCCGTGCGCCGGCGCATCGGCATGGTCTTTCAAAAGTCGAATCCCTTTCCCAAATCGATCTACGACAACGTAGCCTACGGTCTGCGGCTTGATGGCATGAAGGATCGCAGCGAACTCGGCGGCAGGGTCGAGCGAGCGCTCAAGCATGCGGCGTTGTGGGAAGAGGTAAAAGATCGCCTGCACGAAAGCGCGCTTGGTTTGTCGGGCGGCCAGCAGCAACGACTTTGCATCGCGCGCGCGCTGGCCGTCGAGCCCGACGTGATCCTGATGGACGAACCGGCGTCAGCCCTGGATCCCATCGCGACGGCCCATATCGAAGAGCTGATTCACGAACTGGCGCGCGAATACACCGTGGTCATCGTGACCCACAACATGCAGCAGGCGGCGCGCGTTTCGCACAACACCGCCTTTTTTTATATGGGCGATCTCATTGAATTCGATACCACGCAGGTCATCTTTACCAAACCCACTCAATCCCGCACCGAAGACTACATTACCGGCCGCTTCGGATAGCGGCAAGGACAAGCAATATGTTTGGACGCGAACACACCGATAGGGAATACGAGCACGAGTTGCGGCAGCTACGCGAGCAATTGCTGGTCATGGGCAGCCATGTCGAAAGCATCATCGGCGACAGCATCCAGGCCCTGCTCGAACGCGACAGCAAGCTGGCCGAGCGGACCATCGCAGCGGACAAGATCGTGAACCGCATGGAGGTCGAACTGGATGGCCTGTGCTTGCAGATCTTGGCCCGGCGGCAACCCGTGGCCTCCGACCTGCGCTTCATTACGCTCGTGCTCAAGGTCGTGACCGACCTCGAACGCATTGCCGATCTCGGCGTCAACATCTGCGAGCGCGTGCTCGAACTCAACTCCGAGCCGCAACTCAAACCCTACGTCGACATTCCCCACATGGGCCGAGAGGCGCAGTCCATGCTGCGCGAGGTGCTCGACGCTTTCGTGGCCAAGGACGCCGAGCGCGCGCGCAAAGTGATCGATCGCGACCAAGTGGTCGACGCACTCTACGCGCAGGTCTTTCGCGAGCTACTCACCTTCATGATGGAAAGCGCGCACAACGTGTACCGGGCCACGCGCCTTCAGTCCATCGCCAAATACCTCGAACGCATGGCCGACCACACCACCAACCTGGCCGAGATGGTCATCTTCATGGTCGACGGGCAAGACGTGCGCCACCTCACCAGCCGGGAAGATCCCAACGACCCGAGCACGCGCCGGGATCACAACTAGCCCGTTCGCCGCTTGCGAAGCCGGACGACAATCAACAGTCCCACCAAGGCCAACGCAAAGCAGCCGCCTGACATGGAGCCCGACGCCACCGAACAACCGCTGCTCCTGGCGGAAGGCCCAGCGGCTGGCCCCGCGTCCTTGCCGCCTGCGAGCACAGGGGGTGCATCGGATTTGGGTGCCGCATCGGGAACCAAGTAAGGTCTAGTGTCCGGACTGATACGAGCGTCGGCGATCAGTTGAATGCCTGCGTCGGCGATCCGTTGAATGACTGCGTCCGGGCCGGGAACAGGCTGCGCGTCGAATACGGAGACTGGTGGTGCCTCGACGTCGACGGCGAGGCCCAAATCAACAAGGGCAAGCGCGTCTGGCTTGCCGGGCTGTGGCTGCATGTCCGGTGAAGGCGCCGCGTCCCCCACCACAGGGGGAGCCACATCGACAGGGGCAACCACCCCCGCGTCCGAGCAATCGACATACTGGTAGCTGTATTGAATCTCCTGGTAGTCACTGGCGGTGATCAAAGCCAGTCCGACATCCGGATCCGTCGATCCGTAGGTAAACGTCAAGGTCAGCTTGGTCAGCCGGTCTCCCATCTGGGCCAGACCCGCCAGCGAGGAAATATCGCCCGAGGTCACCGCCCCTGAATAGCCAAGGACGCGATTGCTGTTCGCTCCGCTCGAAAAGCCCAGTTGCTGGTCACCTGTCGTGATGCCAAAAATGCGCCAGGAAAACGCGTTCGCGTAGGAACCTGTCGGCGCGGTGGCGGCACTGGCCATGCGCGAGGGGACGACAGGTTCGGGGGTAGGGAATGATAGCTTGACCGGACCCAGGGCGCTGCAAACCGTCGCGCTCCCGGCGTCCACCATCGCCCTGCTGATCTTGAACGCCACGAAGTACCAGCCCTGCTGCACGTAGTAGGAAAACACGCTGGAGGCCGACGCGGAGTAGGGATACCCATTGGCGGTCAGCCAGTCCGTGAACGACGCCACGGAATCGGCCTTGAGCTGAGCCCAGTCGAGGAAGCCCACGCGGCCGCTTGAGACCACGGTGGTGCCACCGTCCACGGCGGGCTTCGCTGTTCCGCTGCCTGCCGCGCCACCATAGCCGGTGCTTCGTCCGCCACAGGCGGTGACGGTGACGACCTTGGGTCGTGACATAGAATCGACGGTGGAGAACGCCTGCTGGTCGGACAAGGTCGGGGGCGCCGTGAGCGTCGCTGGAACGGGAAGGATCAATCCGAAGTTGCTGGCCGTGCCGCAGAAGGTGGGCTGGAAGACGTAGGTTTCCACGCCGTTCTTATAGGCCACGATGATGTCCTGTTGCGGATTGACTGAAATCCCAGTGCCAAAGGGAGCGCCACAGGGGAACACCCTGGGAGCGGCAAGAAGCGCGATGGTAGCTGCGGCGATTGCGATTTGCGTCTTCATGGTTGGTCTCCTTCGCCTACTTCGCGCCTTCGGGATAGACACAACGGAACCCAACATTGGGTGCCCACAGACCGGGCAACTCGGCCTTGCGGCACGTCGTGCGCAAGGAATTTTCCCCGCTCAGCCAGCAGCCGCCGCGCATGACCTTCAAGGTGCCACTCTCGGGACCGAGGGGATCCCGGCCAGGACTGCGGCTGTAGTAGCCCGCATCGTACCAATCCGCGGTCCATTCCCAGACGTTCCCCGCCATGTCGAAGGCACCGTACGGGCTTTGGCCCGCCACTCGGCGGCCCACGCGATCCGTGTCGCCCACGCAGCCGGCGAAATTGGCCTTCGAGCAATCGGGTGGGCTCGCGCCCCAGGGATAGGTGCGCGGGGCTTCACTCCCGGCCGCGGCGCGCTCCCATTCCGCTTCCGTTGGCAACCGGCCGCCCGCAAAGGCGCAAAACTTGGTCGCTTGCTGCCACGACACGTGAATCACGGGATAGTCCGCGAAAGTGGCATTGCCGAAGTAGTGCGGCCGCGCGTTTGAACTCCACAGTGAAGGCGCGACGCACGCACCCGCGTTCACGCAAGCCTGGTAGCGGGCATTGGTGACCTCGTAGCGATCCATGACGAACGCCGAGCCTTCCACCCGGTGTACTGGCTTCTCGTCTGTTGCCCCGGATTCGCTTCCCATCAAGAATGCACCTGCGGGCACATGCACGGGGCTCGCATCCAAGGCTGGCGCCTCGCAGCCCGGCCCATCATCGACCAGGCCGTTGCAATCGTCGTCCTTGAAGTTGCAGGTCTCGACCGCGCCCGGGTGCATGGCCGGATCGTGATCGTTGCAGTCAGGCCCCGCCGCGCACCCGACGCCATAGCCGTCACCGTCCTCGTCCGTGCAGACTGCCACGGCCGCCCCGTGCAGAGAACCAGCCTTGGCCCCAGAGCGCGCGAACATCACGAGTCCGGCAGCACCCACGAACACCGAAAGCCCAATCAAAACTACCGATTTATTCATCATGGTCCGTTACCCCTTGCAAATGTCCCGCCAACGCAAGAGCGACCTGAACTTGGGCCGTTGCAGTCGGCGAAGACGACACGACCGAGGCAATGATGTCAGCCTTCGGCACAGTATTCAGGTATTTTGCACCCGCTATTCGTGCAAAAGCAACCACACTACCGGCCTGACCGGCACGACGATTTTCACTATCGACCGGTAGGACGTGCGCCGCATCACCAACCAAGATGATCTCGGCCCGAGGCCGGCCGTCAGGACACCAGCACGGGCGGTGGCGTTCGGCTGGGTGACGGCGCCGGCTCGGGCGATTTGGCACGAACCGGATTGGTAAGCAGAAAGACCGTCCCGCCCGACGGCGTGTCTTCTTGCGCCCGCGGAGTTGCGATCTCCTGGACGCGCTTGCGCGCGAATGCAATGAAGCGCTCTTGGCTGCGCACACGCGCAGCGTCCTTGTCGGGAACGACGCGCTGGTAGGTGCCGTCCGGTAGCAAGACGCGCGCACGGACGTTGTCGTCCAGTTGCGTGGCGAGAATTTCCTTCAGGATCCGGCCGCGCAAGGTTTCGTCGTCGATGGGGAACATGACCTCGATCCGTCGCACGAAATTGCGCGGCATCCAGTCCGCGGACGAAAGGTAGATTTCGTGTTTGCCGCCGGCCTCGAAGTAGAAGATGCGCGCGTGTTCGAGGAAGCGGTCCACGGTGCTGGTTACGCGGATGTTCTCGCTTTGCCCAGGGATGCCGGGCTGAAGACAGCAGATACCGCGCACGAGCAGGTCGATGCGCACGTTCGCTTGCGAGGCCCGATAGAGCGCGCGAATCACATCGGGATCGACCAGGGAATTCATCTTGGCAATGATGTGCCCCTTGCTGCCGTAGCCGCTTTCGCGCGCGATGAGATCGAGAATGCGCTCCTTGAGCCCGAGCGGCGCCACCGCGAAGCGCTTCCACGAGGGCGGCGCGGAATACCCGGTAATCAGATTGAACAAGGCCCCGGCATCGTCGGCGAAATCCTCGCGCGCGGTCAGATAGGAAATGTCGCCATAGGTGCGCGCGGTCGCGGGATTGTAGTTGCCGGTGGAAAGGTGGACGTAGCGGCGGATGATGCCCTTCTCGCGGCGAACCACCAGCGCGACCTTGCAATGGGTCTTGAATCCGACCAGGCCATAAACCACGTGCACGCCCGACTCTTCCAGCACGTGCGCCCAGGCGATGTTGCGGCCTTCGTCGAAGCGCGCCTTGATTTCCACGACGGCGGTGACCTGTTTGCCGTTCTCGGCCGCGCGAATGAGCGCGCTGATGACCGGTGAATCCGCGCTGGTCCGGTACAGCGTCTGCTTGATGGCGAGCACATCGGGGTCATCCGCTGCCTCGCTGACGAAATCCACCACGTGGTCGAACGACTCGTACGGGTGGTGCAGAAGAATGTCGCGCTCGGCGAGAGTCTTGAAAATCTGGCCTTCGTGCAACTGCGGAACAAGCACGGGCGCAAAGGGCTCGTCGTGAAAGTCGCGCAGCTGCGGGTGGTTGCCGAGCGGAGCCAGATCGCCCAGACGCAACGGACCGTCCACCCGGTACACATCCGAAGGATCGAGGCGCAAGGCCCCGCGCAGGAAGGTTTCCACGTCGTCCGGCGCGTCGCTGGCGACTTCCAAGCGCACGGCCTGCCCGCGCTCGCGCTTGCGTAACTCGCGCTGGATGGTCTTGAGCAAATCGTCGGCTTCGTCCTCGTCGATGGACAGATCGAAATTGCGCGTGACCCGGAACGGGCTACAACCAACCACGCGAAAGCCAGGGAAAAGGCCGCCCACGTGCATGGCAATCAGATCTTCCAGCAGGATGAACGCGGCCTGACCAGCGGGCGCGGGCTCGACCTCGACCAGTCGGGCAAGCACGCCGGGAACTTGCACCACGGCGAAGATGGTCTGCCGCCTGGCCACGCGCTGGTGCTCTTTGTGGAGAAGAATGGCCAGATTCAAACTGCGATTGCGCAGCGCCGGGAAGGGGTGGCCTTGATCCACCGCAAGCGGCGTGAGCACGGGCCACACGTCGCGCGCAAAGCGAACTTGCAGGGCGGCTCGCTGTTCTTGCGTAAGATCGTTCGGCCGGACAAGGAAGATTCCGGCCTTGCTGGCCAATTTGGGCGCGATATCGCTGCGCCAATTCTGGTAGAGCGCTCGCACCATGTCGTGCGTGCGGGCGCTGATGCGGGCCAACTGTTCGACAGGCGGCATGCCATCGGCATTGACGTCCACCACACCGCCCGCCACCAGCTGCTTGAGTCCCGCAACGCGGACCATGAAGAACTCGTCGAGATTGCTCGCCACGATGGCCTGGAATTTCAGCCGCTCGGCCAGCTGAACCGTGGCATCGCACGCCTCTTCCAGGACGCGCGCATTGAACTCCAGCCAAGACAGCTCGCGGTTAAAGAATGTCCCTGGTTGGTTGTCGGTAGGCTCCACAGCCACTTGCGACTTGTCTTTGCTGGACGTGCGGGAAGTCAAGGGTGGGTATTATGGTGCTCGATTCCGCCTGTGTCATGTGACAATTCTGCGACGACGTCGCACCCTCCGGGCGGGCCTTGACGCGCCCGTGGTCACGACCAGCTTTGCGGAAAAAACACGCTGGAAAAGCTGGGCTTCGTGCCCCACATCCCAAAGTTCGAGGTCAGCCGGCCCCTGGGTGAACAGGCGTAGCGTGACCTTGCCGCCCACCGTGTCGGCACGTATCTTGCCGATGGGTTGTGCGTGGCTGCGATCCAATGCGTCCGCCACTCGCAAGAGGGTTGCCAACTTGCGCACAGTGCGGGCTTCGCCTGGCGACAACCCCTCCATGCCGGGATGGTGCAGATCGGGGGCACTGCGACGATGGAAACGAGCGATGCGCGCCACGATGTCGCGTTCGTGATCGGCAAGGCCGGGAATGTCGCCATTGCGCACAAGGTACTCGGTGTGACGGTGATGCTTCTGGTAGCTCACCGAATGGCCGATGTCGTGCAACACCGCCGCGACTTCCAGGTAGGGCCGCACGGCCATGGGCAAGCGGTGGAGCCCGGCCAGCTGATCGAATATCGACATAGCCAGTTTCGCCACTTGCATGGCATGGGCTTCGTCGAAGAAGAACCGCCGGCCCATGGTCCGCGCGGCGTCGATGAGCGACGAATCGTCCACATCGCGAAAACGTCTGCGTACCAAATCCACAAGCACGCCGTGGCGCAGACCGCGATCGACGGCGGTCACGGCATGAAGAGAGAGATGGTGAGCCAGCGCCTCGAGGATCACGGCGCCCGCGACAATGACATCGGCGCGCCTGGCATCGAAGCGCTTGTGCCGTTCATCGGGATCCATGCGCGCCAGCTTCTCCACGGCGTGCGAGATCTGTTCGGCCGTGGCGTGCGCAGTGCCCTCGGCCGCGGCGCTGGCGATGATGGCCCGAATCGATCCCGAACTGCCCAGCGCCACGCGCGGAAAACCACGGATCCCTGCCGGCAGCGAGTCTTCCACGGCCTCGCGCGCGAACTCGCGCAACAGGCGAAGCTGCTTGGGCGACACCTCGCGGTGACTCTTGAAGATCTCGGTCAGGCGGACCGAACCAATGGCCACGCTCCACAATTTCGCGGGCTGGTCGCCGATGGCGCCAGCCACTTCGGTCGAGCCGCCGCCAATGTCGATGCAGAGCGAGCGCGCCTTGGGCGGTCGCGCGGACAGCACGCCCAGGCACATGAGGCGCGCCTCCTCCTTGCCCGAGATGGCTTCCAGCACCAGGCCGGCCTCGCGCTTGACCCGCCGGATGATGTCGTCGCGATTCTTGGCCTCGCGCAAAGCGCTGGTGCCCACGGCGCGCACGCGCGCCTGGTGCCGCTTGCAGATGATGGCGTAGCGACGCAAGACACCGATGAGGCGATCCACAACACCGACGGGGATGATGCCGGTCTGAAACAGCCCCTCGCTGGGTCGAATGGGATCGCGCTCTTGATGGACCGATTCAATGCTTCCGTCGGAGAATCCGCGTGCGATTTCCAGGCGAACGGCGTTGGCGCCAACGTCGATGGCGGCAATCAGGGTTTCGGTTGTCTTGGGTCTTGTTCTCGGCACTTGAAACTAGCCGCCCGCCAACTTGCGGCGAAGCTTCTGCAACACCACTTGGCGTTGCTTGGAAACCTCGGGATACTTCAAATCGAGCCCGGCCATGCGCTGGGTGATGATTTCCGCCACCGCGACGCGTGTGTACCATTTGTTGTCGGCGGGCACGACGTACCACGGGGCATGGTCGGTGCTCGTGCATTGGAGCACGCTCTCGTAGGCCTTCATGTAGTCGTCCCAAAGCGCCCGCTCGGCGATGTCCGACTCGGCGAATTTCCAGTTTTTGTTCGGCTTGTCTAGGCGCTTAAGCAAGCGTTTGAGCTGTGCTTCCTTGGAGACGTTGAGGAAGATCTTGATGGGGATCACCCCGTTATGGACCAAATATCGCTCCACCGCGTTGATGTCCTCGAAGCGACGCTCCCACACGTCCTTCTTACACGGATCCGGGAGACTTTGCTTTTCCAGCAACTGCGGATGAACCCGCACGACCAGCACTTCTTCGTAGTAGGACCGGTTGAAAATCCCGATGCGCCCCCGTTCGGGTAGGCTCTTCATGTAGCGCCACATGTAGTCGTGGTCGAGCTCCTCGTGTGACGGCTCCTTGAAACTGACCACCTGGCACCCTTGCGGATTCACGCCCGACATGACGAACTTGATCGTACTGTCCTTGCCGGCCGCATCCATGGCTTGCAGCACGACCAGCACGGCCCATTTGTCCTGGGCGTAGAGCTTGTCCTGCATCTCGGCGAGGTCGCTCCGGCATTTCTCCAGCATGGAGACGCCTTCCTTCTCGTCACGCACACCATCCGTGGCGTCGGCCGCCCACTTGCGCAGCTGGAAGTTCTTGCCCTTACTCGGAACCAGAAAGCGCCCAATGTTCATCGGCGCAGTCTAGCGCAGGTCATGCCAATGGAGACGATGTTCTTGATCTGCTACGGACTCGGCGACAAGTCGCTGCTGATTTGGTTGCCTTCAGACACTTGCCACCCATTTCGAAGATACCAAGGTACGCGGAGCAGGTGCTGGCGATGTTGGTCGAGACCAGGGTGTTGCACAGGGTCAGGTCGCCACCAGAAAGCGTGGTGCTGCACGCGGCGAGCGTGGTGCAATCTCGGGTAAGGAGAAGCTCACGTCGGCAGCGAGAAGCTCGCGTCCTTGTTCCCGCCCGCGCCAGCATCGGGTGTAGTCGTACTCGCCGCAGTCTGCTACGGGTACAGGCCGTCGACGATGCCGTTGATGTACTTCTCGATATTGGTGTAGCCAGTTTTGTCGAAATCGCCGGTGGCATCGGAGGGGTCGTTGGGATTCAGGCCGTACTTGGTCTCCCAGGCGTCCGGCATGCCGTCCTTGTCGGTGTCGACGGGCGCGGTTCCGCCCGCAAGCGTTCCGTAGCCGCTGTTGGTAAGGCCCGTCGCGGTTTGGTCCGTCCACAGCTGGCCGGACTTCCCCAATGATTTCGTATCGGCGACCACGAGGGAATCCACCTGATCGCGGTGCAGCGACGCGCCCGCGCCGGCCACAACCGTGGCATACGTGTCCGCCGCGCTGGTGGTCGGCATGGTTGCAGTATCCGTGGAGTTCGCCGCGTTCGCCTTGGTCGTGCCGCCCGGAGAACCTGCGTCCGTGCCGTTGAGCGTGCCGTCTTTGTCGCTGTCGAGGAGATTCCCTTTGACGTAGACCGTTTGCCCGCTGTTCATCTGGTACCAATCGTCTCCGGCGCTGGTCGTCGACGGGCCCGCGATGAAGTAGTTGTTGATCACGTCGTGCCAGAAGACACCGCTGGTGTCCCCGGCACAATAGGCGTACCCATAGTTGTAGACCACATTGTTGACGAACTGGGTGTTGGACTTGGCCAGGGGCTGCCGACCGTGGGCATTGGCCCAGAGGTTGCCGTACCAACTGAAGAATCCCCCAGTCATCTCGGTGTGCGCCCCGAACTGCTGCCCGGTCGGATCCGCGACGATGGAGTTCATGACCGTGATGTTGGTCGCACCCACCGCGTCGATACTGTCGTACTGGGCGAACTCGATGGAGACGTGGTCGAAGATAAGGTTGCTGCCATCGAGCAGGTTGATCCCGCTCTTCTTTGCGCCGGCGGCACCGGTATCGAGCATGCCCTGGCGGAAGCGCACGTGGCGCACAATCACGTTCGAGGCAGCGTTGAATGAGACCTCTTTGGCCATGAAGCCGATGCCGTCGCCGGGCGCGGTCTGCCCCGCAATCGTCAGGTCGCTCTTCACCGACACTGCCGTTTGCAGAACGACATACCCGCCCACGTCGAAGACCACGATGCGATTCCCCGCGCTGACGGCGTCGCGGAACGAGCCGGTGCCGGTGTCGCTCAAATTGGTGACGTGGTACACGGCATAGCCGCGCCCGCCGGTCGCCTTCTTGCCAAAACCGACGGCTCCGGGGAATGCAAGAGCCGGTCCCGAAGGAATGGTCGAACCGCCCGCGCCCGTCCGACCGCCCGTGCCTGCGATTCCACCAGCTCCGGTGCCTCCGCCGGAAGCCACAATCCCTCCGGTACCGGAAGCGCCGCCCGTGACCGCGGTCGCACCGCCTTTGCTGCCCGTCGTGGCGCCTGTTCCGGTCGCGCCGCCCGTTCCGATCGCGCCACCTGTTCTGATCGCGCCTCCTGCCAAGCCGCCGCCGCCCGATATTCCGCCGGCGCCGCTCACGCCCCCCGAAACCACGATGCCACCCGTTCCGACTGAACTCTGCCCTGCGGCTCCGCCGGTTCGAGTCACGCCGCCAGTAGCAACCAGGCCACCGCTGCTCGCGCTACCGCCACTCGTTGCGACGCCGCCGCTGCCCGATGCTCCGGCCAGGGCGCCACCCGAGCTGGCGCTACCGCCACTTCCCGTCGCGCCGCCGACCGCAATCGTGCCGCCCGCGCCTGTCCCGCCGGACGAGCCGCTAACCTTTCCACCGCCGGTGTCGGTTACACTGCCACCACCTGAACAAGCGCTCGCGAGACCAGTGCAAAGAATCACGATGCCAACAAGGCCTTGCCTGTTTTTCATGGTGCAGTCCTTCTGGATGCGTCACGCATCCGTCAACCTGAACATCATGAATTCCGGAGAACGCAAATGCAATCGCCATGGCTGGGAAGTATCTACGTAGGTGTGCCAGCGACTACGGATCTGCGCGTGGGGCCAATGCTCGGCCGAACTTGGTACCTGCGGCCCTGGCCCCGTGGCGTCATGACGAGAAAACATCAGGATTGGGTAGAAGCTCCCCACGGAGTCTTTACCTTGCTACTGATGTAAGATCGCAAGCGAGAAAACCAAGGAGTAATCGTGAAGAAACACCTGCTCTTACCCTCCGTTCTAGGCCTGGCTCTCGGCGCATGTTCCACGCCGGCACCGGGCGTCCACACCGGCGCGGGAGGCGACACGGGCAGTGGCGGCGCGGGAGGATCCCAGACAACGACGGCTTCCGGCGGCGCGATCGCGCCCGACACCGGGGGTGCGCCAGGATCGGGCGGCACCGTCACCAGCGGTGGCGCGCCTGCTTCCGGTGGAACAAGCAACACGGGCGGAGCGATTGGCTCGGGTGGCCTGCCAGGCAAGGATGCCGGCACGGCAAGCAGCGGCGGAGCACCTGGAAACGGCGGCGCCATGAGTTCGGGCGGCTCCGCGACAGCCGGTGGCACTTCGGCTACCGGCGGCACCACCATCGGCAGCGGCGGAGCAACCAAAGCAGACGGCTCTCCAGGTCTTGGCGGCGCCACAGCAAGCGGCGGCACGTCGGCCGGCGGCGGGGCGACCAAGACCGGCGGCACCTCAGGCACCGGTGGTGTCAGCGCAGCCGGTGGCAGCACGCCGACAGGCGGCGACGTCACCGTTCCGGGCTGCAGCTCGCCCGCCCCGGCGGGTTCCCCGGTCGCCCTTCACGGTCAGCTCAAGGTCGTGGGCGGCAAGGTCCAGGATCAATCGGGCAATCCCGTCCAGCTCAAGGGCGTCAGTGGCTACTGGCTCAATTGGGAAAACCCCAAATACGCCGAAAGCAAGGCCGCCATGCAGTACATGCGTGACAACTGGAAGATGATGGCCCTGCGCGCCCCCATGGGTACCGGCGCATCCGGCGGATACACCACCAGCGACGCCAACAGGACTGCTTTGCAGGCACGGATGGACACCATCATGCAAAACGCACAAGCGCTCGGTGTGTACGTCATCCTGGATTGGCACTCGGGAAGCGCGTACCAGGAACCGGAGGCGACCTCGGCCGTCACATTTTTCACCGGAATGGCCACGAAATACGGGGCCTGCCCCAACGTGCTCTACGAGGACTTCAACGAGCCCGTGAACGTCCAGTGGGCCACCATCAAGCCCTACCACCAGAGAATCGTGACCGCGATTCGAACCGTCGATCCGTACAATCTCATCATCATGGGTACGCCCAATTGGTCTCAAGACGTCGACAAGGCGGCCGCCGATCCCGTTGCGGGAACGAACTTGCTCTACACCCTCCATTTCTACTCGTGCTCACATGCGGCGTCGTTGCGTGCCAAAGGCGACACGGCAATATCCAAAGGGGCTGCGCTCTTCATTACCGAGTTTGGGGCGACCCCCGCGAACGGCGGGGTCGCGCCCACCAACACCGTTTGCGAGGCCGAGGCGAATCTATGGTTCGACTGGATGAAAACCAACGACATCAGCGGGACCGCGTGGAAGCTCGCCGCTGGCAAGGATTCAAGCAACTACTTCACCACGGCGCCGCCCGTGGATGGCCCCTTCCCCGACAGCGTGCTCAGCCAAACCAACGGCGCCTCGCCGGGGCACGGCCAGTTCATCGTCAACTGGATGCGTCAGTAGATCTCACCGTCCGCCGCCGTTGACGGCGCAATAAAACAGTATCAGATTGCATCCTTGGCGCGATGGCAGGCTCGGCTGCCCGCCGTAACTCGGTCAGGGAGGCACCATGAAGAAGACCCCGGTTGGCAAGACTTCGGTGGGCATCTTGGTATGTCTGTCTGTCGGCGCCTTGGTGATGAACTGCAACCGCTCCGATCCACCCGTCGGCGGTAGCGGCGGAGCCGGCGCCAACGGTGGGGACGGCGGCGGCGGAAGCACCGGAAGTGGAACCGGCGGGGTTGTCATCAATGTCAGCATCAGCCTCGGGGGAGCGGCGGGGAGCGGCTCGGGAGGCTCTGACTCAGGCGCGGCCGACGCGGCGCCGGTCGAGACATGGCCGCCGGCGGGCTTCGTGAACGTCACGCATGTAACCACCGGAGACTATGCAACCAGTCCCACTCCCCTCGTCCCCGTTACAGATGCTGGTGCCACAGGCGACAGCGGTGGAAGTACAAGTTCGCCCACGCAATGTTCGGGCATCCTCTATGGCGTGGTTCGGGATTTCAAGATGGGCAATCAACCAGGCGGGCACCCCGATTTCGAGACAGCGCCCGTCGGAGTCGAAACGGGAATCGTGGAGACCACGCTTGGCCCGGACGGCAAGCCGGTCTACGCGCACCCCGGAGGCACGACAAAATCGACCACGGGCGAGGCCAACTTCAACCAGTGGTACAACGACGTTCCAGATGTGAATGAGGCACACTTGTTGGCGCTACACATGGAGATCGCCAATGGAACGGCCACCTTCTCGGCCACCCTGCCCAATATGTTTTACCCGCTCGACAATCTGGGCTTTGGCAACCAGGGCCAGCCGCACAACTACTCCTTCACCACAGAGATTCACACGTCCTTCATCTACAATGGCGGAGAGACGTTTTCCTTCAGCGGCGACGACGACATCTGGGTATTCATCAACAACCAGTTGGTTATCGATCTGGGCGGACGGCACGCACAGACCACGGGAAAAGTTAATGTCGATTCACTCGGACTAACCGTCGGCAATACTTACGACATTGCGGTCTTCAATGCCGAACGCCACACCAACCAGTCCAATTTCCAGATTCAAACCACGCTGTCCTTCACCAACTGCGGGTACGTGGAAGGAACTATCTTCTAACCAGAAAGCAAGTCGCCGGCATGGTGGGCTCGGTGACTATCCGCTAATGAGCTTCTTGGCGGCCATGCGCACCTGCGAGCGATAGGGCGACATCTGTGCGATCTGTTTCAGCTCGGCTTTGGGCGTGGCCCGCAGCACGCGGTCGAGCTGTGGGCCAGACACGCGCGGATTGCCGAGCAGAGCCCGCCGCACTTCCCCGCTCGCTAGCCAGCCACCGTTGGCAACGATGGTCGCCACGAGTGGCTGCGGCAGCGTGCCCTTCTTGGCGATCTGGGCCACCTCGGGAACGGTCAGCGACGAATTCTGCAACAGCCCCTCCCACACGCTGCCGCCAAAAGTGCGTTCGAGCGCCACCCGTTCGGTCAGCAGGCCATGCCGCGCCACCTTGTGCCGCTCGGAAAAACTGAGCCGGCGGATCCGTGCGTAGATGCTGGGCGCACCAGACTGGTTGCTCGCCGCATGGTCGTCGTCTGCAGGCGCAGTGTCCGCGGCCTGGGCGGCCTCGGCCTGACCGACGAAGGCCTCCAGGTCAGCCAGGGTTCCTGCATCGAGCCCCACCAGGTCGAGGCCAATCCCCGCGTCGGGCTCCTCGGCCTTGATATGGACTACCTCGGCTTCCACGGCAAAACCCCCGCCCTGGGGATGGACGATGAGCAGGCAGCATCGCTCGCGCTCGCAGAGCGAATACTTGCCGGCAACGAACGCGCGACGATGACGCCATTCGCTTTCGAAAAGCCTGCGCAGGCTCTCGGCGTTTTCTGGCGCGAGAGTAACCTCGGTTGGGCTGGTTGCGGGCATCACAGCGCAAGTCGAAGATTAGCATCTCTTGACCGTCGTCCACCCATCCTTCGCGACCTGGGCGGGACGATGAGAGCCATCAGCGCAGTTGCGAGAAAAATTCCCGCACACGTATACTGCCAGGAAATGCTGAAGAGCGAGAACCATCGACGCATGCACCATGGTTTGACGGTTTCGCTCGGGTTGACGATCAGCCTCTTCGGCCTCTTCGCAACGATTTCCAGCAGCCATAGCGAGTCGCGGTCCAGGCGCACGCATCCGGCCGCAGATTCCGCGGTGATGCAGCAAGCGCCGACCAGCGCAAGCGAAGGGCAGGTCGATGCCGCGTACATTTTCGTGAAGGGCGCCGGAATTCTTCGCCTGCAAGACGGCACTGTATCGACGGTCCTGCAAACCCAAGCCTCTCTTCGCGACATGCAAATCGACGGCGAAGGCGCGCTGTGGGCAAGCCTGCACGGCGTGGGCGTGGTCCGCCATGTCGGCGGCCGAACGGTCACGCTCAACCAGGAGAGCTTCGCCAAACTCGCGATCCGAACACCCACCGACGTGTGGACCATCAACGACAGCCACGGCAGCGTCGTGCACTACGACGGCAGTCGCTGGAAGACGGTGCGAACCCGCAACAGCCTCGCCGGCGCCTTTGACGACAATCGCCTACTCGACCTCGTGACCGACGGACGCGTGGTGTGGGTATCAAGTTGGAATGGCCTTTGGCGCGTCGTGGGCGGACGGTGGACGCGCGTGGATCCGCCGCGAGCGGCAGCGGCGAGCGGCAAGGCGGAGATCGACGTGCCAGCCGCGCCCGCCTATCCGCTTTCCTTGCTGGTCTCGCGGCCAGGATTGATCGCGTGCTACCTCTCGGGCTGCTTCGTATCCGCGGACTCGGACTCGGGCTGGCAACCTGCGCACTGGCCCGCGGACAGGGCTCATCTGCAAAGCGCGGGGTTGGCAAATCTGGTCGCTGGCGCAGGTGCCGACGGCACAACCGTCGTCATCGCCCGTCTTGGCGGGTCAGTTGCGGCAAGCAAGAGCGAGCCGCTGAGTACAACCGGCATCAACGACATCGCCATCGACGCGTCGGAGCGCGTATGGGTGGCCACTGGCGCCGAGTTGATCATTCTAGATATCGGTGGGCGCATCCTCCAGCGCTGGAAGACTGGCATGGCTGGCAGCCCAGCGGGCGACATTGAGCGCGTAGTCGTCGCCGGAGGAGGCCCCGCGCAATTGCCCGTCAAGTAGCCGCTTGGGCCGAACTACGGAGTCCCGACCATAATCTCAAGCCGGCCATTGCGAATCAGAACGGATTTCAGGACCAACTTGGCCAGCGATTGCTTGAAATCGCTCTGCTTCAGTTGATAGACCGGCGCGGCTGCCAGGTAGCCTTCCGCACATCTGGCGATCACCTCTTGCGCGGCGACGCGCAAGGATCCTGGCAATCCTTCGATGGCCACTTCCGCGACCGTGGGTTTGTCGAAGAAGAATTCGCCAGTCTCGGGCACATAGCGAATCTGCCCCGCGACCACGGCGCGGCCACGCAGCGCACTTTGCCCCACGATGCTGAGGTCGACCTCGGGCCGCAGCAGCATGCGATTGCCAGCCTCCATGAACTCGACGTCGAGGGCGCGCACCGTGGCCGTGACCAACAGCTTGGATTTGCTGATGGGCAGCTTGCGCTGCAGGGTCTGCTGGATGTCAGACGCGGTCAGGCTGATGGTGTAGCTTAGCGAGCAACCCGCCGAAAGGGCACACGCGAGCACCACGCCGGTCACCGACGCCTTCTTCCCGTGAAACCTGTGAACTTGGTCGCGTGTAGTTGGGAGCATCGACCGTCTCTTCTTGGGCATTCTAGGTTATGATGTGCGTGACCAGCGAAGAAACGGAAGCTCCACTCAAACAAGAATGGGAAAATCTCAGTGGGGCCTTCCGAGCAAGGTTGCCGCGAGGGTCACAAGCCGAGCCGCGATCTTGGCGACCTTGGGGGTCGGTGCTTGCGCCACGGCACCACCGAGTGGGGTGGCCCCGCTGCTCAATGAGGCACGCCAAAACGAAATTGCGGCCTACGCGAAGAATCGAGAGACGTATCTGAGCGCCGTCGGCGTCGTCCTGCAGACAGGAATGGATTCATATGGTCCTCAGCAACTGTTCTCTCGACTAGAGGTGATGCGGCCCATGCAACGCGGCTTCGACACTTGAGCAGGCCTCTGTCAGGCTTACGCCCATGCCATTCTCATCGACAGCCTCGCTGGACATCCGGGCGCCGCTTTCGAGCGTCTGGGACGCCATCACCAAACCCGAGATCGTAAAGCAGTATTTCTTCGGCACGAACCTCGTGACCGATTGGAAGGTCGGCTCGCCGCTTTTCTTTCGCGGCGAGTGGCAGGGAAAGACGTACGAAGATCGAGGCACGGTTCTCTCCTTTCAGCCCATGAAAAGCCTCTCCTACAACTACTGGAGCGGCTTCAGCGGCCTCGAAGACAACCCGGAGCAGCGCCAGATCATCCGATTCGACCTCGATACCGTCGACGACGGGGTGCGCATCACCATCCGTCAGTCCAACGTCGACACGCAAGCGCGCGCCGACCACTCGGCCACCAACTGGCGCTCCGTGCTCGAAGCCCTCAAGCACCTGCTCGAAGGCAAACCGGCCGCGTGAAGCAGGCTGCAAGATGCAATTTCGGTGGTGTGCGGGAAGGGGGACTCGAACCCCCACGTTTTTCAACACCAGATCCTAAGTCAAAAGGGGCGGGTTGCACGGGGATGCCAGCGTTGGCCTCACCGACGGTGAGCGTGGCACCGAGGGATCGGCGATCCTATGGAAATGAACCCCGCTAGGACCTAGATAGGACCCGACCGATCTGCTGGGTTCTGCCGGAAGGGAAAGCAGAGCCAGCCCTGCCTCACCCGGTCCGACGATCATCATGGCGGCACGTCCGCATAGCCCCGTTGGTTCTCCCCTCCACCCTTGCCTTGGCAAAACAGCAAGAATCCAAGGAATCCCTAGAGTTCTAACCAACCTGTATGACGGCGTTTCGCCGTGTTTCGTCCCGACACCTGAGATGGTGGACCCGATTGTGGACGACTACGGACCTGAGACCTGCCCTGAACCCTTCTTCGATCCACGTCCGTAGGAGCTGATGTCCTCGGGAGTCGGCACTACGATCAGGGCTCTTCTCCTGACCAGCCAACGACGAATAATCCAGAGCGCGAAGCTGGCGAGCAGCGGTACGAGTGACGTCAAGACGTTCTTCATGGCGATTCTCCTTGTGCGCCGCATCATCGCGCGGCCTTGGCATAGGGCCGTTCATGTGCGAGGGTGCAGGCTCAGAAGGTAGTCTGATCCCGTTGACCGCTCGGAGGCTATGACATGCCTGTCATTGACAGTTCGGACCTCGTGCTCCTGCTGGAAGAAGTCCAAAACAACGTCGATCTCTCCTTGGGCGAACTCCTGTTTCGCCTCCAAGAGCGGGTTGGACTCTCTGGCTTCCAACTCGCGGAACTGGCTGGGATCGATCCCGGAGCCTTCAACAAGATCGTCAATGGTCGAGAGGGGCGCGTCCTCCATGGTGACCAGGTGGAAGCGCTGGTTGGCCAGCTCGTCGAAATGAAGCTTGTCGGGCCCGGAGATTACACTGACCCATCAACCGAGGGCGGCTTGTGGAGGATGGCCCTCCAGGCCGCCGCAGCGGCTGATGCACAAATAGCGCTCTTCAGAAAAAGAGCCCCGGCGGCGTCCCAACGGGACTTCCTCGTCGCTCGCCGCGAGGCTGTCGCTGCCCTCCGGAACATATGGAAGCTCACCAGCGGCGCATTGCCGATGGCTCCGCCTACCCAGGAGAGAATCCTGACGGTGTTGCCGGTCGAGTTTTGCCTCACTTGGGGCGAATCACCCCAGGACCTTGATCTCCATTTGTCCATCAATTCGCCGGACCAATCCTGGCTGGTATTCTACGGAGAGCGCGGATCGCTGGACGAGGCGCCTTGGGCGGCTCTTGACGTCGATATCCGATCCGGGCTAGGTCCTGAGAAAATCGTCCTCCGGAGAACCCTGGAGGCAGACTACCACTGCTTCGTCCACAACTGTTCGGGTGAGACACCGCTGACCACCTCACACGCGGTCCTGACTGTGTCGTCGCAGCAAGGCCAGACGGTATTCAACTGTCCTGAGAACGGTGACGGACGTGTCTGGTGGGTCTTCTCCGTTTACCGTGACAGTCGCGGGTTCGTTTCAGTAAACGCGATCTCCGATGAAATGCCGGAGGGGCTAGGTCCCGACGCTAGGCTGCTATCATTGCGACGTGCACGCCAGATTCTCCGTTAGCGGTATCACGACCACCAAGACGAACAGGTTGCTTACTGACTGCGGCCGTAAAGGCGCGGACTAGCAGTCGCCACGCCGTCCCGGAGGGCGGCGATGATTTGCCTCCCAAAGGACGACCATAGTTCTTCGGCCGTGGCTGCGCAGCTGGCGACGAATGCAGAGTTCTGCACTCGGACCGGATCAGTGGGTGGAAAAGCTAAAGTCAAAAAAGGCGAGGCAGAGCCAGCCTTGCCTCACCCGGTCCTATTAACATCATGGCGCCACGTCGGCATAGGCCCCATTGGTTAGACCTATTCTTGTTGGCGAGCGTACCCCCCTGTATCGCACGCGCGAGCGCCCTGGAAGAGTGAGCCTTCGTCGGGCAGTTTTCTAGCCAAGTCCTTTTCCGATGGGGCCCCATACCGGGCCTAGGTGCCGACCGGAGGACGACGACTAGCCGGCACGAAGCCGGTGGCGCAGGTCGCCATTCAACCGCTGGGGATGTTGACCACACCTCATCTTGGTGCGCTAATAGCGGCCGGGTCGAGACCTTGAATAAGTTGCTTTGGTTTCACGCATTCGCTCGGAGCTCCCTGGAGGAGATCCTCACCGTACTGCGCGAGGGAGCCAGTCCGCCCCGGATTCCTCTCCTAACGAAAACCGAAGTCAACGAGAAGGCGCTCGGTATAACACGCAACGTCTACGCGTATCTGGGACGCAGCGCCGACTGTTTTGGGACGAACGCGGTCGCATTCCCTCTCAAGACACCCAATGGTGTCGTTTCGCCCTTTGACACAGGCGGGCTGGTCTCGCATATCCATCCCGTATGCGAGTGGGCGCCTGAACAACGCTCAGAATTCCTCAACGACTACACGTTTTCTACGACCGAG
>Ga0265316_10001474_pt1 | contig 25216 bp, 24 predicted proteins | sample 4522metaG_FD_202092 | JGI IMG/M metagenome (GOLD analysis project Ga0265316, IMG submission 202092) | Rhizosphere microbial communities from Carex aquatilis grown in University of Washington, Seatle, WA, United States - 4-5-22 metaG | ecosystem: Host-associated > Plants > Roots > Rhizosphere >... | reverse complement strand
GTGAAGATCTCTTGCGCCTCAGCGCCTCGCTCTGACCTTGCTGAACCGGCACCGCATGACAGGGTGGTATGACAGTCATACCGCACCTAAGGACCGAGTTCTGGAGCCCGCTACCGCTGGCGCATCAGCAACGCCGCCAGCAGCAGGATGCGCTTGAGGCCGAGGTCGCGGCCTTCGGGGTTGTACCACTCGGAGGGCGTGTGGGCACCGCCGCCTTGGCCGCCGGCGCCGAGCGAGAGGGCGGGGAGGCCGAGAGAGAGGGGGATGTTGGCGTCGGTCGAGGCGCAGTCAAGGCGGCCGCGGACGCCGAGGTGGGCGTCGACGGCGCGCAGGAACTCGAGGATCGGCGCGTCGTCGGGCAGGTGGCCGGCGGGGCGCGAGCCGATCTCCCTCACGCGGGCGGTGAGCTTGGCCCCGGCGGCGCGCTGGTTCTCGAGCTGAAGCGCGCGGTCCACGGCGGCCGCGAGCGAGGCGCCCAGTTCGTCGATCCTGGCGCTGTCCTCGGAGCGCAGGTCCACTTTCGCGCGGGCGAGGGCGGGGATGGAGTTCACGCTCGATCCGCCCTCGATGGTGCCGAAGTTGAAAGAGGAGCGCGGGCCGTGTCCGTTGGCCGGCGGCGGGAACTGGTCGGTGAACCAGGAAATGGCATGGCTGAGGGCGTGGACCGGATTGGCGTTCCCGGAATCGCTCCAACTGTGGCCGCCGGCGCCGGTGAACAGGACCTCGAAGCGGCGGCTGGCCAGCGCCCGGTTGGTGATGCGCTCGAGCGAAGGGCCGTCGAGCACGAGCCAGGCGCGGATGCGAGGCGCGAGCGGCGACTGGCCGGCCAGGTGCCGCATGCCGCTGAGGTTGCCTTCGCCCTCCTCGCCGACGTTGGCGATCAGCACCAGGCGCGCCGTGGCGTCCTGGATGGGCGGGGCGGTACGTAGCGCGCGGGCGATCGCGAAGAGAGCGGCGAGGCCGGCGCCGTTATCCGAAACGCCGGGGCCGCGCAGGGTGCCCTCGCCATCGACGGCGATCTCGTCCTTATTGCGCGGCGCCAGGACGGTGTCGAGATGGGCGGTTACAGCGACCAGCGGTTCGCCTCCATCGGGTTGGGGCCAGGCGATGACGTTGCCGGCGCGGTCGATCTCGGCGTCGCAGCCCAGCGCGCGGAACTGCTCGGCCATCCACTCGGCGCGCTTCTGTTCGAGGAAGGTGGGGGCGGGAATGCGGCACAGCGCGAGGTGCTGTTCGTGAATCCAGAGCTTCTCGCGGGTGAAGAAGGCCAGGCACTCCCGGACGCCGCGCGATTCGGCCAGCGTGCCGATGCCGTTCGGTTTGATCCCAGCGCTCATCTGCTTCCGAGTGTAGCGGAGGCGGCCGGCAGGCGGCGGGAAGCCAGCGCGGAACGGCGCCGCGCGCACGGCGGGCGGGAAAGTTCTATTGCGCCGTCAGCCTCCTGGGGGGTGGGAGCGGCACACGGACGGGCGGGGTCAGGGCGAGGACGGCGGACTTCAGCACTCCGGAATAGGATGCCGAGATCGTGACACGGACGGTCGCGGTCACCTTTTTGGTGACGATCACGAACGCGGCAGAGACCGAACCGGATGGGATCGTCACCGACGCTGGAACCGGGGCAGCCGCCGAAGTGGAGCTAAGCAGGACGACGGCGCCGCCCGCGGGCGCGAGGCCGTTGAGGGTCACGGTGGCGCGGACGGTTGTCCCGCCGGTCGCCGAGGCCGGAGAGACAGAGACCCCGGTGAGCGCGACGGCGGCGGGGAGTACGGTGAGGGTCGCCGTCCTGGTGCTGCCGTTGTAGCTGGCCGAGATGGTGACCTGCGTCGATGCGGCGACGGCGTGGCTGGTGACGGTGAACCCCGCGGAGGCGGAGCCGGCCGGAATGGTGACCGATGCGGGGACCGTGGCGGCGGCTGAGGTGGAACCGAGCAGGACGACGGCGCCTCCAGTTGGCGCGGGTCCGCCGATGGTCGCGGTGCCCTGCGCGCTCGTGCCCCCGGTGACCGAGGCCGGAGAAACGGAGACGCTCGCGAGTGGGGCGGGGAGCACGGTGAGCGTTGCGGTTTTGGCGCTGCCGCTGTAGCTGGCCGAGATGGTGGTCTGGGTCGAGGCGGCGACGGCGGAGGTGGCGATCGCGAACGTCGCGGAGGTCGCCCCGGCCGCGATCGTCACCGAAGAGGGAACGGTAGCGGCGGCGGAGTTAGAGCCGAGCAGGACTATGGCGCCGGCGCCGGGCGCAGGTCCGCCGAGGGTCGCGGTGCCCTGCACTCCGGCGCCACCGACGACCGAGGCGGGAGAAACGGAGACGCCGGCGACTACGTTGGGGACGACGGTCAGTGTCGCGGTCTTGACGCTGCCGCCGTAGCCGGCCGAGATCGTGACCTGCTCCTGGGCGGCGACCGGAGAGGTTGTGATCGTGAAAGCGGCCGAGGATGCCCCCGCGGCGACGGTGATCGCCGGCGGCACGGCAGCCGCGGCTGGATCGGAACTGGTGAGCGTTACCACCGCGCCGCCGGCCGGCGCGGCCCCCAGGAGCGTCACGCTATTCTGGGACGTCGTCTGCCCACCGGTCACCGTGGAGGGACTGAGGGTGACGCCGTTCAGCGTGGCGCCACTCGCCACGCGGGCCTGGGCTGAGTTCACGTCGATCATGAGACCGGACTCGTCGACGGCCTCGAAGTTCGAACCGGTGACGTTGCCCAACAGGTGCAGGTTGCTGTTGTCCCAGCGATCATCCGGCACGCCCGAGATGAACCAGTTGGAGCCGTTGTCGGCCACGATGATGCCATACTTCTTCATGGCGTTGAGAATGATCTGGACCTCCGAGGGGAAGGTCGACACATCGAATGCGCTTTTTAGCCGGAAGCGAGCTCCCATGGGCGGCACGCTGGTGGATGTGTTGCTCGAGGCGTAGTGGCGGGCGGGCCAGAGGTACGCCTTCTGCGAGGTCTGCACCGTGAAGCGGATGGCGTGGTCGATCTGTCCCGCCAGGATTTCGTCGTAACGAACCAGCCCGGGAAGAATGGGCAGGCCGGCGGCATCCGCCGAGGTCCAGCCTGACGGGCGGAGCGCGTTTCCTTTGAGATCGAAGATGGCGCCCGAGCCCGCCTGCCAGGTGCCGTCCGGCTGGGGATAGGCCGCGTACAGTTCGTAGAGAATGCAGTTGGTAGTGTCGACGACGAGGACATGGCGGTCGCCGGTGGAAGTGGAGCCACCTTCGATGGGCGCGTTGGCGGGAACGGGATACGGACCGGGGTCGCTCTCGTCGGCGTAATCGAAGGTCACGGCCACCTTGGGCTGGCTGCCGGGGACCAGCACGTAGGGGATGCCGATGGGCGCGCCGTCCCAGGTGCCCGATCCGAAATCGGGGTGGAGACCCGTGGACGGCCCGATGGAAGCGATCCAGGCGGCGGAGTAGGAAGAAACCGGGAGGGTGTCTATGGGCGTGTTCCAGATGTTATTCGCGGGGAACATGGAGCAGCCACCCAGGGTCTGTGCGGAGAGAGGCGCGAGCGAGGCCAGAACTGCGAACGCGGACACCACGACGATGCTTTTCATGCAAGCTCCTTGAACCTGACGGGCGGCGGGAGCGGCGGGCCGGGGGCACGCAACCGCGATCCGGGCTGCATAGCCAGGATCAGTGTACATCAGGTTTGCGGGTTTTAAGCTCCTGTGACGGGAGCCCCCGCGCGATCCTAGGCCCAACCCCCACATCGCGGGGTATACTCGTCGGCAGAGGGACCGGATGCGACTACTCGCTAAGTTCAACCTGATTTTCACCCTTGTTTTCGGTGCGGGGCTGGCCGGAGCCGGCTATGTTTCGTATTGGTTTCTGCAACAGAACGCACGGGAGGAGGTGGTTCAGCAGGCGCGGATGATGATGGAAGCGATGCACTCCGCGCGCGACTACACGATCAAGCAGGTCCGGCCGCTGCTCGAGGCCGATCAGGCCCGCGACCGGAGCTTTCTGCCGCAGACCGTGCCCGCTTTTGCCGCGACGGAGACTTTCAGCTATCTGCGCGTGCGCTATCCCGATTACGAATACAAAGAGGCGACGCTGAACCCCACCAACCTGCGCGACCGCGCGGTGGACTGGGAAGCCGATGTGATCAACGAGTTCCGCAATCACGCCGGCCGGGTGGAGCTGATCGGCGAGCGCGAGGCGGCCATGGGCCGCTCGTTGTTCCTGGCGCGCCCGATCAGGGCGGACCCACCGTGTTTGCAGTGCCACGACCGGCCGAAGGGAGCGCCCGCCGCCATGATCCGACGTTACGGCACGGCGAATGGCTTTGGATGGAAGGCCGGGGACGTGGTCGGGGCGCAGGTGGTGTCAGTGCCGATGGCGGTTCCCATTCGCATGGCGGACGCCGCTTTCCGGGTGATGATCCTCTATATGGGGGCGGTGTTCCTGGTGGCGTTAATCGTGCTCGACGTTGTTCTGGTGCTCACCATCACTCGGCCGGCGGCGCGGCTGTCCGCGATGGCGGACAAGATCAGCCTGGGCGATTTCACCGTTGCAGAGTTGCCGGTAAAGGGCAAGGACGAGATTTCCGCGCTGGCCGACTCGTTCAACCGGATGCGGCGGAGCCTGGAACGGGCGATGAAGATGCTGGAGGAGCCGGGGCGGTAGGCGTACTACCGTTCGGGCAGATGCCGCTCGAGATCGCGGGCGTCGTGAAGGACGCGCACAACATCGATCACGTCCCCGCGGCTGCGGTAGACCAGAAAGTGCCGGGGCGTGTTGACAACGCCCAGGTCGTTGCGCGCACGGTCCCGACTGAAGGCCAGGTGGTACGTCCGGATGCCGCACGCCAGTTCCGGGCGGTCTTTGGATCCTGGCCGCTCCGGATCGGCAGCAATGTCGCGAATAGCCTGCTTCAGAAGATCGCGGTAGCGCGCGGCCGCGCGCTCGCCAAAGCGCTCCCGGCTCCAAACTAACGCTTCGCGGATATCGTTTCGCGCGAGCGGTGCGAGGACAACGCGACACTGCCTGCGGGACTCAGGCACGCCGGCCTTTTCGGACGAGTTTGGCCGCAGCCTCCTTCCCAAGCTGATCGACGTGCCGTTCGAGTTCGTCTATCGAATGGAACGCGAGGCCCTCGCCGCGATCGATCTGGTCCAGCCCCTCCTTCACGGCGCCGCGTAGCCATTTCAATTTGGCCCGATCCTCTTGCTTGCGGCGCTCTATGAGCCGAAGCCCATCGCGCACGACCTCACTGGCATTGCCGTAACGGCCGGAGCCCACTTCGGCCTCGATGAAGCGGTCAAGGTGGTCGGTCAGATTGATGTTGCGGGTCGGCATAGGTCCCTCGATGCCATGTTAGCAGGACTGGCAAAAATTGCCAATCAGAAGCAACCTTGAAGACAGGGTCCTATCTCAGCGCGGCAAGGAAGGCCTTGCGATCCCGCTCGGAGGGGATCTCGGCGGCGAGCGCCTGGTAGAGTTCCTGGATCGTTTTGGCGCGGCGCATTTGCCTGCCGACCATGATCGGGGCAATCGGTCCGAGGTAGGCCGCGAGGCGCTGCTTCAAGGTCTCGATCAAGGCGGGGTCCCACGCCGGAGTAACGCTGCCGGCGGCCGCGGGCGGAGGCACGGCCGGCGTGGTTCCGGTCTGGCAACTCCGGAGGAAGGCCTCGCGCGCAGAGGCGTCCGGAATCTGCTCGGCCAGACGGAGGCGCAGTTGATCGAGTGAGGAGCAGACGCGCGCGGTCTTGGTGACCAGGTGCCGCGCGATGGGACCAAGGGCGGGGCGCAGGCTCGTCTCCAGGCGCGCCAGTTCTCCAGGATCGAAGCCAGCCGGGGGCTTCGCGATTATGGTGGCCGTAGCCAGCTCGGCGGTTCCGAATGCAGCGAGCGCATCCTCGAACTCGACCGCGGTCTGGAAGCGCTGCTCCGGCGCCCTGGCCATGCCTTTTAGAATGACGGCAGCGAGCGCGGGCGGTAGCCCCGGGTTGAGGTCCGAGGGCGGGACAGGCTCACCGGCCAGTTGCGCATGCATCACGGCGTACGCGTTCTCGCCTTCAAAGGGCCGCTTCCCGGTGACGGCTTCATAGAACGTGACACCCAGCGAGTAGAGGTCCGAGCGAGCATCCGCCGTTCCGCCCTGGACCTGCTCGGGCGACATGTAGGACAACGAGCCGATGGCCATGCCGGCACCGGTGAGAGTGCCTTCGCCGCCCAGGGACCGGGCGATTCCGAAGTCGGTGAGCTTTACGAGGCCCGAGGGCGTCATGAGGATGTTGGGCGGCTTGACGTCGCGGTGGATCACTCCGCGGGCGTGAGCGAAAGCGAGGGCCCGAAGCACCTGGCGCGTGCAGTCCACAGCTTCGGCGAGCGGGAGCGGGCCGCCGGCGAGCTTGTCCTGCAGGTTGACGCCGTCGACGAACTCCATGATCATCAGAATCCGGTTCTCGACCTGGAGCGCGGTCCGCAGTGCGGCGATATTGGGATGCTCGAGACCTGCCAGGAGCTTGATCTCGCGCAGGAAGCGGCTGGCGAGGTCGGGATCTTCCTCGTGGCCCGGGAGGATAACCTTCATGGCCTCGACGCGGTCCGAGAGCCGATTGCGGACCTGGAAGACCTTGCCCATTCCGCCGCGCCCCAGGACGCCGACGATCTGGTAATCCCCAACCGTATCGCCGATCTGGAACTCGGAAAGCATCCCCGGTTACAGGATAACAGCGTGGATGGTGGATGGTCGATGGTCGATGGGTGCGACACGAAAGCGATCGATTCGTGGGAATGCAGTCAAATCGAGGGAATCCGAGCGTAGTGGTACGCCCGGCCGAGCCGCGACCGCAAGGGAGCGGTGTTTGAGGTATTTTGTCACCTTCGCCTGCTACGGCGCGCGCCTGCACGGCGACGAATCCGGATCGGTGGATCGGCATCACAATTTGGTTGGTAGCCGGCTGCTGGAGCCCGATGCACAACGCCTCAGGGCAGAGGTCGAGAAATGCTCCAGGATCCCTATGTGCTCAACCAAGCGGGCAGGGCAGTGGTACTGGCGGCCATCCAGAGGCATTGCGCGTACCGCGGCTGGAACCTGCTGGCTGCGCAGGTCCGGTCCAACCACGTGCACACCATTGTGGAAGCCGAGGCTCGACCCGAGAGAATCATGAACGAGTTCAAATCGTACGCCAGCCGCGAGCTAACCCGGTTGGGAAGCGACGGACCCGATCGCAAGCGCTGGGCACGGCATGGCAGCACCCGTTGGTTGTGGAAGGATGAGGATGTAAGGCAAGCTCTTCGGTATGTAATCGAGGAGCAGGGCGAGCCCATGGCGCTGTTCGCCGTGGAAGGGCTTTGAGCCGACGCACGGTCCGCTCCCTTGCGGTCGCGGCTCGGTAACGAACGTTCGCTGGTCTCCACTTCTGTGTCGCACCCATGGTCGATGGCTGACTGCAACTTACTGCGCGGTCTCTTCCCGTTCCAGCACCTTCACCGCCGCCGGCGGGATTATCCGCCAGTTGCCGGAGGCGCGGGCGGGAAGACGATGGTGGGTCGTGTAGTACTCGATGATCAGGGTGCGGATGTCGGTGTTGGACTTCCAGAGGATTGGGGCGTTGCGGAACATGCCGTAGCCGCCGCTGCCACCGGCGCGGTAGTTATTGACCGCGATGCGGAGCTTCTGGTTGAGATCGAGCGGGCGGCCGTGCCAGCGCAGGTTCACGATGCGCTGGCCCTCGGGGCGGGTGAGATCGATCTCGTAGTCCACGCCTTCGGCCATGTCGTAGTTGAATCCGATGGCTTCGTGGCCCACCAGCGGTCCATGCGAGCAGGCGGGGTCGGGACAGGTGCGGAAGAACCGCGCCGCGTTCTCGAGGGCCTCTTTGACCATCCGGCCGTCGCCCTGGATGGTGTAAAGCTCGTTGTCGTAGACGTAGAGGGCCGCAATCTGGCGCACGGTGACGGGGCCCTTTGGAATCGTGACGCCAGGGTAGAACAGGGCGGTGAAGGAGACGTCGGCTCCGGTGTAGGCCAACTGCACGGTTTCGATGGCGTCGACCAGGGGGGTATCCTCGAAGCGCGCGATGCGGCCGTCCATGTCAACCGGCGACTCCGTCACGGGCGTGTTCAGAAAACGCTCGGCCAATTCGTGGTAAGGCCGCGCGACGGAGAGGATCTCGGGGTCCGCGGCGGTCTCGGGCTTGACGGGGATGAGGCGCGAGACCTTATCGACGACGCGCCAGTGGCCGGAGGAATCGTCGAGGGTGAAATCGAGGCGCGCCAGCGACCCTCCCCAGTTCTTCGGTTGGACCAGGAGGACGTCGCCCACGCGATCGCCGGCGAGCTGCTGATGGGAGTGGCCGAAGACGATGGCGTCGAGGCCGCGGACCTCGGTGGCGATGTCGAGCACCATGTTCTCGGCGGGCTCGGCGGCCGGGGCGTGGTGGCGTTCCAGGCGACCCAGACCGGCATGCACTGCGGCGATGATTAGATCCGGATGCACGTCCCGGCGTAGCGTGGCGACGGTGGTCTGCGCGGCTTGCTGCGCATCTTCGAACTTATAGCCTTGATAGTGCGCGGGCTCTTCCCATTCGGGGATGGCCGGGGTGGTGAGGCCGATGATGGCGACCTTGACGCCATCCACCGTGCGCACGATGTACGGATCGAAGGAGCGGACCACGCCGGACTCGGCGACGGTGTTGGCCGAGAGCCAGGGAAAGCTCGCGTCGCGGCGGGCGTGGTCGAGGTTCTTGAGGCCGAAGTTGAAGTCGTGGTTGCCCAGGACCAGCGCGGTGTAGCCGAGCCGGTTCATGGCGGCCATCATCGGATCCAGGCGCAGAGGACGGCCGCGGAACTTGAGGTGCAGGGGCAAGCGGCCGGTGCTGACATAGGACTGGTAGACGGTCTCGACCGGCGTGCCCTGGATGGTGTCGCCGCAATCGATCAAGAGCGCGCCGGGCGCGTCGCGGCGGGCGGCGCGGACGAGCGTGGCGATCTTGGCCAGCCCGCGGTCGGCAGGCTTGCCGGTGAAGTAGTCGACGGGATACAAGTTGCCGTGCAGGTCGGTGGTGGCCAGCACGGTGACGGTGACCCGCCTGGCGGGCGCCGCGGCAGGGAGCAACGCCAGCGCCAGGGCCGCCCGCAGAATGCGTGACATGCCGCTACTTCGCGTCGGCCGGCACAATTCGGGCGGTCTTGATGTAGTCCAGCTTCGGGAAGTTCGCTTCGAGGTACTTGTTGCCCAGTTGCTGGATCCTTCCCTGGTCCGGGCTTTCGCCGTAGCCGCTGTAGAACTTGTCGACGACGTCCATACCTTCGATGACCTTGCCGAAGGGCGCGAAGCCCTGGCCGTTGAGCCCCGCGTTGTTGCCGAAGTTGATGAAGACCTGGGTAGTGCGCGTGTTCGGCCCGGCCATAGCGTAGGTGATCATTCCGCGCGAGTTGCTCTGGGTCACCTTGTCGTCCCTGAGGTTACGGTTCACCCAGACCGCGCCGACGGTGGGATCGGCGGGGAGACCGAACTGCACCATGAAGCCGCCGATCACGCGGAAGAACCGCGCGTTGTCGTAGAATTTCCGCTGGACCAGGGTGTAGAAGCGCGCGGCGCCGAGCGGCGCCCAGGACTTGGTCACCTCGATGGTGAAGTCGCCCTTGCTGGTCTCGAACTTCACGCGATAGACGTCGGGCGTCGGAGCCGGTGTCTGCGAGGTTGTCTGCGCGGCGCACGAGAGAGCGGAGGCCGCGAGCATCGTAAGGGCCAAAAACGGTCTTGAAATAGGCATGGAAGGCATTTTAGCAAGTTCAGGCGACTTTGAGCCGCTCGAGTTTCAGACGGCCGGCCGGGATTTGCGCGAGATCGTAGTGCGCCTGCTGGACGAGCCAGCTCTCCCCGCTGCCGCCAAAGACCTTGGACAGCCTGATGGCCATCTCGGGGGATATGCCGCGCTTCCCGTTCACCAGTTCGGACAACGTGGTGCGCGGGACTCCGAGAGCGGCGGCGGCCGTGATGCTCAGGCCTAGCGGCTCGATACATTGGCGCAGCACAAAGCTGGCGGGGTGGGGTGGACCGCGCGGCCGCGTGTGTCCGCAAGGCCAACGATCGGTCACGAATATTTGACAAACAGTTCACATCGGTTGATCACTCCATGGCTTAGCATTGCTACGGGGGAAGCACAAGAGATTGAGCTGGGCGGATTGAAACCGCAAGTCCGCCGATTCTGCGAACGAAGACTCGCCTTTTGCTGGCGCACAGACGCCGGCGCAATGCCGTCAATCACGAGACTGTTTCTAAGGGGCCGATCGTCGCAGGTGGCCCACGAGCGAAAGGAAATGTCCATGAAGATACACCTGGCGGGAATATGGGCCGTTGGACTGTTGAATGGCACGGCGCTGTTGCAGGCTCAGACCTATAACGTCACCGACCTCGGGGCGGTGTCCGGAGACAACACAAGCGTTGCATATGGATTGAACAGTTCGGGTCAGGCAGCGGGCTCATCATCCAACCCGACGGGGGGCATCGCCACGCTATTCAGCGGCGGGAAGGCCATCAACCTCGGCACTCTTGAGGCCTTGGATGTCTCGTTTGCAGAAGCAGTCAACGCCCTCGGGGAGGTTGTCGGCTATGACGTGCTCAGTTCTACCTACCCCTCCGTGTCTCACGCGTTTCTATACAGCAACGGCAGGATGATGGATATCCACTCGGCGTCCCTGTTCCCCTCCGGCACCCTCGCTCTGGGGATCAATAGATCCGGAGAAGTCGTCGGATACGGCTGGATCAACGGTTCCGCTTTCCACCCGTTTCTCTACAGCGGAGGCCGGATGGTAGACCTGGGTACTCTCGGTGGTACCCAAGCGTCAGCCGTGGCCATCAACGATGCGGGAGCGATTGTGGGCGGATCCGTGACCGCCGGCGGCATCCAACACGCGTTCGTCTATTCCAGCGGCAAAATGGCCGATCTCGGGGTGCCGCCTGGCGCCAACTATTCCGGGGCGACCGCGATCAATGGCGCCGGCCAGATCGCCGGCTATATTGCGGTCAACAACTCCAGCCACGCGGCCCTCTACAGCCAAGGTGTCTGGACCGACCTGGGGGCGGTGGCTGGGGCGCTGGGGACTAACGCAACCGGAATCAACGATTCGGGCCAGATCGTCGGCACGGCAGTTTTTCAAGCGGTCTACAAACCGTTTAAGCCAGCCAGGCATACCGGATTCATCGTCCGAAATGGCGCTCTGGTCGATCTCGATACGCTGATTCCCGCCAACTCCGGCTTCACCATCTCGGGTGCATCTGGGATCAACGATTCGGGCGACATCCTCTGCAACGCCAAAACGAGCAGCGGCGCGTCGCACGCCGTCCTGCTGACTCCGAAATAGCTCCTCGTTCACTCCCCACTCTTGTCGAGCGGCACCTCGAAGTAGAAGAGGTCCTTGCCGGTGGCGGCTTCGCGGAGGCCGGTGAGGTAGAGAGTGGATCCGCTTTGCCAGGTGGCGCGGAAATAGAAGAAGCCGCTGGCGGAGTCTTTGGGGGCGAGCATGCGGGCAGCGAAGGCGCGGCCTTCGATCTGCCACTCGCCGAGCGGATTCTTCTTTTTTGACAGATGTATCGGGGCTTGCGGGACCGGACCGGAGTAGACACTGGGAGCGCTGGGGCCGGAGATGTACTTCAAATCGGCGGCCGGCGTGGCTTCCACCCGATCACGATCCGGCAGGACGAAGGAAACTTTGAGGCTGTCGAGCGCGATGGCCTGTTTCGAGTCGTTCTGAATCACGACCAGGACGGGCAGGACGCCGTACTTATAGGGATTCACCTTCCCGAAAGCGGGCTCGGTCTCCGCATCGGAGCGGAGCGCGACGGCCGCGACGGTGACGCCGGAGATGGCCTGGCGGGTCGGATAGCTCGAGGCCGGGCCGGGCTTGAAGGCGGGCTTGTCCTTTTCGCCCGCAAACGCGGCGGCTATACTCAGGAGTACAATCAACGACTTGCCTGTGAGCGTCCTCATCATCTACCGCCTCCTGGAGATCCTGGCGTCCCCCCTCATCGTAGTGTATTTGCTGCTTCGCGGCCTCAAGGATCGGAGATACCTGAAGAGCCTCTGGCCGCGCCTGGGATTTCTTCCGCGTTCGTACCGGCAGACGGGACAGGCGGCCATCTGGTTGCACGCGGTTTCGGTCGGAGAGGTGCTGGCGTCCGCGGCACTGGTGCGGGAGTTGAGGGCGCGGCTGCCGGAAGCGGCGCTCTTCCTCTCGGCTTCGACACTGGCGGGCAAGGCGGCGGCCGAGGACAAGCTGGGCGGGCTGGCCGAGGGAGTATTTTACGCGCCTATCGACTACTGCTTCGCGGTGCGCAGGGTGCTGAGGACCATACGGCCGCGCGTGGTGGTGGTGCTCGAAACCGAGATCTGGCCGAACCTGTATCGCGAGGCCAAGCGGGCGGGGTGCGGGCTGGTCATTGTGAACGGGCGCATTTCGGATCGTGCCATGCCGCGCTACCGGAAGCTGCGCTGGTTCTTCGGGCGCGTACTCGGCCTGGCGGACGCGATCCTGGCGCAGAGCGGCTTGAATCGGAACCGCTTTTTGGAGCTGGGGGCGCCGGCGGAGAAGGTCCAGGTTGCGGGCAACCTGAAGTACGACTTCGATCCGCGGGGCCAGGAACCGCCGGAGGCGCTCCTCGCGTTCTTCGAGCGCGCGAAGCCGGCCGAGGTGTGGATCGCGGCAAGCACCATGCCGCCCGCGGCGGCGGACGATCCCGACGAGGACGAAGCCGTGATTGCGGCTTTCCGCGAGGTGGCGCAGTCGCATCCGGGCCTGCTGCTGGTGCTGGCGCCGCGCAAGCCGGAGCGGTTCGACCGCGCGGCCGAGGCGCTGGCGCGGGCGGGCATCGCTTTCACCCGAAGGTCGGAGATGAAGGGTGGGGGCGCAGCGCTGCTCCTGGATTCGATCGGGGAGTTGGGATCGTTGTTCGGGCTGGCCGATGTGGTCTTCATGGGCGGAACGCTGGCGCGGCGCGGAGGGCACAATGTGATCGAGCCGGCGTTCTTCGGGAGACCGGTGATCGTAGGGCCGCACATGGAGAACTTCGCGGAGATCGCGGCAAGGTTCGCGGCTGCCGGGGCGCTGGTCCCTATCGGGGGCGCGGCGGAGTTGGCGGGCGCGGTGCGCGGGCTGCTCGAAGACGGTCCACGGCGGGAACGGATCGGAGCGGCGGCGCGGGCGGCTGCCGAGAGCGAGCGCGGGGCGACGGCGCGAGCCGCAGGCGAAATCGCGCGGGTCTACGCGGCGAGCCTTCCGCGTTACCGCGCGGCGGCGGCGGCCCGCCTCGCGCTGTGGCCGCTGTCACGGCTGTGGCTCGCGGGAGCGGCCGTCAAGCGCTGGCTTGGCACGATGCGTCAGAACCGCCTGGCGACGCCCGTGATCAGCGTCGGCGGTTTGGCGGCGGGCGGCACGGGCAAGACTCCGCTGGTGCTCTGGTTGGCCGAGCGGCTGAAGGAGCGGGGAACCGAGCCGGCGATCCTGACCCGGGGATACCGGCGGCGCGTCGCCCAGCGGCACACCGTCATCGCGCCGGGCGAGCGCGCGCCGGCTGAGTTGACCGGCGATGAGGCGCAGATGTATGTGCGGGCGGGGATCGGGCCGCTGGGAATCGGGGCTGATCGCGCGGGCGCGGGCCGGCTCATTGAGCAGCGGTTCGGGCCGCAGGTGTTCCTGCTCGACGACGGATTCCAGCACTGGCGGCTGGCGCGGTCGCTCGATATCGTGGTGCTGGACGCGCTCGATCCATTCGGCGGCGGCGCGGTGATTCCGCTGGGGAGGCTGCGCGAGCCGCTGGCGGCGCTCGCCCGCGCGGGCGCCATCGTCGTGGCGCGAGCGGCGCCCGGAGAGAGCATCGCCGCGATCGAGGCGCGGGTGCGGGAGTACAACGCGACGGCGCCGGTTTTCCGGTCGCGCGTCGTATCGCGCGGGTGGCGCGATGCGGCGGGCGGGACCGCAGCTTTGCCGCCGCGCGTTGCCGCCTTCTGCGGCCTGGGCAACCCGGAATCGTTCTGGCGCACGCTGCGCGAGATGGGTGTCGCCCCGGTGTGGCGGCGCGCCTTCGGCGATCATCACCGCTACCGCCGCCAGGAACTGGCGCAGATGGCGGTGGAGGCGCGGGTGGCGGGCGCGGAGGCGCTCCTCACCACGGAGAAGGACGTCGCTAACCTGGGTGTGGGGTGGCGGGAGGCGGTCGAGGGGCTGCCGGTGCTGTGGCTCGAAATCGGAATCGAAATCGATCAAGACGAGGCGTTGATGAGGCTGGTGGAGGCGCCGCTTTCGAGATCGAGCAGGAACCGCTTGCGAGCGAGCCCTCCGCCGTAGCCGCCCAGCCCGCCGCCAGCCGCGATTACGCGATGGCAGGGCACGATGATGGCGACTGGATTGGCTCCGTTGGCTGCTCCCAGGGCGCGCGCTGCGCCCGGATGGCCGAGTTGGACGGCGAGTTGGCTGTAGGCGCGCGTTTCGCCGTAGGGGATGCGAAGGAGGGCGTTCCAGACCTGAAGCTGGAACGGGGTGCCGTGCAGGTCGAGCGGCAGGTCGAACGTGCGGCGGGTGCGGGCGAAGTATTCGGCAAGCTGGCGCGCCGCCTCGCGGATGGGAGGGTGGGAGTCATCCGGCTCGCCATCCAGCACGGCCGGCCGGTCGAAAAGCACGCGCGCGATGGCGTCCTCCGCGGCCTCGATGTAGAGGGAGAATCCGGGCGCGGCGTCAATGGTGGCCCAGGGCATTCTAAGACAAGTTTAGGACAAGCTGAAGCATGGGCCAAAGTGCTAGCATGTGAGCAGTTCCGTGGAGGGTGCGTCGTGACCCTGAAGACCAGCGCTTCCAGCTCGCCGGGCTCCCTCATTCTGGTGCGCTTACTCGTGGGCGCGGTGTTCCTGTCCGAGGGCGTCCAGAAGTTCCTGTTTCCGGCGGCCCTGGGGGTGGGACGGTTCGTGAAGATCGGGATTCCCGCGCCGTCTTTCACTGCGCCATTTGTGGGTGTGGTCGAAATTGCCTGCGGGGCGTGCCTGATCCTCGGCCTTCTGACACGCCTGTCTGCGATTCCCCTCCTGATCGACATCTCCGTCGCGATCGCGACGACCAAGGTGCCGATGTTTCGGCATCAGGGTTTCTGGCCGGCGGCGCACGAAGCGCGAACCGATTTCTGCATGCTGCTGGGTCTGGTGTTTCTGCTGTTGGTGGGAGCCGGGCCGTGGTCGCTCGATCGGATGTTCGGGCGCCGCTGAGCGTCAGGGCGGAGACTCCGCTCAGGCTCGTGCCCTGGTGAGATGTCCCTGTGCCGGGCCACAGGCGCGTGAATAAGCCTTCACCCAAGCGCCTCAGCAGGCCAGCGCTCCCTGCTATAATTGAGGTCTATTTAGGGTGGTGGGTTTATGGCTTCTGGGGCAGCCGTGGAAAAGAAGGTTATCCTGCTGAAACCGCGAGGTTTCTGCGCAGGGGTGGTGCGGGCGATCGATGTGGTCAAGATCGCCCTGGACCTGTATGGATCGCCGATCTACGTTCGCAAGGAAATTGTGCATAACCGGCACGTCGTCGACCAATTGCGAGAGGCCGGTGCGGTGTTCGTGGAGGAACTGGACGAGGTGCCGATGGGCGCGCGGGTGATTTTCAGCGCGCACGGAGTTTCGCCGGCGGTGCGCGATCAGGCGCGTGAGCGGCACCTGCGGGTGATCGACGCCACGTGTCCGCTGGTGACCAAGGTTCATCTGGAAGCGGTGAAGTTCGCCCGGGATGGTTTTACCATCGTGCTGATCGGGCATCGGGACCATGACGAGGTGATTGGAACCCTGGGCGAAGCGCCTGGCAACACGGTGCTGGTCTCGAACCCGGCCGACGTGGACCGGCTGAAGCCCCGAGATCCGAAGAAGATGGCGTATCTGACCCAGACCACGCTGAGTCTGGATGAAACCACGGACATCGTGGCGCGTCTTAGAGACAGGTTTCCGGCGATCATTGGGCCCCCGGCGCAGGACATCTGTTACGCCACAGAGAACCGCCAACTGGCGGTCAAGGCGACGGCGCCGCTGTGCGATGTGCTGCTGGTGGTTGGTTCGCAGAACAGTTCGAACTCGAAGCGGCTGGTTGAGGTAGCCAAGAACTCGGGAGTTCCTGCGTACCTGGTGGATGATTCGTCCCAGGTGGACGCGTCCTGGATCGCGAATGCCGGAACGGTGGCGCTGACGGCTGGCGCGTCGGCCCCGGAGAACCTGGTCGAAGACCTGATCGCGTATTTGAGATCGCGCGGTTTTGACCGGTTGGAGGAACTGGACCTGAAGGACGAAGATGTGAGGTTCACCTTGCCGCCACAACTGGCGCGGGTGGCCGGACCGCTGACCTCGATTACTACGCAATGACCCCTGGCGTTCGCATTGCCGAGACGCTCGCGACACGCGCGGCCGAGGCTGGCCGGCGCGCATCCGAGTATCTGCTCAAGCTGCAGGACCCGCGCGGTTACTGGCGAGTCGAACTGACGGCGGATACGACGCTAGAAGCGGACTACATCCTGCTGGAGTTGTGGCTGCATCCGCCGGAGAACGGCGAGTGGAACCCTCCCACGCGGTCCAAGATCGAGAAAGCGGTGCGGTCGATCCTGGCGCGGCAGCTTCCCGACGGCGGATTCAACATCTACCCGGAGGGGCCGGCGGACATCAGCGCCACGGTGAAGGCCTACTTCGCGCTGAAAGTGGCGGGCGTGCCGGGGGACGATCCGCGAATGGCCGCGGCCAGGGAGCGAGTGCTGGCGCTGGGCGGCATCCAGCAGGCCAACAGCTACGTCAAGATCAATCTCAGTCTGTTTGGGCTGTATCCGCGGGAGGAGTGCCCTTCTGTGCCGCCGGAGATGATCCTGCTGCCCGGGAAATTCCTCTACCGAATGTCCTCCTGGACGCGCGCCATCGTGGTGCCGCTGGCGATCGTTCACTCGCACGCTCCGGCGCGGCCTGCGCCGGCGGGCTTCACGCTGGAAGAGCTGTGGCTGCCGGGCGCGAAGTTCAGCTACCGGCATCAAGAGAGGCTCTTTAGCTGGCGGAATCTCTTCTTCATGGGCGACCAGTTGGTCAAGTTCTGGGAGCGGCACGGGCTCCAGAGCATTCGCAGAAAAGCGATCCGGGAGTGCGAGCGCTGGATGCTCCAGCGCACGCGCTACACCGACGGGCTGGGCGCCATCTACCCACCCATGATGTACATCATCATGGCGCTGGACTTGCTGGGGTACCCGCCGGATCACCCGGATCGCGTGGAAGCCGAGAGCCAGTTCGAGCGGCTGATGGTGGACGACGGCGAGCGGTTCTTCTTCCAGCCCTGCTTTTCGGTGGTGTGGGATACGGCGATCGCGGCCTTTGCGCTGGGGGAGTCGGGCGCGCAGGCGGGCCACATGCAAGCCACGGCGGAGTGGCTGCTGTCGAAAGAGGTGCGGCGCAAGGGCGACTGGTCGGTGATGAGGCCGAACCTGGCGCCGTCGGGATGGTACTTCGAATACGCCAACGAGTTCTACCCGGACATCGACGACACGGCCATGGTGCTGCTGGCGTTGCGCCACGCCAAGGCGAAAAACACAGGGGCGCAGCGGGCGGTGGAAAAGCGGGCGCTCGACTGGCTGCTAGGCATGCAATCGAAGGACGGCGGGTGGGCGGCTTTCGACGTCGACAATACCTGGACGGTGCTGGCCGACGTGCCGTTCGCGGATCACAACGCCATGCTCGACCCGACGTGCCCGGACATCACGGGGCGTGTTCTCGAGGCCATCTGCGCCTCGGGCGGCCTCGAGCCCGATCATCCGGCGGTGCGGCGGGGCGTGGCGTATCTGCTGAGGACGCAGGAGGCCGACGGAAGCTGGTATGGGCGGTGGGGCGTGGATTACGTCTACGGCACCTTTCTCGCGCTGCGCGGGCTCAAGGCCGCCGGAGTGGGCGACCGCGAGGCGCCGGTGCTGCGCGCCGGCGAGTGGCTGCGCTCCGTTCAGAACGCGGACGGCGGGTGGGGCGAGAGTTGCGAGAGCTACCGGCAGAACGCCTTCGTGCCCGCGCCGAGCACCGCCTCCCAGACGGCCTGGGCGCTGCTGGGCCTGGCGGCGGGCGGCGACGCCAACAGCCTGAGCGTGCAGAAAGGGATCGAGTACCTGGTGCGGACCGAGCGCGCCGACGGCGGCTGGGACGAACCCCTGGCCACCGGTACCGGATTCCCGGGAGTGTTCTACCTGACCTACCACCTTTATCGGGACGCTTTCCCGCTGCTGGCGCTGGCGGAGTATCTGAAGGCGCGCGAGAGTTTCGAGACGCAAGGCATGGGGGGGATTCAATGAGGTTTCCGCTGTCGATGACGGCCGGAATGGCGGGCTACATCCTGAAGAACAAGCTGCGGCCGCCCCGGCAATGGCAGCGGGATCTGGCGCCCGTGAACGGAGGCGCGAATCCGTTCCAGATCCTGCACCAACACCACAACGGCAACGGGAAAACGCACCCCATGATCAAGAAGCGGTTCCCGCTGGTGCTGATGCTCGAACCGCTGCACGCCTGCAACCTCACCTGCACGGGCTGTGGCCGGATTCGCGAATACGAGACCACGGTCACCAAGCGGCTGTCGCTCGAGCAGTGTTTGAAGGCAGTGGACGAGTGCGGAGCGCCGGTGGTATCGATCTGCGGCGGCGAGCCGCTGCTCTACCCGGAGATCGGCGAACTGGTGCGGCAGACGATGGCGCGGGGGCGAACCATTTACCTGTGCACCAACGCGATGTTTCTGCCCAAGAAGCTGAAAGAGTTCAAGCCCGACCCGCGCTTCTTCATCAACGTGCACCTGGACGGCCTGGAAGAGACGCACGATCTGTGCGTCGAGCGGAAGGGCGTCTTCAAGCTGGCCATTGAGGCCATCAAGGCGGCCAAGGCGGCGGGCTTCAAGGTGTGCACGAACACCACGGTCTACAAAGAGACCGACATGGGCGAGTTGGAGAGGCTGTTCGAATACCTCGAGCAGTTCGACATGGACGGGCACATGCTGTCGCCGGGCTACGGGTACTCGGCGGTTAACGACCGGGAGATCTTCCTGACCCGGGACGACGTCCACGAGAAGTTCCAGGCGATCGACCGGCTGGCGAAACGGTTCAAGTTGAACAGCACGCCGACTTACCTCGATTTCCTGAAGGGCAACCGCGAGCTGCCGTGCACGGCCTGGGGCAATCCGACCTACAACATCATGGGCTGGAAAGGCCCGTGCTATCTGATTACAGATGCCCACTACGAGACGTTCGAGGAGTTGATGACGTCGACGCCCTGGGAGAGCTACGGCCATGGAAACGACCCGCGCTGCGAGCACTGCATGGTGCACTGCGGGTACGAGCCTTCGGCCGCGCTCGGTATCAACGCCAAATCCGGAGACACGCTGAAGCTGCTGTCGTGGGCGATCAAGTGATACTAGTTACCGGGGCGAGCGGGTTCGTCGGCTGGCACATCGCCCGGAAACTGGTGGAGCGTGGTTGCAGCGTGCGAGTCCTGGTCCGCCAGACCAGCCGGCTGAGGGAACTCGCGGGCGTCGAGGCGGTGACCGGGGACTTGCGCGACGCGGAATCGTTGCGGCGGGCGGTGGCGGGCTGCGAGCGGGTGTTCCACGCGGCGGCGGACTACCGGCTGTGGGCGCCCGAGCCGCAGGAGTTGTACGAATCGAACGTGGACGGTACGAGGAACCTGCTGGCGGCGGCGCGCGATGCGGGCGTCGGGCAGGTGGTGTACACAAGCACGGTAGGCTGTATCGGGATCCCTAAGGACGGGGAAGGGAACGAGCAAACGCCGGTGGGACTGGACGACATGACGGGCCCTTACAAACGCTCGAAGTTCCTGGCGGAGCAAGTGGCGCTGGAGTTTGCTGCGGGCGGATTTCCGGTGGTGATCGTGAATCCGACGGCGCCCGTGGGAGACCACGATTTCAAGCCCACGCCAACGGGAAAGATCGTCGTGGATTTTCTGAAGGGTGGCATGCCGGCGTATATCGAGACCGGGCTGAACCTGGTGGATGTGAAGGACGTGGCCGAAGGGCACCTGCTGGCGGCGGACAGGGGCAAGCCGGGAGAGCGATACATCCTGGGGAGTCAGAATCTGACGCTGGCGGAGATCTTCGCCCGGCTGGAGCGCGCGAGTGGGGTTAAAGCGCCGGCGCATCGGATTCCGTACGCGCTGGCGTTCGCGGCTGGCGCGGCCTCGACCGGCTGGGCGGCGGTGACAGGGCAGGAGCCGAGGGCGTCGCTCGATGCGGTGCGGATGGCGCGCAAGAAGATGTGGGTTTCGCACGCCAAGGCAGGTGGCGCGTTGGGCTTCGCGCCCGCGCCGCCCGACGAAGCGCTGGCGCGGGCCGTGGCATGGTTTCGCACCGGCGGGTATTGCTAGGTGGCGGAACTGCTCGTGGTGGCGGCCGAACCGCGGGAGTTGCGCGGGATTCTACGGCGCTGCCGGGGCGTCAAGAAGTTGAAGTGGCCGGTGTGGTTCGCGCGAGTTGGAGATCTGAACGCGAACCGGCTGGTGATGGTGGCAAACGGTCCGGGGTCGAAGCTGGCGGGACAGGCGGCCGCGGTGGCGCTCCAAGGGTGCCGTCCGGAGGCCGTGGTTTCGACCGGATATTGCGGCGCGCTCGATCGCGAACTGGTCGCGGGCGAGTTGTTCGTGGCGGTGAGGGTGGAGGCCGATGACGCCGCCTTCGCGGCAGCGGTTCCCGCGGCGGCGGGGCGCCGGGGATGGAAGACCGGGACGCTGGCGTCCTTCGACCGGGTGGCCGGAGTCGTGGAGAAGGGCCGGTTGCGCGAGAGCGGCGCCGCGGCCGTGGATATGGAGGCGGGAGCGGTGGCGCTGGCGGCCAAGCGGGCCGGGCTAAAGTTCTATTGCATCCGCGCGGTCCTGGACCGGGCGGAAGAGGAGTTCGATCTGGACTTCAATGCGCTTCGAGGTGCGGATGGGCGGTTCAGCCGCCTGAAGATCTTGAAGGCGGCGCTGGCCAGACCGCTGGTGCGCATTCCGGAGCTGTTGAGAATCGAGCGGCGCGCGCGGAAGGCTTCGCACGCCCTGGGGGAGTTTTTTGCCGACAGCGTCTTTTGATGTTCCGGCGACGATGCGGGCCGCGGTTTACCGGGGCAACAGCTCGATCTGCGTAGAGCGGGTCCCGGTGCCCGGGATCGGGCCGGGTGAGTTGCTGGTGCGGGTGGAGGCCTGCGGCATCTGCCACACGGATTTGAAGAAGGTGGAGCACAACCTGCTCCCGCCGCCCCGCATCTTCGGACACGAAACCGCGGGTGTGGTGGTGCGAACGGGTGCGGGTGTGAACGGATTCGCGCCGGGCGACCGCGTGATCGCCTTCCATCACGTGCCGTGCGGCGAGTGCTTCTACTGCCGTAGAAAACTCTACGCGCAGTGCCTGGTTTACAAGAAGGTCGGTGTCACCGCAGGGTTCGAGCCGGCCGGTGGCGGATTTGCGGAGTACGTGAGGGTGATGGATTGGATCGTGAGCCGCGGCGTCGAGAAGTTCGGCAGCGGTGTGCCGTTTGTGCGAGCCTGTTTCGTCGAGCCTGTGAATACCTGCCTCAAGGCGGTGGTGCGCATGGAGGCCCAGCCGGACGAGACGGCGCTCATCCTGGGCCAGGGGCCCATCGGGCTACTGTTTACCATGTTGGTGCGGAGGACCGGGGCGCGGGTGGTGGCCAGCGATACCATCGCGCGACGGCGGGAGCTGGCGGCCCGTTTCGGAGCAGAAGAGGTTTTGAATCCTAGGGTTACGGATGTGGACAAGGAGGTAAGGAGGCTCACGGACGGACGTGGCGCCGACCTGGTGATCGTGGCGGCGAGCGTCCCGGGAATCGTCGAACAGGCCATGCAGTGCTCGCGGCCGGGGAGCCGGATTCTTTTGTTTGCCCAAACTTCGCATCAAGAACGTGTAGAATTGTCAGGAGCGGACATTTGTGTCGGCGAAAGGAGCCTGTTGGGCTGCTACAGTGCATCTGTGGATTTGCAGAGCGAGTCGGCCCGGCTGGTCTTTAGCGGGGAACTCCCTGTTGAGGACCTGGTATCCGATCGTCTGCCGCTCGAGCGCATCAGCTCCGGAATCGAACTGGCACTACACCCGGATGAACATTCACTGAAGATCGTCGTAGAACCACACGAGAGCCGCTGACCGCGGCCAGCAGGTGCTGGCGCGGAGCGGCAGTTCGGGTTCCTGAGGAGAATGGGGACTGTGAATACAGAAATGATGGCTGCCGTACTGTACGGTAAGGAGCACATACAGGTCGAGCCGGTGGCCGTTCCGCGAATTGGGGAAGGGGACGTGCTAGTCCGCGTCAAGGCGGCCCTGACGTGCGGCACCGACGTAAAAGTGTTCCGGCGGGGGTACCATGCGCGGATGATCGTTCCTCCGGCGGTGTTTGGCCACGAGCTGGCCGGCGACATCGTGGAAGTAGGAGCGAAGGTCACCAGGTTTCGCGTGGGGCAGCGCGTCGTGGCGGCGAATTCGGCACCGTGCATGGAGTGCTTTTACTGCCATAAGGGGCTCCAGAACCTGTGCGAGGACCTGCTGTTCAACAACGGGGCGTACGCCGAGTTCATCCGCATTCCGGCGCGCATCGTCGAGCGGAACATGTACGAGCTTCCGCCCGACATGAGTTACCAGGATGCTGCGCTGGCAGAGCCGCTGGCGTGCGTGCTGAAGGGCGTGGAAGACAGCGGGCTCAAAGCGGGCGACTCCGTGGCGGTGATCGGCATGGGGCCGATCGGGCTGATGTTCGTGAGGCTGGCGAAGGCGGCCGGCGCCCGAGTGATCGCGTTGGGCCGGCGGCAGACGCAGCTATCGCGGGCGGAGATGCTGGGCGCAGACGAACTGATCTCGACCGCCGAGGTGGAGAGCCCGGTGCGGGCGGTGCAGAACCTGACCGGCGGGCGCGGCGCGGACGTGGCGATCGAGGCCGTAGGCAAGCCGCAGACCTGGGAGCTGGCGATTCATTTGGTGCGCAAGGCGGGGACGGTCAACTTCTTCGGAGGCTGTCCGAGCGACAGCCGCGTAGCCGTCGATACGGCGCTGCTGCACTACTCCGAGATCTCCTGCCGGGCCAGTTTCCATCACACTCCCGCGCTGATTCAGAAGGCGCTGAGGCTGGTGCGCGACGGCGTGATCACCTCGCGCGACTTCGTGAACCGGCAGGAGCCTCTGGCCAACCTGCTGGAAGTGATGCGCCATCTGATGAGTCACAACGGACACCTGAAGACCGCGATTATTCCCTAGCCGCGGTGAGTCCGTGTTCTTACCGCCCATCGAGTTCGTGAAATCCCCGGAAGCCATGGCGTGCGCCTACGCGCCCGACGAGGCGCGCCGCTACACGCGCTGGCTGGCCACTCGCCACTACGAGAACTTCCCCGTGGTCACGTTCCTGCTGCCGCGCAGGCTGCGCCAGGACTTCTACAACGTGTACGCATTCTGCCGCTGGGCGGACGACCTGGGCGACGAGACCGGAGACGTCGAGGAGAGCCTGCGGCTTCTGGGATGGTGGCGCAGCGAGCTGGACGCGATGTACGCAGGCGAGACGCGGCATCCGGTCTATGTGGCGCTGAAGGAAACCGTGGCGCGTCACGACCTGCCCAGGGAACCTTTCGTCGACCTGATCCGGGCATTCGTTCAGGATCAGACGGTAACGCGCTACAACGACTGGGACGAGGTGTTCGACTACTGCCGCCATTCGGCCAATCCGGTAGGCCGGCTGGTGCTTTACCTGTGCGGCTACCGCGACGAGGAGCGGCAGGCACTCTCGGACGCAACCTGCACGGCGCTGCAACTGGCGAACTTCTGGCAGGACATTCCGCTGGATCTGAAGAAGGGGCGGATCTACATTCCGCTGGACGCCATGGAGCGCTACGGCTACACGGAGGAGGACCTCATGGCGGGACGCGAGTCGCCCGCCTTCCGCGCCGTGATGCGCGAGATCGTGGGGATTGCGCGCGGGCTGTTCGCGCGCGGGTTGCCGCTGGCGGGCAAAGTGGACCGGAGGCTGTCGGGCGACATCGACCTGTTCAGCCGGGGCGGGATGCTGGTGCTGGAGAAGATCGAGGCGCAGGATTATAATGTGCTGCGGCGGCGTCCCACGGTGACGAAGGCCGAGCGCGCCTGGCTGTTGCTGGGAGCGCTGGGGCGCCGGGTGTTCCCGAAACCGGAATGACCGACCTGGAAACCTCGTACGCAACCTGCCGGCGAATCGCAAAATCGCGGGCGCGGAACTTCTACTACTCCTTCGTGCTGCTGCCCAAGGCGCAGCGCAACGCCATCTGCGCCATCTACGCCTTCATGCGCCACTGCGACGACCTGAGCGACGATCCGCAGGCAGGCCCCCTTCCGGGAGACGCCCCCAGGGAGGCCATCGAGACCTGGCGGCGCGAGATGGACGCCGCGCTCGAGGGCCGCTTCGGGGAGAATCCGCTGTGGCCGGCGTTCCACGATACGGCCGGGCGCTACAAGATCCCGCCGGTGTACTTCCACGAGATGATCGAGGGCGTGCTGAGCGACCTGGGCCCGCGCCGCGTCCAGAGCTTCGACGAGCTCTACCGCTACTGCTACCAGGTGGCAAGCGTGGTGGGGCTGACGGTGATCCACATCTTCGGCTTCAAGGGCGCGGAGGCGCTGCCGCTGGCGGAGAAGTGCGGCGTGGCGTTCCAGTTGACCAACATCCTGCGCGACGTGCGCGAGGACGCGGGGCGCGACCGCGTGTACCTGCCGGCGGAGGATCTGGAGCGCTTCCACGTGGAGGCGCGGGACCTGGCGGAGGGCAAGCGCACCGACGAGTTCGTGGACCTGATGGAGTTCGAGGCGCAGCGGGCGCGGGCTTACTACACGGAGGCGGAGCCGCTGGTGGATATGGTGGATCCGCACAGCCGGGCCTCGCTGTGGGCGCTGATCGAGATCTACTCGCGGCTGCTGGAGCGGATCGTGCACACGAACTACGACGTGCTTTCGCGGCGAGTGGAGCTTTCGGGGCGGGAGAAGGTGCGGATTATTCTGCGGGCGGCGGTGGGGGGCCGGTAGGAGAGGAGCCGGGATAGCGGAGGCGGAGCCGAGGTTGGCGCTGAATTGGGCCGGCGAACTCTTTGCTGGGGGCGGCGTTTCTGGAGCTGGCGGAGGGAATTGAACCCACGACCCTCTGATTACAAATCGTGAACTTACGAAGAATCAATAACTTAGCACTAGGCACAACTATTGCGCGTGGTTCTCAAGGGTTGCTAGTTTCCA
>Ga0265316_10001471_pt1 | contig 25244 bp, 22 predicted proteins | sample 4522metaG_FD_202092 | JGI IMG/M metagenome (GOLD analysis project Ga0265316, IMG submission 202092) | Rhizosphere microbial communities from Carex aquatilis grown in University of Washington, Seatle, WA, United States - 4-5-22 metaG | ecosystem: Host-associated > Plants > Roots > Rhizosphere >... | reverse complement strand
CACACATTTCTCAGTCCACAGGACGCCTTATGGCAGAACAATCAGCCGCCGAAAGCAATAGTACCCAGCCCCAAATTGCTCACAAAGAAACCCTGGCTGCCCAACCGCAAGCACACAAAGAAACTAACGTTACCCCACCGCAAAAAGAAGCAAATAAGCCCACAGTAGCAGCCGAAGCAAACCAGCACACCCAACCCGCAGAGGAACAACCGGTTGCACAGGCAGAAACTGCTGCAACCCCACAACCCCCCGAATCCTCACAAAAAACCGAGCCATTGTCTCTTCATCTCGCTGATGATTACTTCGCAGCGAAAGATTACGTCAGAACCTACAACGCATGTAACAAACTGCGCCAGAATCTCTCCGGCAAGGAATTTGATCTGGTGAGAGATTTTCTGTCTTTTCGAATGGCGTTTTGTATGGCGCAAAAATCCAATCCCGACAAGGCAAATGAAATGTTCAGGGCTGTTTCTGAAAGCCAGTCAGTCACACTGAAAGCCCTGGCCAATTATAATCTGTGCCTGTTAGAGATGAATTCAGGTCAATATCTAAAGGCCCGAACGAGGGCATACAAGACTATTGGCCTGACCGGAGCAATCGCTTCGGACTACAAGTGGGCTCTCACCCTGGAGCGAAACTGCCAGTTCCTCGCCGCTGAGGCGATTGCAAGGCAGGTCTTATCTTTGTCTGACGCCGACAAAGAACTTCCGAAGCAAGTGTGGTACCGCGAAGAAGAAAAAGACCCACTGACGGGATTAAACGAAGTTGAGCTGCAAAAAGTTTTAAACGCCGGTATCGAACGATTCAACACGGGCCTGCTGGCCCCACAGATTAAGAGCGTTGAATCAAGCACCGATTCGTCGGCTGTTGCTCACTGGTCCGTGATTTGCAATGGTCCCGGCATAGAAGAGCTTATGGCAAGATTCGCCTCTAACGCCGGAATCGACTTGAAATGGGCACAGCATACCGAAGATAGTTCTCCAACCGAACAGAAGCCCGCCGGCTGGAATCGCTCTGTTTGCCTTTATTTGCCTGCGGCTACAGCTCAACAGGTCACCTCGATTGCCACAGGGGCCGTAGGTCTGCTCGCACAAATCAATGATACAAACGGCATAATAATAACCGACCCAACCGAATATTACGTACTGTCAGAACATACTCGCATGCTTAATGAATACTCAATCTGGCTTTGGCGAAAACTGCTTCTGACATACAACGACGACCACCGCATAGCGAACATCCATTTTGTGCTGGGTGTTTTGCAGGAACAGAAAGGTCAGACAAGCGAAGCAATCAGCGAATATAAACTCGTGGCCAATCGCTATGCCAAAACATCTCTGGCGCCTACTGCCCTGCTGCATTCCAGCCGGCTAAAGACAAGTTTGCGGGATTACCCGGGCGCAAGCCGGGACCTCAAACAGCTTATTGAACAGTACCCGGAAAACGAGTTGATTGGACAGGCATATCTCAACCTGGCGGAAACCACAATGAAAGCTGGTATGTACGACCAGGCCTGTTCACAATATAGAAAAACATACGCCCTCGCCCTTTCAACCGAATTCAAAGCCGTTGCCGCCCTCGGAGCAGGAAAATGTTTCTACCAGCAAAAGGAGTATGCCCCCGCGCTGAAATGGCTGACTATGTACCTTGAAACGATTGATGCGCAACAACTCACGGCCAAAAAATCGGCAAAGCCGGAATCGCAGAACAACCCCGAACTTTATACTGCCTACCTGCTGCTGGGCAAAACGCATCTGGCCCTTGGAAATCTTCAGCAGGCCTGTGAAGCACTTGAGCGCACAGCGAAAAAAGCCAATGCCAGCGACGACTACGCCGAGGCAATCTCGACCCTTGCCGAAGCTCAAATAAAACAGCATGATTTCGTTACCGCACTGAAAACCGTTGAAAATGTTCGTCCGTGGTCGTTTTCACAGGAACAGACCACACGGTTTCTTTTGCTTAAAAGCGAAATTTTGCGAGAATCCGGGCTGGTCGAGCAGGCCTCTGCACTGCTGGCCGACAGGATTCAATACCTCACCAATACCAAATTGAAAGCATACGTGACCCTCGAAATGGCCAGGTGTGAAATTGCCGCAAATCATCTTGACCTTGCCAGGTCATACCTTACGGAAGCTATTTCATCAATTAACGCAGGGCCGGATGCCCAGACGGCTTCGCTCGAACTGGCCGAAGTATGCCTGAAACTTAAAGATTATCGACAGACCCTTTCCATCTGCAAACAATTACTCGACTCATCGCCACCGGAACAAATAAAACAGAAGGCGTCCAAGCTCCTCTCTGCCGCCTACAGCAACCAGAAGGATTACGACAAAGCGGCTATGGCGTTGCTTGCGTCGCCGACTATCCAAAACACAATAAAAGAAAAGAAAACTGATACATCAGAGAAGTAATAATGACCGTGAAAGATAAAAATTCGGGCAGATGCCAAACCGCAAAGAACGGCTCTTTGAGCGTTCGCTTCGGCTGTTTGAGCATATATGCCTGCGTTCTGTTTTTTGTGTCCTTTGCCTGTAACATTACCAGGGGCCAGTTCGATACCGACGAAATTGATCCGACCGCACTGCTGACAATCGATTCGGCCCCCCAACAGCCGGAGTTTTCTGATATTCAAATAGCATCACACGCTGAGTTATTGACCCTGTCCGGCGAGTCGATAACAAATCATCCGATTGCCTATTTACTTCAGTCCCCAGGCACAATTACGGCAAACTTTGCATCTGAAGTAAACGATACTTTGCCACAAAACATACCTTCGCCTGTCGAAACGTCTTCCAAGACTCAACTAATGGAAAGCAGGATAAGCTCACTGCCCAAGGACAACGATAATAACAAGCCCGATGAGCTTAAAAAAATGATTGAGCTGGTCCGGTCGGTAAAATTAGAGCCGCGTCAGCCGGCCCAACAACCGGCGCCGCCCGTCGTAGAGCCAGTCGCCGAACAGCCGTCGCAGCGGGTTCAGACGCAACCAGATGAAAGCTCGACCAGTAATGAAACGCTCCGGCTTGTTGAAAATCAGTTTAAAGACCCGAATTTAATCAGCAATCCTTTTGAGCTTGCGGAAATCCTGTTTAAAAGCGGCAAACAGGCCCAGGCAGGAATATGTTACAAACAGGCGCTAAAAGTACTGCCGGCTGATGACCCGAATTTTGCGACTGAAAGAGCATGGATATTGTTCCAAATAGGCAATTGTTTTAAAGATGAAGACCCTAACACGGCAAGGGAAAGTTACGCCGAATTAATTAGAACGCATTCCAATTCGCCCTGGGTCGAGGTTGCCAAGACGCGATACAGCATCATCGAATTGTATCAGCAGGATAATCCCGGGGAGCTAATCCGGCAATTTAACAGGCCAAAACAATAACAAAGGGAGTATGATAAGTGACTGAGACAAAAAACGGCCAGTTCGACAAGACAAAAAACGTGCTCCTGGCAATTAAATCGCCGCAGATCATCAGGCCGGTGCTCGAAACCCTCGCACGTAAGGGCATACGAGGACTGGTGGCCGGCAATACCCGTAATGCCCTTGATTTTCTCGACAAAACCGATTTCACAATGATAATTATCGAAGACATGATACCTCGTCACTCGGGCGACCCGGCTCATAAAGACGGCGCATTCGAATTGCTCGCCAAAATCAAAAAGGATACCCCGGAACTGCCTGTCGTAATGATAGCAGCCGACAATGACGGCCCAACGTGCACCAGCCGGCAAATAGTTGAAACTGCCGTCAAAGCGATACTCGCGGGCTGCTGTGATTTTCTGTCTCAACCCGTTAGCCAGGACGATATCGAAAAACTTTTAGACACAATTATCCCCTGCAAAACCGTGCAGGCGGTTATTTCCGCTGAAGAAGGTACAAACTGCGTCTATAAAATCATCGGGGCAAGCCCGGCTCTCGTGCAAACAGTCCGGCTGGCCCAGAAAGTGGCGACCACGTCCGCGCCGGTATTGATATGCGGCGAAAGCGGAACAGGCAAAGAGCTTATATCATACGTCGTTCATTACAGCAGCAAACGCGTAAAAGGACCTTTCGTAAAGGTAAATTGCGCTGCTCTGAGTGAAACCCTGCTTGAAAGCGAGTTATTCGGGCACGAAAAAGGCGCCTTCACCGGCGCTTACTCCCAGCGAAAAGGACGTTTCGAGGAAGCACACGGAGGAACGCTGTTTTTAGACGAAATAAGCGAGACGCCTCTGTGTTTTCAAGCCAAGCTTTTACGCATTCTTGAACAACAGGATTTTCAGCGTGTTGGCGGCAACCAGAACATAAAAGTTGATGTCCGCATAATAAGCACCACAAACAAAGACATTTCACAGGAAGTGGCGAACGGGCGTTTCCGACAGGACCTTTACTACCGGCTTTGCGGTGTCCGGCTGGTGGTGGCTCCTCTGCGAGAGCGCAAGGATGATCTGCCCAATCTTATATGGCATTTTGTCAATATCTACGCGGGCCAAACGCATCGCCGCATAACCCGTCTCGACACCACGATGATGGACGTGTTCGCGAAATATCACTGGCCAGGCAACATCAGGCAGCTGCGAAACGTCGTCCTGACATCAATGATACTCGGCACGGGTGAAACGCTCTCGCTGACCGACGTATCCTGGCTGTTCAATGAGTTGCAGCCCCTGCCTGAAGTTGTGGATTCCGGCAATCAGGAACCGGATTTCGTAATCCAGCCGGACGGCGCTTTGGCGGGAACGCGGCTGGCCCAGGTTGAAAGGCAGGCAATTCTCGAAACATTGAAACAAACAAAAGGCAATCAGACCAGGGCAGCCAAGGTGCTTGGCATAAGCGACAGGACACTTCGAGACAAAATTCGACGTTATCGGCAACAGGCATCTTTGCAGCCGGTTTAACAATAAACGTGAAATTATAATGAATACGATAAGAGGATAATCATGGCTGACGAAAAAAACGCAGAAGCGAAACCGCAGGAAAAGCCGGCCGAAGCGCCGGCGGAAAACAAAGACAATAAAGACAAAGCCGAGAAAGGCAAGAGTCGCTCGCTTTTACCCATTATAATCGTTGCAGTCATCGTTCTGGTTGCGGCAGGCGCCGGACTCGGGTTGAGCAAATTATTCGCCGGAGGCAGCAAATCACCTTCCGCAGAAGAAACTACGACAGAAAAAGACGCACCTGCCGCAAAAGAAGCCGCCAAACCGGCTGCCGAAAAAGGTGAGAAGTCCAAATCAGAAAAACCTGCCGGCGAAAAATCCAAGGGCGAGGGTTCCAAATCCGAAAAAAACACGGTCAAAGAAGGAGAGCCCTGGTATTTCAACCTGGACCCGGTTGTCGCGAATCTGGACGAGCCGGGGGCAACACGTTATATCAGAGCCGCGTTTATACTCGAAATGAGCCCCGATATAATCGCCGAAAAAGGCACAGCCCTTCTTGAGCAAAAGAAACCGCTTATAGCAAATCTCCTGACGATTTACCTGGCGGGACTAAATATAGAAAAAACCCGGGGCGACAAAAATCTTAAAAGGATACAATCGGAACTTTGCGACACATTTAATGAGCAGCTTTTCCCCGAAAGCAAGCCGATGGTAAAACGTATTTTAATCAAGGAATTCGCCGTTCAATAATGCGTAAAGCCAATAACAACACGGACAGAACAAAGATGCAGCAGCTTTTGGCCTCCATCGGCTCCAGGCACACCGACGCCAGCAAAAATACGGATGCGCCATCATACGACTGGTATCAGCCGCACTGTTTCAACGGTACGCAGATGAAAAAAGTTTCGGCGTTTGCCGCGAAAGTGGCGACGTCTTTAGCCGCCAAATTCGGCGTCCTGTGCCAGAAATCTTCCGAGGTTGCAATAGTTTCGACCAGCGAGCATTTCTCCGCCCAGTTTATCGGTCAGGGACAGACCGACCAGGACAACAAGAGTAAAGGCCCGGTCAACTATTATCTTCCATTCAGCACGGGCCAGGAAGAGGCCTGCGGCTTCGTAAGCATACCGCCGCAAACCGCCCTTATGTGGACAACCCAGTTACTCGGCGATACGGAAACCAAGGAAAACACAACCAGACCTCTATCCGACCTGGAAACATCATTGCTGTTCGACATAGCAAAACTGATTGTCGATGCCATTTCCGCGGCGGCGGAAAAAACCCCCTTCAAAAGCGTCTCCAACGCCGTTATGGACCATTTGCCGCTCCAGCTTAAAGGCACAGAGGAATTTTTTAAAATCACCTTCAATGTTAAAAAGCAGGGATCCGGGACCACTTCAGAGGCACATATACTCATCCTGTCCGAGAAGTTGATTCCGCTTATTACCGACGCCGGGCAGGCAGCAGGCAAATTCTCCGACAAAGAAATTGCCCGCGCGATACAGAATCATATAGAAAAAATATCTATCCCGATTACCGTGCAGTTGGCCACCGTGGCAGTAACGGTTGAGGATGCGTTGAATCTTTCGCCCGGCGATATATTGGTGCTGGATAAAAAAATCGACGAGCCGGCTCATTTGCTCGTTAACGGCAAGCCCATTTTCCGCGGCCGATGCGCAAAATCAGCCGGAAATTACGCCATTGCGATAACAGAACCAGTTGTGGAAACGACGCAATCATAAACATGTTTATTTGAAGGAACAAAATATATGCCTGACACAGCTCAAGCAGTTGAAGAACAGGTCGCACCGGGACAGGGCAGCGCCGCTGAATCAAAGACCAAAGCCCAGGCCGCCGAATTCACGGAAGCCGCTGACTCCCCGACAACGGGTGCGAGCAGCAGCATTGACATACTGCTCGATATGAGCGTGCCTGTAACCGTAACCATCGGGAGCACCCAGGTTCCTATCCGCCGACTTCTGCATCTGGGGCCCGGTTCGGTAATAAAACTCGACAGGTCGGTAGATTCACCAATGGACCTTTATCTCAAAGACACCAAATTCGCGACCGGTAGCATAGTAGTGGTTGATGGGCATTTCGCCGTCAAAATCAAACAAATCCTGGGACTTGGCGAAATGAAACCCGACCAAAAGCAATAACCGAAACCGGCTATGAAAAAAAACAGAACTCTCAACAGAGGATTGAAGAAAGCTAATGGCTGAACCAGCAAAAACAACCGCTCTGCCGCCGACATTTGATAACCCGCTTATGGCGCACAGCAACATGATTCTTGTTGCCGGCCTTGTAATAATACTGACAACACTCATAGTACCCCTGCCGACATTCCTGCTGGATATGCTTATCGCGTGCAGCATTTCGCTGGCCGTGGCCGTCATGGTTATCACGCTTTCCGCCAAAGAGGCGCTCGAGTTGTCCACATTTCCATCGTTACTGCTGTTTACCACGCTGTTCCGGTTGTCGCTCAACGTCGCCTCAACGCGTTTGATTCTTCTCCAGGGCGACGCCGGCAAAATAATCTATACCTTCGGCAACTTCGTCGCGGGCGGCAGTTTCGTCGTCGGCGTCGTGATTTTCCTGATACTCGTCGTCATCCAGTTTATCGTGATTACCAAAGGCGCCGAAAGAATCAGCGAAGTCGCCGCGAGATTCACCCTTGACGCTATGCCCGGCAAACAAATGGCCATCGACGCGGATATGAACGCCGGGCTTATCACCGAAAAACAGGCCACCGAACGAAGAATTAAAATCGTCAAGGAAAGTGAATTTCACGGTGCGATGGACGGTGCCAGCAAATTCATCCGCGGAGACGCCAAGGCGGGCTTAATCATAGTCCTTATCAACGTCGTCGGCGGCATCACGCTGGGATACTCGCACGGTATGTCGATAGCAACAGCCATTAAAACATACTGCATCCTGTCCATCGGCGACGGCTTAGTCAACCAGATACCTGCGGTAATAATTTCCATAAGCTCCGGCTTCCTTGTAACCAAAATCTCATCCCAGCACAGTGTCGGGCAGGACCTCGGCAAACAATTGCTCAAGGGAGGCGAGCCGCTGACTCTGGCGTCTGTGATAATCGCGGGGCTGGCCCTTGTGCCCGGACTGCCCAAAATACCGTTCCTGCTCTTGGCGGCAGGCACAGCCTTACTCGGACGGTCTGCCAGCCAAAACGAAATCAGGGCCCAGAAAAAACCGCAGTCCACAACCGAAAAAAGCAAGGAGACCGAAGCTCCTGTCGAAGAATTACTCGACGTTGACCGCATTTCCGTTCAGGTCGGCGTTCGCCTCATACCGATGGTTGACCCGCGCAAAGGCAGCAGTATTTTTGACCGTATCGGTGCGCTACGCAGAAAATTCGCCCAGCAGTTAGGAATGGTCGTTCCCTTAGTCCGCCTGCGTGACAATATAACCCTTGAGCCAAACGCATACGAAATCCGCCTTTCTGATATGGCCATCGCAAAAGGACGACTCGAACCGGACATGCTGCTGGCTATGGACTCGGGAACCGTTCAAACAAAGATAAAGGGAATCGAGACCACCGAGCCAGTATTCGGGCTTCCCGCCCAGTGGATAAGACCGATGGAAAAAGAGCGGGCGGAGCTGAACGGATACACCGTCATAGACCCGGAATCGGTTTTCATTACGCATCTGTCTGAAATACTGAAGAGGCATGCCTTCGAGATGCTCACCCGTGAAGACGTTCAGCATTTAGTTGACCGCCTGCGCAAAATACAGCCGTCTCTTGTCGGCGACGTTCTCGCAAGCGACAGCCCGGTTTCAATAGCACTGCTCCAGCGAATACTGAAAAACCTTCTCAAAGACCAGCTGCCCATAAGGGAGCTGACGGCAATAATCGAAACGCTCTCCGAATACGCCCCGAAAACCAAAAATACCGCCGTCCTTACTGAAATGGTCCGAAAGTCGCTTGGCAGAACCATTACCGACCGTCTCAAAGACGAAACCGGAAGAATCCATGCGATAACGCTCGATGCCCCGCTCGAGCATCAAATGCTGAACAACATCAAACAGGAAGCGGAGACGGTATCGCTCAATCTGCCCGCGCAGGTAACAATGGAAATAAGCAGGAAAATATCGCAGGCCTGGCGTTCGGCGATGGATAAAGGCAGGGATAAAATTGTATTGCTTTGTGATTCTCGCCTGAGGCCGGCATTAGCCGATATGTTATACAGGGCCGTGCCGAGTTTGCCTGTCGCCGCTTACGACGAAATCGTGCTTGGAACAGAGGTTTTGCCGGCTGAAACAGTTTCCGTTGACCAGCAGCAGCTTACGCCGCCGAACAATCGCCAGCTTGTCGGGGCAGCGTCATAACGTTATTAAAATAGACCTGAAATAAAAACGACCGGATGAAAGAAAACGAACTATTATGTTTATAACTGCTCGACCAATCGCAATAAGTATGGCCGTTCTCTGCTTCTTCGGGCTTAGTTTCGTCGGGGTATTCAACGAGCTGTCGCCTTTCACGTGCTGTGAAAGGGCTCTTATCGGCGCGGTCATTGCATACATAGTAACGTCTATAGTGGTGCAAATAATTAACGCGGTCTTAACCAGCGCTATTATTGACAGATACGCAAACAAGCAAAAGGAAGATGAACGTGCCAGCTGAAACTGAAAGCTTGACAACACAACAGCAGCCGGGCAAGAAAAGCGCCAGCGGGCAGTTCAAAACCGCCAAGCGGGCTTACGCCAGTCAGAACAAAAAGCCGCTTGATGAAAGCCAGATTGCCCAGTATCTGCCGCTCGTTCACAAAATCGCGCAGCGGGCAGCAAACTATCTGAAACCACCCCTGACATACGATGACCTCGTTTCCGCGGGCACGGTAGGACTCGTTAAGGCGGCACGCGATTACGATACATCCTTTAACGCGGAATTTCAAACCTACGCCTATATAAGAATTAAGGGAGCGATTCTTGATGAGCTAAGGGGCTGGGCATTTATTCCGCCAAACGTCAACAAACAGATTCGCCAGGCACTGGATCTCAGCGTCGAAATCACCAAACAAACCGGCAGCCCGCCTACCGAGGATGAGCTTGCCGAAAAACTCGGTGTGACAACGGAACAGGTCTATGAAACGCTCGAAAGCGCCCGCGCGCAGCAATTTCTCTCAATCGACAGAAGCAGCGAAGATACGCCGGCGCTTGCCAACATACTTTCCGAGGCGGACGCAAAAACCCCCGAAGAACAGTTCCAGCAGAGCGAACTCATCGAGCGGTTATCCGAGTCCATTCAACAACTGAACGAACGCCAGAGACAGGTCATTGTGCTTTATTACCAGCAGCATCTTACAATGAAACAAATAGCTGAAGTGTTCCAAATAACTGAGCCGCGTGTCAGCCAGTTGCACGCGACCGCTTTATTCAACCTTTCTTCAAAATTGAGGCCATACGATGACGCCGGAAAATGATTATATAAAACCGGTTGAAAACTTGTCCAATGTCGGCTCACTTACGCCAATTGACAAGCACTCACAGAAACGCCAAAGGCAGCAGCAACGCAAGAATTCAACCAGACAACAGGATATTCCCGAAGATATTCAGGATGAACCGTCAGGTCCGCAAATCAGCAGAACACAATCCGGTTCAGTTGATTACCACGCCTGAATAATCCGGATGAGCGGGAATATAGTTGCTTAATAAAAGGGCATATAACTATGATGCAGACAATGAATCGTGTTTTGAAAAGCAGCGAAGTGGAAATAGACGGAAGATGCAACCTTGATATCGGGCACTCCGTTTCGCCGGCACAACCCGGTAAAAGCAACGCCGGTGCGGCAGCCAACGCCAAAATACTCGATAACAACAACGAATATACGCTGATTGAGCTTACCTGTTCCTGCGGCCAAAAGACACTTGTAAGATGTGAATATGGTGATGTGTCCGCGGCAGGTCAGAAGAAACCCTAACAGGAGACAATATATGAGCATCAAAACAAAAATTATGGTATGGACAGCCACAGCGGCGATACTCCTGCAGTTTGTCGGCTGCTCCCATTCAGAATCCCCCACCCGAACGGATATGCACCTAAACAATCCGTCTGCCGCGAGTTTAACGTCCGCCGAATCACAAGGCCCGACGGCAGTCGAATCAGCCATAGCGTTATCCGACAAATACGCAAAGCTTTCCGAGGAAGCCGCGGCTCTCAGGCAAAGCAAGCAAACACTGGAAGCTGAAAACCAAAAACTCGAAACCGACCTGAAAATTTGTCGCTCGCAACTGGAGCAGGCGCAAAAAGAGCTGACGCAGGCCAACGACCTTTTGGTGCAGACCCGCCTCGAATTGAACAACTGGAAAAATGACGTCCTCGGATTCCGCGGCGAAATGCGTGACGCCCAAAAGGCCCAGCTGGAAACGCTGTATAAAATCATGAAACTTATGGGCGGAGAAGTAAACCAGCCCGGCAATACACAAACCCAGGACTCGAAGGAATAAAAATGAAGGACATCAATCCTGATTTTCGATTCAGCAAATTAAAGATACTTCCGGCTTTATGCTTTATACTGTCGCTTGGAATCACTTCGGCCGGGTGTTCAAAAAACGGGCTTTCTCTGTCGTCGGCCCACGAGGTTTCAAAAAACCTCTCTGGCATCAAAAGCGTTTGTCTGGTCGAACTGGAAAATAAAACCAACTATCCCCAGATATCGGAAGACGTAACCGAATCGCTGCATCAATCACTGCAGAAAAAACAGTGGTTTAATTTGTCGCTGCTGAAACAAACTGACACCGCATGGAAAGCCTTGGAAGTCAGGCCTGACTCGACTTATACGCTTGAACAATTGATGACCGCCCGCAAGCTGCTCGGCACAGATGCCCTGCTTATAGGAACTGTTACGAGTTATTCGCCATATCCGCGTATGGCAATGGGCCTCCAATTGAAACTGGTGGACCTGAGAACCGGCCAGGTTGTCTGGGCGATTCAACAAATCTGGGATGCCGCTGATAAGGCCACACAAGAACGAATTAAGAAATACTATAACCAGCAGTTACGCTCCGATTTTTCACCCATCGGCGAGCAGTTGGCTACTCTAAGTCCCATAAATTTCGTCAAATTCGTAACTTATGAAGTGACCGAAATGATGTAGCCGAAAGGGAAAATAATGCCGGAATTGATAAAAGAACCTATATCGTCCGAAAAAAAGAGGCAACTTGAGAGTAAAACAGGAAATTTATAATTTGGCCCTTAAGTTATTCACAAAACATGCGAAAAAGAGTATGACAGGGTATAATTGTGTAATGGTAGTTAAATGGCAGTGATGAAATGATAGACAAGATAAATATAAATCAGATTTCAGACCATTTTGACGGCTCATCGGCCGGTAAGTCGAATCATTCTAAAGCTGTTAGCAGTAACCAGGCTGACGATACTCTGCAAATCGATAATGCTCGACTGATGGAACAGGCAGTTAACAGTCAGCCGACGACCGATACAGACGCCGTCCAAAAGGCCAGAGAGCTAATCCAGTCAGGCCAGCTTGACACTCCTGCGAACATCAAAGAAGCCGCAGCCAATATTGCAAAATTTGGCGTATAAGACGCCGCAATGATATCGCCCAGGGATGGACGACGTAATTAGCTAAGGATGAGCAAACTTACCCTCGCGGAAACGCGGGGGCCGGCGAGGAAAATGTAAGCAGGGCTTCCCCAACCCCCGTTACTCAACCTCGCCGTTTTTTTTATGCGTAGTAATCGAGAAATCGGCCCTGCGGGCCAAATTCGGCCAACTTTCCAGCCATATCTCTTATGCATTTAGGAATATTGATTTCAACCGGTTTGGATTGGGAATGTTCCCCCCATGGTCTGGAAACCGATAAATCACCAGTGCCATGCAGCAAGCTGGTTTTTACTACCGTGCAGGATATTTTTTTGGCGATTGATTCAACCCTCATCTACCTGTATTATAGCCAACGGTGCCTGTTAAATCAAGCGCAATCGCATAGGCAGGCGATTCGAGACAGAATCAAACCGGTTATAGCAATACAGATATGATTATTATAGGACAAAAGGTGAATCTGCCGATAATTGAAACGAGGCACGATTATGCAGATTATCTCAAAATGTCCGTTTTGTGGTTATTGCTGGCTGCTGGACGATAGTGCAGCCGACAGAAGAATACGGTGCAAACACTGTAACCGCTTGTTCAAGGTGCCTAACCTGGAGGATGTCCCCAAAGCAGTCAAAGCTATAAAGGGTTCGAAGGGCACGGTATATGTGGATGAATCGGGCAGAACCTACGGCTGACAATTCGACCAATCCACAGTCACTTGTCGTGCGAAATCAAAAGGAGACAACGATGAGCAAACAGCCAAGTAATCGCAGGAATTTTATCAAGTATGCAGCCGGGGCGGCAGTGTCAGGGACGTTGATGCTGTCGTGCGCTGAGCCTGCGAATAATACTAAATTGCAATCATCAATAAAGCACCCGGTTTATGATACGGTTGATGTGCTCGTTGTCGGAGGCGGTCCCGCCGGTATAGGGGCTGCGCTGGGAGCTTCACGGGCAGGAGCAAAGGTGCTGTTGATTGAAAACCATTCGTTTTTCGGCGGCGTCGGCGTCTGGTGCGTCGGTATGCCGATTAATCAGATGCGGCCGATGGGAAAACCACGCTCAAAAATCCACGAGCTGGTCATTACGAAACTCCTTGCCCTCGGCAGCCAGGCCTGTCGAATCAATCAGCACCAGCTTTTATGCAACGTCGATTACCTGAAGGTCGCCGTTACCGATGCTTTAGATGAAACCGGCTGCCGATATCTGGTCGCAACACGGGCAGTCGATACAATCGTCGAAGGAAATCGTGTAACGGGCGTCGTTATCGCCACCAAGAATGGCCTGATGACTATCAAGGCCAACGTGGTTATTGATTGCACCGGCGACGCCGATATTGCCTGTTTTGCCGGAGCTGAGACAATGAAAGAGACTGGAAATCTTTCGCCGATGACCTTATGTCTCAGTGTCACCAACGTTGACAAGGAAAAGCTAAGCAGCGTCAATATTAAGGATATGGTGCCTAAGGCCAAACAAAAATACCCGCTCATCCCCCCTGAATGGGGCCTCGTCCAGATTGACCACAGCCACAGTTACGTTATCAATCACGCCGGAACCCGAGCCTTCGCTGAACTTACCCTTGACGCCACCGACCCTGTGATGCGAACCCGCGCTGAGTGTATGAGCCGACGCCAGGTACTCCAGATGATTGATGCGATGCGCGAATTCGGAGGAGACGCTTTGAAAGATGTCGAGCTTACCGGAACGGGAACACAGGTCGGGGTTCGCGAAACACGCAGGGTCAAGGGGCTTTACATTTTGACCGAAGATGACGCCAAGAACGGCGCGCGGTTCAAAGACGTTATCGCTTGGCGTTCAGGATACCTCGATATCGGCTTTGTGCGATTCGAGCAGATGAAAATACACGACGTGCCATACCGGGCGATTGTGCCTGAAAAAATAGACGGTCTGCTTACGGCTGGTCGCTGCATTTCCGCGACACACGAGGCCGCCTCAGCGGGTAAATCAATGGGTAATTGCATTGCCGTGGGGCACGCGGCAGGAATAGCCGCCGCTATGGCGAACAAAAATCGCTGTCAGCCGCGGGAGATTAATGTCGCTAAACTGCAGGACGCTTTGCGGGTCCAAGACGTTGACCTCGAAATCGGCACCCGCGAGCAATCCGGCAGTATGCCTACCTGATAACCTGGATAGACCTCGTTATTTTACGCCGGATGCCTTTGGTGATTTGGAAGATGAAGGATCGCCGTTCGAGTCAATACCAAGCGCGTTTTCAATCCTGGTCAATCTTGTCGAAATATCGGCGAGCTTGGAATCAAGTGAATCCAGCTTTGTCGAAACAGCCTGCCGGTCACTGCTCACCTGCGAAAGCAGTTTCTCCGACAAATTCATATAACGCTCCATCAGGCGTTCGTACGCATCAATAGCACGGGCCGCGTCTGTCTGATACGCAGGTATATCAACTACCGTGTCAACCTCATATTTTTTCCCATTGTCCGGAATAGCCGTTGAGACCGCGGCTGCTATAAGACAAATAACAGCCACCGCACCCGTCACCAGCAAATACCTGTTTTGTTTCATAGCCGATGTGTCCCTTTCGCCCTATTGCGACTCAGCGCCGGCTGTTGCCGGAACCATATCGCTCTTAGCATGCTTATGTTCTTTGGGCAGTGTGAAGAAGAAGGTGCTGCCCTTGCCGGGCTTTGATTGCACCCATATCTTGCCGCCGTAAAATTCGACTATTTTTTTCGTTATCGTCAGCCCAACGCCGGTGCGCTCAAGGTGGTCCCTTGGCGACAGCGTCTGGAATATGCGGAATATCTTCTCGAAGTGCTCATCTTCTATGCCGGGGCCGTTGTCGGCTACGCTGAATTTCCAGTAATTGTGCTCATCGGCCCAGTTGATTACCACTTTACCGTCCGCCTTATCCATAAAGTTCACCGCGTTGCCTATCAGGTTGTAAAACACCTGCCGTATGCTGTTCCTGCCGTAAATAACGGTCGGCAGCGGTTTTTCTATCACCATTTCGACACTTTTCGGAACACCAAGGTCGGCAATTACTTCCGAAACCACGTCGCTGAGGTCCACTTCAACGCTTTTTTCCTTGCGTGCAACCTGCGAATACGCCAGCACGCCGTCGATAAGGTTATACATTCGTTTGACACGGGCTATCAGCAGTTTTATATGCTCCTTGCCCTCGTCACCAAGTTTGTCGCCGTAATCGGTGGATAGCCAGCCCGCAAGCGCGCTGATACCCCGCAAAGGCCCCTTGAGATCGTGCGAAGCAACGTAGGCAAAGTCCCTCAATTCTTCAGTGGCCTGCTCAAGCTCGCCAAGAAGCTGTATCTGGACGTGTTCAGCAACCTTCAACTCGGTAATATCCTGAAGCAAACCATCGTATGACACTATATCACCCTGCGAATCAAAGGTCGGGACCAGTGTCCTTCTTACCCAGCGAATGTTTCCGTCTTTGCGGATTATCCGATGCTCTATCGGGCCGCAATTTTGCCCGCTTATGCATCTTGAAACCTGCTCGCGAACAACTTCAAGGTCTTCCGAATGAACGATATTCAGCCACAAGGTCTGGTTTGCCTTGAATTCTTCGGGGGAATAACCCGTTACCGCAACACTGGCCTGGCTATGGATGGTCTCCACGGGTCTGCCTGAACTGAAGCGAACCGTATAAATGTAATCGGTAACCGCCTCGGTAATTCTCCGATAACGTTCCTCGCTGGCGGTAAGCGCCTTTTGCGCCTCTTTGAGCGTTACCAAGTCCTTCTTGGCGGTTATATCCTGCACAACGCCCTGGCTGCCGTCAACCTGGCCGTGAATATTCTTTGTGAAACTCGAGTAAACAGTAACGTCCACCCTTTTGCCGCCGGCGTTTTTCAGCGTCAAATCGCTGATATGCACGTTACCTTTCTCAAGCTCTTTAACAAACCGGCCTCTTTCCTGTGCGTCAAACCAGAACCGCTCAGGCAAAAACGGTTTTCCAACCACCTCAGATATGTCCCCAATTTCAAGCAGCCGCATAAAAGCCGGGTTAATATAAGTGGTCCTGCCATCCAAATCGAGAGTATAGATGCACGCGTCCGATTCCTCCAGCGATTTGAGATTTTTTTCTTCTTCCTCGCGCCACTTGTCTTCAACCGCTCTGAAAATATCCGTCTGCGTTACGATACCACACAGCCAGCCGTTGTCTTCAACGACAAGCCGGCGAATGTGCGCTTTTTCCATAACCCTGCTCGCGGTGAAAACCGCAAAATGCGAGGGTATAATCTCCACCGGAGAGGTCATTACTTCTTCCATTTTTACGCTTGCCGGGTCACGGTTGGCGGCTATAACTTTTTTGAGAAGGTCTCTTTCCGTCATCACGCCGACTATTTTTTCCGCCTGCATTACGACGATTCCGGAAATGCGCTTTTCCGCCATAATCGCAGCCGCTTCTGCCACTGTCGCCTCACGCTGAACAGTTGCCACGTCTTTGGTCATTATCTCAGAAACGTCTCTCCACATCCCATACGATGTAAGCACACGAATCAGGTCTGTCTGCGAAACAATGCCGACCAGCTTGCTGCCGTCAACAACGGGTAGTCGTTTAACCTGTTTTTCGTCGACGATTTTGCCTGCTTCCAGCACCGTCGCCTGCGGCGAAATGCTTATAACGGGACAGGACATAACGTCTCGCACCTTTACATCGAGGGCGCTTTTGCCTTTCGCGACGACCTTTTCGAGAAAATCCTTCTCCGTGATTATGCCCACTACCGAACCCTTGTCCACAACAACAAGCGAAGACAAGCTGTCGTCTGCCATCACGGTTGCCGCTATCGCCATCGTCTGGTCAGGCCCGACAACAGCTACGTCAGTACTCATAAGGTCTTTGACCTGCAGCCAGACCTGGCTGGAGGTAATAAGACGGTTAGATGAGATATCCTGCATCCTGTTTTTTATCAGCTCTCTTATTTTTTCGTTACTTGCCATATTTTATTCCTGTCCTTTTGTCACTATCTTCTGTTGTCAGCACATCAAATATTCACGACTATTATACGATATTGTTGACATAATACAATTGTTATTATCGCCCTTTCAACCTGTATTTTATTCGTCAAACAAGTAGGGTAAGTGAACTGCGGAAACTACCTGATTTACTTTTATGTGATAAAAAATGGATATTTCTGCAAGGACCGATAAAAATAGTTGTCCGTATTTGGCCGGCTTAAAGCAAACCCATCCCCATCGCGATTTTGACAAGCTCCGCTGCATTATGCGAGCCCATCTTTCGCATAAGCCTGTTACGGTGAAATTCTACTGTCCTCTCGCTGCGAGATAAACTCTGAGCTATTTGTTTATTGGTCTGGCCCGAAACTATCAGCCGAAGTATTTCACCCTCCCGTTTGGTCAGTGAAATATCGCTACAAACGTCAAAAACAAGGGTGTGTTCAAGAAATTTATCCTCAGGGCGTCCCGCCGTTGTCGGTTCACTCAGACAAACAGCCCCCCCGGCCACACCCTGGTATGTGCAACTCTCACCTCTGCATTCTGATATTATTGTCTGTTTGTCCATACGCCACCGACCACTAAACATTCACCGGGCTGGTGAATTACCACAGCCCTCAACACATCATTATCGAGACCGGCCCCTCTATCTTAAGAAACTTGGCATAAATAAGGATAGTTCCGATACTTTCTGAAATACACCCCGCTTGAGAAACGCCGTAACAAACTAATCGGGCAGGTTGTATCCCTTTGGCGACCCAATAAAACCAATCGATACAAGGCATACAACCGGCAAAATCCGTATAGTTTCTGCCTCTTAACATGCAAATGTAGTGATTATGGGGCTTTAATCAGGCGCCTGTTTTTGGTATAATTGCGCCTACACACTTTGGGTCATGGAAGGCCAATTGGGCGAGGTATAGGTGATGGGCAAATTTAAGTCGGTATTTACGATTTGTGCTCTAATGGCCATTGTCTTGACAATGGTCACGGGGTGCAGTCCTGATTTTCACAAGGCCGACGCAGATAAAGAGGTTTACAAAATCATCGATGCCAAATGGCGGGACAACTTTGGCCAAAAAGCCAATTATGTCATTTCCGACGCAAACACCATATCCACTCCCAACGATGTGAATGTTGACAAAACCCCGGCACAATCCGAACCGATGGCTCTCGCGCAGGCAGTCGCCATAGCCACAAAATACAATCGGGACTATCAGTTCCAAAAAGAAAACCTTTATTTGCAAGCTTTGACGCTGACAGGGGAGCGTTACAAATATGCCCTGAAGTGGTTTGGAACTGTCGATGCCGAATACGCCAAAACAAACGGTTCAATTGACGAAGTAACCGCCAAGGCAGAGGGCGGCATCAGCAACACATTTTTGACGCCGGACGGAATCTTGCTCAACTCAAGTTTGGTAATCGACTGGGCAAGGTTTTTAACAGGCGACCCTCGTACCACATTGAGCGGCGTTCTGAGCGGCACACTGGATATCCCTTTGCTCGGTAAAGGCGGTGGCAAAACCGCGTGGGAGAACCTGACACAGACAGAACGAAATGTTTTATACCAGATACGCACGTTCAACCGCTATCGCCAGACCTTTGTAGTTGATACCATTAACGCTTATTATGGCGTACTGCAAAATAAGGACGGCGTAACCAACGCGAAGAATAACTGGAACAGCAGCGTCGAATACCGAAAACAGGCGGAAATGGAGGCCAAAACCGGGCGAACGGCTCCTTTTGAAGTTGACCAGGCCAGGCAGCGGGAACTCGGCGCTTATGACAGCTATGTAATAGCCCTTCAGATCTACGAACAATCGCTCGATTCATTCAAAATCAGGTTGTCGCTTCCGGTCAATACTTCGCTGGAGCTGGACCAGAATGAACTTAGAGTGCTGCAAAACTATGGCACAACCGTACCGCAATACTCAATTGATAACGCGATAGAAATCGCGCTGAGCTGCCGGCTGGATTTAGCCAATTTCGCAGATATCGTCGAAGATGCACAACGTAAAGTAAAACTTGCCTCCGAGGGACTTGGCCTGCAACTCGACCTTACCGGCAGCGCAAATGTCAACTCACAGAACAACGAAAAAATCAATAACCTTGAATTTCGCAAAGGGACTTACAATTTGGGGCTCTCCGCCGATTTGCCCTTTGACAGGAAAAACCAGCGAAACGCCTACCGACAGGCATTGATAACATTAGAACAACAGCAGCGGGCATACAGCCAGAGCGTTGATTCAGTTGTGCAGGACGTCCGTCAGGCATACCGTCAATTAATGGCAACAGCGGAACAGTTTATTACCCAGAAAAAAAGCTTGGCTATAGCCGAGGAAAGAGTTAAAAATATGCCGTTGCTGCTGAAGTCAGGCAGGGCAAAAACCAGAGACCTGCTTGATGCTCAGGACTCGCTGTTGCTGGCACAAAACAATCTTACATCCGCACTGGTGGGCCACACCATCGCTAAACTGAGCTTTTACCGCGACGTCGGTATATTGCAGGTCAAACCAGACGGAATGTGGACGCAATCCGAAACAACAGTATCCAGGAACCAGATAGATGAACGAGAACATAGCAAACAATCTTCCGAAGATAACCTCTAAACCGGCATGGTGGCGGAGCAAATGGTTTATCGCCGCCGGTTTAGTCATCGTTATTATCGCGGCGATGATTATGACAATGGCCGCGAATAAAACTTCCACGCCGGCACCATCCAAAACCCTCAGCACCTTCGTCGCTCGCCGAGATAACCTTACTGTTACCGTCACCGAAAGCGGCAGTATTAAGGCACAAAAAACCATCGACCTCAAATCCGAAGTTGAAGGCCGGGCAACAATCATCAATATCGTTCCGGAAGGTTCCATTATTACTCCCGAAGACGTTAATAACAAAATCCTCGTCGAGCTTGATTCGGGCGACCTTAAAGAACAGCTAACCCAGCGTCAAATTGATTTCACCACCGCAGACGCAAGCTACGCGCAGGCAAAAGAGGCCTACGACATACAGGTCAAACAAAACGAAAGCGATATTACGGCGGCGGAGCTTAAAGTCAGGTTCGCCCTTTTGGACTTCCAGAAGTATCTCGGCGAAACGCTCGCGAATCATATTATCGACACCGTCAAAGAAGTAAACGACCCCAACGTCGATATTATGGACCTGATCAATATCAATGAAATAACCCGGGACGCAAACAACCTCGGCGGCCAGAGTTCACAGGATATTGACGGCTGGGAGGACAAAATCAAACTGGCGAAGGCTAATTTCGCAAACGCAAAATACCAGCTCGAAGGAACACAGGAGCTTTTTGACGCTAATTACGTCGCTAAAATCGAACTGGACCGCGACGCGCTTTCAAAAGACAGTTATGAAATACAGCAGAAAGAGGCGGAAGTCTCGCTCAATCTCTGCAAATTTTATGATTTTCCAAAACAGGTCCAGACATTTTTAAGCGCTTACTTCGAATCAAAACGCAACCTGGAACGCACTTACGCCAAGGCGCGTTCTCAACTTGCGCAGGCCAAGTCCCAGCTTGAAAGCGCAAAGGCCCGGCTGGACCTTCAGTCGGACCGTCTCGACAAAAGCAAAAAACAATTCGCCGCCTGCATTATGAAAGCTCCCGCCCCGGGCTTAGTCGTATATGGCTCAAGCATGGACAGTATGAGCAGATACCGCGGCGCCGGTCTTATCGCGCCGGGCGAAACGGTTTTCCAGAGACAGACAATTATCACGCTGCCCGATACTTCTTCAATGATGGCCGAAATAGCCGTCCACGAATCATCCGTCGATAAAATAAAGCCGGGGCAGAAAGCAACTATCGTTATGGATGCCTTTCCCGACCAGACATTCAACGGCGAAGTCATCAAAGTTTCCGCATTGCCGGACCAGCAGCGAAACTGGCTAAGCCCCGACATCAAGGTTTATACAACCCAGATCGGTATCGAAGGCACTCATAGCTTCCTCAAGCCCGGAATGTCCGCACGCGTCGAAATTTTTGTCGATTACGCACCGAACACCCTGGTTGTGCCTGTACAGGTCGTCGCGAACAGAAGCGGCAAAAAAGTATGTTTTACTGTAAACGGCGGCAAAAGCATTGAAAAAGAGGTTAAAACAGGCTTGTTCAACGATACCTGGGTTCAGATTCTCGAAGGCCTCAACGAAGGCGAAGAAGTTATGCTTAACCCGCCCAGAATTAACGAGACAAAAAAAGAATCGGAAAAACAATTAGCCGACAAATTCCCAAAAAATGGACAGCAATCGCAGCCGATGGTGGCACGAGCAGATGACGACCCGCCGCAAACACAAACATCGGAGCCCAACAGGGCCAGTCAAAGAAAACAGGGTATGCCCCCCGGGCCGATGGGAGAGCTGCCTGACTTCAACAAGCTTGATGATGCAACCAAAGAAAAAATCAAACAGTTCAGAGAACGGGCCGCCAGGGGCGAAATGCCAGACCTTAACCAGATGGACGAGCAGTCCCGTGAAAAATTCAAACAATTCAGAAGTCGTGCGAGGCAGCAGAGCGATGGACAAACTACCAGCCAGGAACCTTGATTTTACCGCCGATGGCTCCATACTCGTTTTTGAAAAACTCTGCAAAAACTACCAGCTTGGCGCCGTCGAGCTTAAAGTCCTGCGAGAAATCGACCTTGTCGTCAAGAAAGGCGACTACCTTGCCGTGATGGGACCCAGCGGCTCAGGCAAATCAACCCTGCTCAATCTCATTGGATGCTTAGACAGGCCATCGAATGGGAAATACTACCTCGGCGGCCACGACGTTGCCACACTCGACGACAACGAGCTTTCCGCCATACGCGGCAGGCATATCGGATTCGTCTTCCAGTCATTCAACCTGATTTCGCAACTGAACGTTCTGGAAAATATCGAAGTCCCGATGTTCTATCAGGGTATGTCTGAACATCAAAGTAAAGTCAGAGCAAGAGAGCTGGCTGAAATGGTAGGACTGGGCGACCGCATCCACCACAGGCCATCGGAATTAAGCGGCGGCCAGCAGCAGCGAGTCGCTATCGCAAGATCGCTGGCAAACGACCCCTTGATTATTCTCGCGGATGAACCAACGGGAAACCTCGACAGCCAGAGCGGCAGTGACATCCTTAATATACTCGATATGCTTTACAAACAGGGTAAGACCCTGATTATCATCACCCACGACGAGGATATCGCCAAACATTCACAAAGAGAAATACGCCTGTTCGACGGGCAAATAGCAAAACAATGGTATAACCGCTGATACATGTTCTTATATAGAACCAAAAGAACGCTGAAACTTGGCATTAAGAGCTTATGGCTTCATCGTCTTCGTTCTACGCTTACCGCTCTTGGTATCATATTCGGCGTTGCATCAGTTATCGCGATGCTTGCCATCGGCGAAGGCGCAAGCAGAGACGCAATGGCACAAATCGCGCGACTCGGCTCGCTCAATATCATCGTCAAAACTATTCAGCCCCCCGAGGACCAGCACGCCACAGGCCAGCAGCAAAGCTTGCAGGAATACGGCCTTACTTACGATGACGCCGAACGTTTCCGAAACAGCATTCCCGGGATACAAGTTATTGTCCCGGTCCGGCGTGTTGCGCATCAGGCATGGTATCGAAACCGAAAAATCCCAATCGAAGTCATAGGCACTGTCCCCTGGCATCTCGAAACCTCGCCTATCCGGCTGGTAATGGGCAGGTTCCTCTCCAATTACGATATGGATTACAAACAGGATATCTGCGTCATCGATGAAAGAGTTATGAACGAACTGTTCAAATTCGACGACCCCCGCGGACAGTTTATCAAAATAGGAAGCGATTATTACTCCGTCGTAGGCATCGTAAGCCCGCAGCCCATCGCGGCCTCTTCAGAGCAACAGCAGGCCAAAAACGCCGAGGCGTCAAAAAAACAAGGAGGCGCAAACGCAGGAAATGTTTACATTCCGCTGACAACCGTTAAAAATCGTTTCGGCGAGATGTCCGTCAAGATATCGGGGCAAAGCGGCGCAAACGTTGAAAAAGTTGAGTTGCAGGAAATCATTGTCAAAGTCGCCAACGCCGACCTCGTTTTGCCCACCCGTGATATCCTCCAGACCGTCCTCGAAAGATTCCATAAAAAAACCGACTATGAATTAACCGTGCCCCTCGAACTTCTGGAGCAGGCAAAACGCACGCAGCGAATTTTCAGCATCGTTCTCGGCTCCATCGCCGCAATCTCGCTTCTCGTAGGCGGCATAGGAATTATGAACATAATGCTCGCAACCGTCAGCGAGCGAACGCGTGAAATCGGCATCCGCAGGGCGCTTGGCGCAAGAAAGAAAGATATCATCTTCCAGTTTCTCTCTGAGACCCTGCTTTTGACCTTTGCCGGCGGGATACTCGGTATCTTCTTCGGCTGCACTATACCTTTCTTCGTAACTCATTTCGGCAATATGCCGACCGTAATCACCGCCATGTCGCTTTTGCTGTCATTCGGCATATCGGGCGCAGTCGGAGTCGCTTTCGGCCTGTACCCGGCTTACCGCGCCGCCAATATGGACCCAATCGAATCCCTTCGCCACGAATAACCGCTAAAATAAAAAGGGCCACAAAATAATTTGTGGCCCCTGTATTTACAATCAACTTACCTTTGCTTACTCACCGCCGTAGAGCCACCAGTTCGCGACAAACTGCATAAGGTCATCGAGCTGGACGTTGCCGTCATGGTCCAAATCTGCGCCGCTGCACCAGCCGGTGCCGGATGTGCAGCCGGTTTTCAGCCACTGGTTCGCAAAATTACCAAAATCCGCAAAATCGATAATATAGGGAGTAAGATAAGCCCCTGTAATGGCCTGCTGTCGTATTATACCAGGCCCCTGCCAGGCGACCGCAACGCCATCACCACCATTATTCTCTTTATGTAACACCTCGATGTAATAACTCTGTCCCGCCACAAGCGAAATTGACGATGACTTCTGCGTGGTATATTTATCCCATTGATATTTATTCGTCCAGCTCGTCGAGTATGCAATTTTGCTTTTATGATTCGGGTCTGCATTCGTGCTAAGCCACAACTCGCTGGCATCGTCACCACAAATCCAGAAGGTATAGTTGCCGGTGGTTATCGGATTGAGATACCCGCGAATACGCGTCCCGTAGCTGTCTGCCCAGTTAGTCGGTCCCTCTAAGCTATGACCCAACTCTCTGTTTGTAGGATTATACGGGTAGTTCACATTTGATGTTAAACTGCTGACCGTCGAACCGCTGGCATTTAACCACCATTCACGAAGCGCTTTGTTGGTGCCGCCGCCGAGTTTGGAAAAATTAATCCAGTTAATGTTCCAGTTATCAGCGTCCATTAAAAGCCGCATAGTATGCTGACCCTTACTGAGCAAGACATGGTTGACATCCACGTTGACAAAGGTTTGTCCGTCGCCAGTAGCCGGGAAACTGACTGGGCCAGTTACATCCTGGCCGTCGAACTCAATGCGAAATTCGCCGCCCGCGCTGGCCGACGCCACTCTCGCCCGCATTGTGTATATGCCGCTTGATTCAACATCAACAGTGTATTCCAGCCACTCTCTGGCCTTGACGCCGGTAACGTCGTAACCGCCTTCGCTGCATGTCTCGATATCCACGTCGTCTGAACGATATTGTCCGCCGCTGTTCCCCGCGGTTGTGTCGTAATAGGCAACAAATTGGCCCCCTGTGTCATAATTTTCCGCCTCAATCGTCCCGGGAACAGGCCATTCAGTCCCGCCATAAGGCAACTGATCGGTAGACGAAGCAGGCGGTATTCTAATGAACATCATACTGCTTCTTGGTAAACTGACGTCGAAGGAGTTACTGGTTGTAATAGAAACGCCGCTTAATGAGGC
>Ga0265316_10001469_pt1 | contig 25271 bp, 22 predicted proteins | sample 4522metaG_FD_202092 | JGI IMG/M metagenome (GOLD analysis project Ga0265316, IMG submission 202092) | Rhizosphere microbial communities from Carex aquatilis grown in University of Washington, Seatle, WA, United States - 4-5-22 metaG | ecosystem: Host-associated > Plants > Roots > Rhizosphere >... | reverse complement strand
AAGCCGGCATCGCAATAAGAACGATACCCAGAACGAGCGCGACGCTCGCGCATCTGAAAAAGGTTTTGCGACAAAGTGACATTGAGTTCCTCCGAATCGATTCCACTACAAGCTATTGAGCAGAACTGGAATTAACAAAACCTTGCGGCAAGCACAGATAGTCCGCAGCCTGAGAACACAGAATTCTACAGCAACCGGGCACTTTTACAAAAGAGCAAGAGTTAATAAATAGCAATCCAATGGCTCCTGGACTCTTTACGAGAGCCCACTTGTCCGCACGCTGGAACAGGATTGCACTAGCGGAAAGGGCAATCTGTTCTGTTTTGCTCACTCCTGGCTGCTAGATAAGCTGACATAGGAACGAATGGCGGAGGCTCTCGCCGCCATCGCGGATCGCGATTCCGTTTTTTGTAGAAAATTACGCCGAACTTATCTCAAATTGATATTTACGCATTCCCCGGTAGTAACTGTGACTGGTACGTGTTTCATAAACCGGTTTCAGAGGACACGCGCAGTTCCCTCAGGGGCTAAAGCCCGGTGTTTATGCGGCTCGTGGCGGCACGGCTAGCCGTGCCTTTCCCAAGAACGTACCCAAAACCATTTATGAAATAGGCTCTAATACTTATGACCGCGTGATTTTGTTCCCTGCTGCCGCTGAGAGTGGCACCGCCGTCCCGGCGCTACTCGTTTTCCACACGGTAATCATCATGCTGTCACGGTACTGGGTTGCGAGGCGGCGCGCTTCCCTGAATAATGCTGGGTGGGGCCGGGGCATAGGAAAAAATGACACAGGAACGGGTACTCATTGTTGAAGACGAAGAGAACGAACGAACCGGGCTGGCCGAATTAGTCTCGGGATGGGGCTACCGCACCGACACCGCGGTCGATGGCGTGGAAGCCCTGGAAAAAATTGCCGTCTTCGCTCCCTCCATCGTGATCACCGACGTGAAGATGCCTCGCATGGGCGGCATGGAACTGGTGGAACACTTGGCCGACCTGGCGCAGTCGATCGCGGTGGTGATGGTGACCGCCCAGAAGGCGACTGACACCGCTTTTCACGCCGGCCGACTCGGCGTCCAGGACTATATCGAGAAGCCGATCGACTTCCGGCGGCTGCGGTCCATCCTCACCAACATCGGCGAGATCCTGAACACGCGCACGGAAAACGAATCGCTGCGCCGCCGCTTGCGCGATAAAGGAGCGCTCGGCCTGCTGGTCGGAGCTTCGCCTGCAATGCAGGAAATCTTCCGGCTGATCGAGTTAGTGGCTCCGAGCACAGCTTCGGTGCTGATCACCGGCGCGAGCGGGACCGGCAAGGAACTGGTGGCGCGCACCATCCACGACCTGAGCCCGCGGCGCAACAAACCCTTCGTCCCCATTAATTGCGCGGCCATTCCCGAGACGCTGATCGAGAGCGAAATTTTTGGCCACGAAAAAGGTGCGTTCACCGGAGCCATGGAGCGCCGCACCGGCTGCTTCGAGCTCGCCGAAGGCGGCACGCTGCTGCTCGACGAGATTGGCGAAATGCCGGTGGGCACGCAGGCCAAGCTGCTGCGCGTGCTCGAAGATCACAAACTGCGGCGGCTCGGCAGCAAGGTCGAAACTTCGGTGGACGTGCGCGTCCTGGCCTCGACCAACAAAGTTCCCGACGAAGCCGTGGCCAATGGAGAACTGCGCGAGGACCTTTATTACCGACTCAACGTCTTCAATATTCATATGCCGCCGCTGCGCGATCACAAGGAAGATCTCCGCGACTTAGTCAAGAGCCTGCTCGCGGATATGAATCTGAAGCATGATCGCAAGGTGGCGGACGTAAGTGAGGCTGTGCTCAACATTTTTCAGACTTACTCATGGCCGGGCAATGTCCGCGAGTTACGGAATACGCTGGAACGCGCCGTGATCGTCTGCGAAAGCGGACTGGTGGAAACCAAGCACTTGCCGCCAGGCTTTGGCCAGAGCGTGCGACCGGTGGTAAACGATCCCGATGCCGTGCACCTCGGTGTCGGCACGACGGTCGGAGAAGCGGAGAAACTGCTCATCCTGAAAACTCTGCAGGCCACCAATAACAACAAGACGCGAGCCGCCGAGTTACTCGGCATCAGTTTAAAGACGCTGCATAACAAACTGAAAGAATACGGCCGTCCGCAGGAGGCGGACGTAGTGGCAGAGGAGGAAGACGGCAAGGTCTAAGGTTCAGGTGTCAGGTGTCAGGTCTCAGGCTTCACAGGTCAGCGAGCACCTAAGATCTTCCTGAGACCTGGGACCTAAGACCTGAGACCTGCTTTTCGATGACTCGCAAATTCATCATCGTGCTCGTGATCACCACGCTGTTCACCGCGCTCGTGGTCGGCTTCTCCTGGATCTACCTCTCGCAACTGCTGCGCCAGCGCCTGCTCTGGGCCGATGAAACCGCTTCCCAGCTCACCAACCAACTCGAGTACGCCGCCTCCAAAGCCGTGCCCGATCTGACCAGCACGCGAGTGGACACCGAGAATCCCAAGGCGATGCGCACCGCCATCACCAATTATCTGCAGACCGATACCAACCTCAACGACATGCTGGAATCGGTGGTGGGAAATTCGCGCATCATCTACGACGCCGCCATCATTGATCCCGATGGAGTGGCGATTCTCGATACCAATCCTGCTCTGAACGCCAAGCCCGTTCCGGAGCGTCCGCGCTTGGCGGTGTTGCGCGACGCCGGCTTCCGCCATCAGTTGCGGCTGCTCTACGGTCCCGGCACGGTTTACGACGTCAGCATCGGGCTGGAACTGGACGGGCAGGCGTTCGGCAGCGTTCGGGTCGGGGTTTCGACGGTTTTTCTGCGCAACGAACTAACGCCGAGACTGCAGCAGGCAGCTTTCTTTTCCGTGGTCGCGATTTTTTGCTCGCTGCTGCTGGCGGCCGTGGTTTCGAATGTCGCGCTCGGCCCTTTGAAGGCCATCGCCCGCAACCTCGACAGCGCCAGCGCGGGAGATCTGTTGCCCGCCGAAGAGTCCAGTTCGGAAGACGAGGTCGGCCTGGTGTCGCTGAAGATCGCGCACCTCGGCCGCCAGATTCGCGATACCAATCAGATTTTTTCCGCTTTGAAAGACAACGTCGAGCAGGTCATGACCAAACTGCAGGACGGCCTCATGCTGTTCACGCGCGATACCCGGGTGGTGCTGGTGAGCGCCTCGGCGGAAAAATTTTTGGGACGCCCGCGCCGCGAAATTCTGGGGCGCACCGCGGAAGAGATTTTTTCCGATGGGACGGTCCTCGGCGCGGTCGTTCTGCCCGCCTTCCAGAAGCAGCGCCCGCTGGTGCAGTACGAATTCGACGCCGCCGATGGCCGGCGGGTTCAAGTGTCGCTCGACTTCATCCAGGAAAAAGGCACGCCGATTGGCGCCCTGCTCACCATGCGCGATGCCGAATCGGTGCAGCGCATCGAAGACGAGATTGAAATTTCGCGCCGCCTCTCCGCCAGCGGACGGCTGACCCGAGGCGTGGCCCACGAGGTCAAGAACCCCATCAACGCCATCGTGCTGCACCTGCAGTTGCTGCAAAACAAACTGCAGCAGGACGATCCCGACACCCGCCGATATATGGACATTATCGGCGACGAAATCCATCGCCTCGACCGCGTCGTGCAAATCCTGGTGGACTTCACCCGTCCCCGCGATTTGCACCTGGAAGACGTGGACTTGCGAAAGATCCTGGAAAGTGTTTCGACGCTGGCCGCGCCCGATGCCGCCCGTCACGGCGTGCGCGTCGTTCAGGACCTGCCCAACCGTGATCTGCCAAACCAGGATGACGCGCTGATGGTGCGCGTCGATCCGGATCTGATGAAGCAGGCGATTTTGAACCTGGTGCTGAACGGCGTGCAGTCCATGACGGCCGGAGGCACGCTCACCCTGAAAGCACACCGCGATGGAGATATGATTCTCGCCGAAGTCATGGACCAGGGCTGCGGCATTCCTCCCGAAGCGCAAGAGAAAATTTTCGAACTCTACTTCACCACCAAGGGCGACAAAGGTGGGAGCGGAATCGGCCTGGCGCAGACCTATCAGATCATGCAGTGGCATTATGGTTCGGTGGATTTCGATACCATCGTGGGAGCCGGCACGACATTCCGCCTGCGGCTGCCGGCCGCCGTAGTGAAACTAGAGCGCAAACCGGACGCGGAAATGACGGCCTAAGACGCGCTTATTGAGGCAGGACGAGCCCCGCAACCATAGCCTCACGGTAACGAAGAGTGGTAGTGGCTCAGTTTCGCGATACAGTCGACAAGACGCTGAACCACCAAGGACACGAAGTATTACTAAGGCCTTCGATCTCAGATACTCCTTCGTGTGCCTTCGTGGCCTTGGTGGTTTACGGTTTCGCAAACTGAGCCACTACCCGAGACTGCATTTCTTGCTTTTTCGCGCTCGCCCCTTTACGCTCGGCGCACAAGCATGCGGAGGAGGCTGCGGATGATCATCGAAATGCGCACCTATAAAACCAAACCCGGCAAGCGCACCGAGTTTCTTGAGATATTCCGTTCCAAGAGTGTCCCGGCGCACACAGAAATCGGGATGAAAATCCTGGGCCCATTTCTGTCCGTCGAAGATCCCGACACCTTCTTTTTTATGCGCGGCTTTCCCGATCTTGCTTCGCGCGAGCCGATGAAAGCAAAGTTTTACGAGGGAGCATTGTGGAAGGGTGAATTAGAGAACGTTCTGATGCCGATGTTGGAAAAATATGAAGTCGTCCTAGTGGATGACCCGGAGGGTCTGGTTCACTGGTAGCGGTGGTAGCGGAGGCGCCAACAGTGACGGCCAAGCCGCGCCACGGAAAGACACACCATGAAAGCTTTGCTCCTAATCGCGGCGACTCTGGCGTTCCTGACCGCCGGGTTTCAATTGATGCCGAACTCCAGCGCCCAACCCACGGCGCAATCCGGACACCTCGGCTTCGATCGCAACGACTATCCGGGCGACTCGAACCTGAAGATTCTCCGCCAGACCTTCTCCTACTCCGGCTATTGGCTGAATCATCCGCCGGGAGCGAAAACAAATTCCTGGACTGGCAAGCGGAAGATTCTCCAAGCTGCAGGCTTCGGCTTTCTGGTTCTGTTCAACGGCCGAACGTATGCGGAGATCAAGTCGGCTGGGGATGCGGTCAAGCTAGGCACCTCCGACGCTGCCGCGGCGGTCGCGGCGGCGCGCGCCGAGGGATTTCCATCGCAGACCATCATCTTCCTCGACCAGGAACAGGGCGGACGCCTCCTTCCCGAACAACGAGCCTATCTTCATGCCTGGGTCGACGGCGTTAGTGCCGCGCAATTTGCCGCCGGCGTGTACTGCTCGGGGATCGCTGCCAAGGAGGGTTCCGGCGCCTCTATCGTAACCGCGGAGGACATCCGGAAAAATGCCGGTGGAAGAAAAATAAAATATTGGGTCGTCAACGACGCCTGCCCACCCTCGCCTGGATGCTCTGTTTCAAGAGAACATCTGTCGGCGCAATCGAGCGGCATCGTCTTTGCCGAAGTCTGGCAATTTTCTCAGTCGCCGAAGCGATCGGACTTCGCCCGCGGCTGCCCCGCTAACTACAATAAGGATGGAAATTGTTACCCGCCCGGCATGGTTTCCGCGAAAGATCCCGCCCAACGATTGTCTGTGGATCTCGACGTTGCGGCGTCAAGCGATCCTTCTCACGGCAAAACACGCGATTGACGACGGAGACTAGCCCTCAAGCGCAGCGCAAGTCTGCAGCGCTTGTTTAGCCAGTGAATCGCTACAGCGCCTCAGCGGAGTTTCTATATCGTACCGTGACCGCATGATGATTACTGTGATCGGTGCGCACTCGCCGGTGGAGTGCCGGGCGTCCCCGCCCGGCTGGACCCTTCGACTGCGCTCAGGGCATGCTCACGAGACGCCCGTCCCTCCCTCGAGAACATCAACCAGCGGTCACGGTACCAGGACTTCCCCTGCGGGAGACGATCTTACTTCTTTCCCGGCTCCCGGCTCGGTGGCTGCTGTTTCTGCTGCAACTGCTGTTGCTGCTGCTGGTGTCTTTGCTGCAATTGCTGCGTCTGCTGCTGATGGCTTTGTTCCACCTGCTGCCTTTGCGGTTCGCTCACCTTCTGTTTATCCAGCTTCACGTGCTCCTGGTCCTGCTTCTGCTGGAGTTTGTCTCGCTCCTGTTGCTGTTTCGTAATTTGCTTTTCCTGCTGCTGCTGGTACTTTCTGTCCAGCTTCGGATTGCCCGTATTTGCAGTGCTCCGAGCCAAAGGCGGAAGCTCGTGAGGATGAACCGGCGTGCTGGCTCCTCCCCGATTGGCTGGTGTATAAGACCCTCCTGCCTCTTTGGCCGGGACAGCGGCACGGTCGTTAAAATCTCCGGGCCGTGGTGTCGCTGCGGTGCCGGGCTTGCCCATGTTCGCCGACGCACGTTGCTGCGGGTTGGCTCGGGCTGCCTGCGCATGTTGCGTTTGAGTCGCTACCGGTGGGACATGTCTCTCCCGCGCCGCCGCCTCGTCTTCAGGCCTTGGACGCGCGCTGATTCCACCGTTGCCGCCGTTGTAACTGACGTGGCTCTCGTTGCGATACGTCACGTGGGTATCGTAGACATTGTGAATGTTGCTGACGTTTATGTTGTTCACGGAACGGTTGTAGAAGAAATGTTCGCCGTCCCAACGCCCGCCTTCAAAGCCCTCGCCGAAATAGCCGAATCCGTAATTGATCCCGCCGTAGAAGCCCACGTGCGGCCCCCAGTAGCCGTCATAGAAAACGAATCCGTCGCCGCCCCAACCCCAATAGGCTGGAGTCCACAGGAAACCGACTTCGGGCGCCATTACCCACGTCCCTGGCACCCAGTAGTAGTCGCTGATGTCGTAGTCGTAGGCCCAGTAGCCAGGGGTCCAGAGATAGCCGTCGTCCGGACAAAGAGGCTGCTCATAAACAGGTAGCGGAGGCGGGCCGATCCTAATGGCCACGCCAATTTGGGCGAACGATGCTGCCGACATCGACAACATGACGAACGCAAACAGCAGCACACGAATGAAACGAATATGCATGGTGATTCCTTTGGCCGAATCCCTCGCTTGCCCGGTGATGCTCTTTGAACGCGGGTTGCGTGAATTGAGGGCCTATTTTCGGACGAACCATAACTGCAGACTGCGTCTCGCTCGCAAATGGTTCAGGCAAAACTTTCTCATTCCGGAGATACCGAAATCTGTGCAAGATAGCTCACTTCCGAGGATGGGTCCCAGGTTGGAGCCAAATCAGGAAACGTCTGTCCGGTGCAAAGTCAATTACACGACCAGGGCTGTCCAAGGCTCGACAGTGGATCACACCGCTTTTCGCAGGTCAGGATTATTGCAGGTCCACGGTCTGGGCGAGACGGAAGCTGAGACGGCGATCGACGCCGAAGACGATGTCTCTGTCTTTATCCCTCTGACTGGCGCCAGAAGCCGCGCCGGCCGCCGAGTTTCGTTCCTCACGCGAGCCGCTGTCGAAGATGCTGGAGGTCTCGATCATCACCGGCCTTCCCCCGATGTTCAAACTCACCAGCACGATCCGCAGATAGCCGGGTTCGGCCGAGCTTGCGCGCGAGCGTCCGCGAGGACTTGCGGACGGCCTGGCTTCGAGCACGCGGCCGGTCGCCGCTGTGCCGCGGGCCACCAGGGTCTGGCCGTCGATCACGACCGGTTCATCGACCGTTGCAGTAAAAGCTTCTCCCGCACGCGAAGTTGCGCTCGAAAGCGCGCTCTGCAGGCGAATTGGGATCGGCGTTCCCTCGGGCAGTTTCGTGGCGGATGGAATCAGCAACTGGCTGGGCGAAATTCCGGTCGAGCGCGGCTGGCGATCGAACGGCAACTCCTGCGCATTGGCGGAGTTCGAAGCGTCTTGGGCAGGAGGCCTTCCACAGGCGCAGACGAGACTGAGCGTCAGCAGAACGATGGCGATGCGGCCGGGAGCGGATGACATATTTGCCCCAATATCAATTTCGTCGTGATTTCAGCGAGTTAGATGCGTTTTGTGAATTTTATCCTCTTCACAGGATCTTTGCCGGGCGCGGAATTTACTTGCCAATCATCGCGCGGAATCATCACAAATTTGGTGTGACGGCTCGCACTTTGCGGCGAACTGTTTCGCTCTACACTTTTCCCTAATCAGGTTTAGCGCGGTTCATTCGCGGAAAATCTGAGCTTGTTTTTTCCCAGTGTGGAATCGCCGCGAGGTTTCATGAGCCAGATCATAGAACTTCGCTTTCCCGAGAACTGAGAACTCTTGAAGAGTCACGTCGGCATGAACGTCATCACCCAATTTCCGGCGGCCCTCGATTACGACCCCGATCTGCGCTTCCGCGCGATGTTCGAAGGGGCCGCCATCGGAATCGGGATTTGCCAGCTCGACGGCCGGATTCTGGAAGCGAATCCCGCACTCAGCGAAATGCTTGGTTATAGCCAACAGGAACTGACGGGCACGCACCACGGCGATTTCTTTCCGGCAGCTCATCCGGAACTTCATCGCGAGCTTGGCCACGAGATGGGCCGCGAAATGTATCCCGCCGGCTTTTTGCCCGACGAACAATCGCTGGGGGAGTTGTTGCGGGGCGAGCGCGATTCGTTCGAAATCGAAAAACGTTACCGGCGTAAAGACGGCTCCGAATTCTGGGGACATCTGACGGTGTCGCTGGGACGCGACGCCCGCCGCCAGCCCGCCTTTCTGATCGCCATGCTGGCCGACGCAACCGAACGCCGTCGGACGGAAGAACATCTGCGCCAGGCCGAGAAGATGGAAGTCATCGGCCGGCTGGCGGGAGGAATCGCGCACGACTTCAATAACCTGCTGACCGGCATTCTGCTGTACTGCGACCTGTTGAGCGCCGGCTTGGAGAACATCGCCTTGGCGAGCGGCGGGTTGGAGCCGGGCGAGTTGTGCCGCCACGTTGAAGAACTTCGCATGGCGGGCGAACAAGGCGCGGCCTTGACCCACCAACTTCTGGCGATCGCGCGCAAGCAAGCAGCGGAGCCACGCCCGGTTTCGATCAACGAAATTGTGGCGTCCACGGAAAATCTGCTGCGGCGGCTGATCGGCGAAACCATTGAACTGGTCACCGCGCTCGACTCCGGCGCCGGACTCGTGCTGGCCGACCCGGCGCAGTTGCGGCAGATCCTGTTGAACCTGGTGCTGAACGCGCGCGACGCGATGCCGCGAGGCGGAAAAATCAGGTTGATCACGCAAGCGATGGAGTTCCCGGATGCAGAACTTCCCGCAGACGCTGATCCCGGCAGTGTCCGGCGCGCCGTCTCGCTGGCGGTGCAAGACAACGGCTGCGGGATGGATGAGGAGACTCGAGCGCGGCTGTTCGAGCCCTTCTTCACCACCAAGAATCCGGGCGAGGGCACGGGACTCGGTCTGGCGACGGTGCAGCGCATCGTCAATGAAGCGGGCGGGAAGATCGAAGTCGAAAGTGAAGTGGGACGGGGCACGCGCATTGCAGTGCTTCTGCCGGCGCTCGAGTCTTCGGCCCAGACATCTTCGAGCCAGACGAGTGCGCCGCTGGCGCTCGCGTTCGCGGGCAACGTCGCTCGTGACGCCAGCGGCAAGAATATCTTGCTGGTGGACGACCACCCGGTAGCGCGCAAATCCATGCAGCGCGTCTTGCTGGAAGCCGGTTACCGGATTCTCGCGGCATCCAGCGCGAAGGAAGCGCTGAAAGTTTTCGCGGAACACTCCGGCGCTGTCGATCTGCTGATCGCCGACTGCATGATGCCGGAAATGAATGGGCAGGAACTCGCGGAAACATTGCGCCGGCTGAAGCCGGGGCTGAAAGTCCTGTTGGTCTCCGGCTATGAGCAAGCGCCCGCGGGGTCGGCCGCAGGCGCGGTTAAGCTGGCTCGCAAACCATTTTCCGGAAGGGCCCTGATCGAACGTGTAGGTGAGATTATGCGCAGCCCCTGAAGAGGCGTCTGATTTCCCGTGGAGATACGGCTCGCCGTGTCTCTACATGCTGCGTCATGCTGCATCGCAAAAGCAGCCGGTTGTTGGTGAAGTTCCGCATCGCCAAGGAGATTCTCCATGTTTATTGCATCGAGTGCCGCCACCCTCAGCCATGGTCATTCCGCACAAATCGAGGGAGCGAATTTCTTAAACCTTCTCATCGTGGACGATGACCGCACCATCCGCGAAGGCTGCCGCGAGGTGGCCCAATCGCTCGGATTCAACACGCAGGTAGCGGAGTCCGCCGAACAAGCCTACCGGCTGCTCGATAGTTCGAGCGCCGACGCCGTGTTGCTGGACTTGCGGCTGCCAGGAGCAGGCGGCCTGGAAGCGCTGCACGCCATTAAGAAGCATCGCACGGAGGCGCTGGTCGTGGTGGTGACCGGCTATGGCACGGTGCAATCTGCAGTGCAGGCGATGAAGGACGGCGCCTACGATTACGTTACCAAACCATTCAGCATGGAAGAGTTGCGCCTGCTGCTGGAGCGGCTCGCGGGGCATCTGCGGCTGAAGACGGAGAACCGCATGCTGCGGGAAACCATCAAGTCGCGGCAAGGCTTCGGCAACATCGTCGGGCGCGCGCCGGAGATGGAGAAGCTATACCGCATCATCGCGAAAGCGGGACAGAGCACGCATCCGGTGCTGATTCTGGGCGAAAGCGGCACCGGCAAGGAATTGGTGGCGAAGTCGATTCACATGGCAGGCACGTTCCGCAACAAGCCCTTCATTCCGGTCGACTGCGGATCGCTGGTGCCGACCTTGATCGAGAGCGAACTGTTCGGGCACGTGCGCGGCGCCTTCACGGGAGCGACCAATCCCAAGGACGGGCTGCTGGCGATCGCTGATGGGGGCACGGTATTTCTCGACGAGATTGGCGAGTTGCCGGTCGACTTGCAAGCCAAGCTCTTACGGGCGATTCAGGAGAAGGAGATTCGTCCGGTGGGAAGCGTGAAGCGCGTTCCGATCAATGTGCGGATTCTGGCCGCGACCAATCGCGACCTGGAACGGGCGGTGAGCGAGGGCACGTTCCGCCGCGATCTTTTTTTCCGGCTGAATGTGTTGACCCTGCGGATTCCGCCGTTGCGCGAGCGCCGGCAGGACATTCCGCTGCTGGTGATGCATATTCTCGAGCGCATTGGGCGTGACGCCGGCGCCGAAAAGAAGATCTCGGACGAGGCGCTGAAGGCACTGCTGAATTACGACTGGCCGGGCAACGTGCGCGAACTGGAGAACTCGCTGGAGCGGGCGTGCGCGCTCAGCAGCGCCCACGAAATTCAGCTGCGCGATCTTCCCACCCAGATTTACAGCGCGCCCCTCGACTTGATGGCCGTGAGCCAACCGGCGAATGGCATCGTGCCCATGGCGGAGTTGGAGAAACAAACCATCCTGAACGCCCTGGCCCAGGTGAATGGAGACAAGATGCTGGCGGCGCGGCGGTTGGGCATTGGCAAGACGACGCTCTACCGCAAATTGAAAGAGTACGGGTCCCAAAACTAATTTGTAATTTGCGATTTGTAATTGGTAATTGAAGATCGCTGAATTTGTAATTTGCGATTGGCCATTGAAAATCGCGCGGGTGTTTGGGATCAAAATTACAAATTAAAAATTGCCAATTACAAATTGCCCCAGTCCCAAAACTGAGCGGTGGGGCCGAACGCCGGTGCCAGAACGGAACATTGCGGCGGAGCCCGGGCGCACAACTCATTCATTTTTACGCGAAGACAATTGGCCCGGAAGTTGCAAAACGATTCACCATGATCCTTCTTGTAACGCCGAGCGGGCGGGCATCCGAGTGCGCCGAAGCTCTGCATGAGGCCACCGGCGAGGAAGTCGTGATTGCAGAGAGTCTGGCGCGTGCCACCACCCTCTTGCGGGCGGAAGACTACTTGGCGGTGGTGCTCGATCAGCATCTGCTCGAAGCCGAACCGCTGGAAGCCGAGACCGCGCTCGAGCACATGGGCACGGCGATCCCGGTGCAGGTCAATCTGGCGATTAGCGGGATGGAGCGTCTGGTGCGGGAAGTGCGGGCGGCAGTGCAGCGCCGCCAGCGCGAGGAAGCGAGGGCCCGGCAAGCCGCGATCGGCAGGCTGCAGAGCGAACTGAATGGCACGGTGACGGCCCTGCTGCTGTCCAGCGAACTGGCGCTGGAAACTCCCGGCTTGCCGGCGACGGCGACCGAAAAGCTGCGGTCGGTTCACGAACTGGTGGAGAAACTCCGGCGGCAGTTAGGAAGCACAGTCCCGGCGGGCGAACTCGACCCGATGGCAGGGGCCTAACGTTCCCCGCAGTGAGGTCGATTGAAAAACAGCGGGATATGCGGCCCTCGCCCCGACCGTAAGTAACCTCTCCTTTGACCGATAACGGCAACGCTATTGCCGATCACTCCTTCGGGAGGCAAAGCCTGGGTCATGGGATTCTTCAAAGAATTGCTGTCGCCGGATTTCATGCCACACGGTTTCTGTTACCTGTGGGATCCGCGAATCGTGTGGCTGCACGTCATTTCCGACGCCCTGATCGCACTGTCGTACTATGGCATTCCCGTTATCCTCGTTTATTTCATTCGCAAGAATCGCGGTCGTCCCTTTAATCGAGTTTTCTGGATGTTCGGGGCCTTCATCCTGGCTTGTGGCACCAGCCACCTGATGGAGGTGTGGAACGTCTGGCACGGCAGCTATCTGATCTCGGGCGTGGTGAAGGCCATCACGGCAGTGGTGTCGGTGGCCACGGTGGCGATGCTGGTACGGTTAGTTCCAAGGATCGTTGCGCTGCCCGAACGGGCGCACTTGCAGGAAGCGAATCGCGAACTGGAACGGGAAATTGCCGAGCGCAAGCGGGCGGAGCGAGCACTGAAGGAGAGTCTCGCCGCCCGAGAGCGCGCGATTCGAGAACTGGCCGAGCAAAAGTCTGCCCTGGATCAACACGCCATCGTGGCGGTGACCGACCTCCAGGGCACCATCACTTATGTCAACGATAGGTTCAGCGCCACCAGTCAATACTCCAGGGAGGAGGCAATTGGCCAGAATTACCGCCTCCTCAATTCCGGCTACCATTCGAAAGAGTTCTTCCAGCGGATGTACGACACCATCGGGAAGGGCCGGGTTTGGCATGGCGAGCTTCGGGACCGGGCCAAGGATGGCTCCATCTTCTGGGTGGACGCGACCACCGTTCCACTCCTCGACTCCGAGGGTAAGCCGCGCCAGTACATCACCATCCGCACCGACATCACGGAACGCAAGCGGTCGGAGGAAATGCGCGAACGGCTGGCGGCCGTGGTCGAGTCCTCCGACGACGCCATTATCAGCAAGACCCTGAATGGGATGGTGACCGCATGGAATTCGGGCGCCGAGAAGCTGTTCGGCTACTCGTCGGCTGACGCCCTGGGCAAACCGATGGACAGGCTCCTGCCCCTGGAGCGCGCGAACGAGGAATCCGAGATTCTGGCGCGCATTGCGCGGGGTGACCGGCTCGCCCATTTCGAAACTGTCCGGGTGCGGAAGGATGGCAAGCGGGTGGACATTTCCGCGACCATTTCGCCGGTTAAGGACAGCAACGGCGCGATTGTCGGGGTGGCAACCATTACGCGCGACATCACCCAGAGGAAAGCGTCCGAACTGGAAATCCTGAAACTCAACGATGAGCTGGAAGGAAAAGTGACGCTGCGCACCGCGCAACTGGAAGCGGTCAACAAAGAACTGGCCGACCAACGGTTCGCGGTGGACCAGCACGCCATCGTAGCGGTGACCGACGTTCAAGGCACCATCACTTATGTCAACGATAGGTTCTGCGACCTCAGTCAATACTCCAGAGAGGAACTGATTGGCCAGAATCACCGCGTGCTGAACTCCGGCCACCACCCCAAAGAGTTCTTTCAGCAGATGTATCGCACCATCGCCAATCGGAAGGTATGGCACGGCGAGATTAAGAACCGGGCGAAGGATGGTTCGACTTACTGGGTGCTTACGACGATTGTTCCGTTCGTGGGAGCGGATGGAAAGCCGCAGCAGTACGTTGCCATCCGAGCCGACATCACGGAACAGAAGTTGGCGAAGGAGGCGCTGGCCGAGCAGGCGCTGGCATTGGCGCGACACGCGGTGGAACTGGCGCGTACGCGGAAGGTTCTGGAAACTCAGCTCCAGTACGTGCTCAACAGCATGGCCGAGGGGCTGGTTGCGGTCGACGAGCAGGGGAATTTCGTTCTCTGGAATCCGGCAGCGGAAAGGATCCTGGGGATGGGCACGGCGGATCTTCCCGTCCACAAGTGGCCGGAGCAGTACGGCCTCTATCTGCCCGACACGGTGACGCCCTTCCCCAGCGAGCAAATTCCGCTGGTACGGGCGGTTCGCGGGGAGACGAGCACGACCGAGATGTTTGTACGCAATCCGGAAGTGGTCGCGGGCGCCTGGATCGAGGTTAGCGCCGCCCCCCTGAAAGACAAGCGGGGCGTGGTGTGTGGCGGAGTGGCGGCGATCCGCGACATTACGCGGCAAAAAGCGGATGAGCGGGAAATCCGGAAGCTGAATGAAGAACTCGAACACAGGGTGGTAGAGCGGACGGCCCAGTTGGAAGCTGTCAACAAAGAGCTGGAGGCGTTCAGTTACTCGGTGTCGCACGACTTGCGGGCGCCGCTGCGGCATATCAGCGGTTTTTCCCAGTTACTGGTGGAAGAATTCGGCGCCACTCTCGATCCTGCCGCGCAAAAGTACGTGGAGCGCATTCAAGCCGGGACGCAAAGGATGGGCCTGCTGGTGGACGAATTGTTGAATCTGGCGCGGCTGGGCCGCCATGCCCTGCGTCTGCAGCCGACCGGGTTGAACGCAATGGTCGCGGAAATGTTGGCGATTCTGCAGGCGGAGAGCGCAGGGCGACAGGTGGACTGGGTTATCGCCGATTTGCCTGCGGTGGCGTGCGATCCGGTTTTGGTCCGGCAGATCTTCCAAAACTTGCTGTCGAACGCGCTCAAGTTCACCCGTCCCCGCGCCCACGCCGTCATCGAGGTCAGTCATCAAGTGCAAGCCGATGGGCAAGTGGTGTTCATGGTCCGGGACAATGGCATCGGCTTCGACATGAAGTATGTCGACAAACTATTCGGAGTCTTCCAGCGGCTGCACCGCGCGGAAGATTTTGAAGGCACGGGCATCGGCTTGGCGACGGTGCAACGCATCGTTCAAAAGCACGGAGGCCGAGTGTGGGCGGAGGGAGAACTGGACAAGGGCGCAGCCTTCTATTTCACTCTCGGGGCATTGAGTCATTGAATCACTTAGTCATTGAATCATTGACACAAAGACTTAATGGCCCAATAACCGAATGGCTCAGTGTCTAAATGACTCAATGACTCAATAACTCAGGCTGGAGGCCAATCATGAACGCAGACGAACTGGACATATTGTTAGCGGAAGACAGTCAGGACGATGTGGATCTTGCCCTGCATACGCTGCGGCGGGAGAAGCTGGCGAACAACATCTTCGTGGCGCGCGATGGCGAGGAGGCGCTCGACTTTCTCTTCTGTCGCGGGGCATTCACGCACCGATCATTCGAGCATCCGCCCAAGTTGGTGCTGTTGGATTTGAAGCTGCCCAAGGTCGACGGCTTGGAAGTGCTCAAACAGGTCAAGGGCGATCCTCGGACCAGGGTAATCCCGGTCGTCATCATGACCTCGTCGAAAGAAGAGCGGGATTTAGTGGCCAGTTACAACCTGGGAGCGAACAGCTACATCCAGAAACCGGTCGACTTCGAACAGTTTCGGGAAACGGTGAAGACCGTCGGCCTGTATTGGCTGGTCATCAATCAACCGCCGGTAGTAGAAAGCTCCCTGCATTTGACAGGCGTGGCCGATGACCACCACTGACCATCTCGCGGAGCCGCAAGGCCAACTTCGGGTGTTGCACGTTGAAGATAACGAAATGGACGCGGAACTTGTGGCCCAGGCTCTGCGCAAAGGCGGCTTCTCGGTTTCCGTGGTGGTGGTGCAAGAGGAAGCCGAGTTTGAGCGCCAGCTTCACTTGCAGAATCCAGACGTGGTGATCGCCGACTACAACCTGCCGCAGTGGAAAGGCATCGACGCGCTGCATGTGCTGCGGCGCGCCGGGCTGGACATTCCCTTGATCCTGGTCTCGGGCGCATTGGGAGATGTCACGGCGGCGGAATGCATCAAACGGGGCGCGACGGATTACGTTCTGAAAGACGGCCTGGCGCGGCTGCCTGAAGCCGTCCGCCGCGCCTTGCAGGAAAGACATTTGTTTCGTTTACGGCGGCAAGCGGAAGAAGATTTGGCGAGGAAAGTCGAAGAGCTTGCGCGCTCCAACGCGGAGCTTGAGCAATTCGCCTATATCGCGTCGCATGACCTGCAGGAGCCGCTGCGGATGGTGGCAACCTACACACAGCTGCTGGCCGAACGTTATCGCGGACGGCTCGACGAGAACGCCGACAAATTCATCGGCTATGCCTGCGAGGGAGCTCTGCGCATGCAGGCCCTGATTCAGGATCTGCTGGCCTTTTCCCGAGTCGGCCGGAGTGGCGGAGCTTGCGGATGCGTCGATTGCAACGCGGCGCTGGCAGAGGTCCTGCAGAGTCTGGGTCCGGCAATGAAAGAGAGCGGCGCCGTGGTCACGCATGGGGCGCTGCCGGTGGTGTGGGCGGATCGCTCGCAGGTCACCCAGGTCTTCCAGAATCTGATCGGGAACGCGATCAAGTTCCGGGGAAAGGAAGCGCCTGCGATTTCCGTGCAGGCCGAGGAAGTGGGCCGGCAATGGTTGTTCAGCGTGAGCGACAACGGAATCGGCATTGCGCCGGAGTACGCAGAGAATATTTTTGTCGTCTTCCAACGCTTGCACACCCGCAGCGAGTACGCGGGCAACGGAATTGGCCTGGCCATCTGCAAGAAGATCATCGAGCACTGTGGCGGGAAGATCTGGGTCGAGGCGCAGGCCGGCCATGGCTCTGTTTTCAAGTTCACGATGCCCCGCGATGGTCCCGCGGCGAAGGAGTTGTGCGGCCAGGAAGGGTCGATGTCCAGCCCCGGAGCGGTGTCGGGTTCCACCACAGAAATGCCGCTCGCCGCGTCTGCGAAAGCGTAGCAAATCCGGAATCGATCGGCGGCAGAAGTTCCGGCAGCAGAAGCTCCGGCAAGCAAGATCTAAGGAAACTCTGATTAAAGGAATCGCTGGCGAGACGGGATGCGCTAAAAGCGCGACCCTCAGCGGCTAAAGCCGGATTCAAAACAATGCGCTTACCGCAGCGGTGAACCGCTGCGCCACCCAAAATCAAGTACAGAATCGAGTTTTTCCGCAGCCTGTGAAGCCATTCCCTTTCAAGGCTCTACGTTAAACGGCTTAATCAGAGGTTCCCTAAAGCAGTCCCGGCTCGTTTACAAATCTCTGCACAAAGTATTTGCAAGCAAGGTCGCTGGGTTGCGTTCTTCGGAAAATGAACGGAGGTTTGTCATGGAGAACCGAACGACAGTCTTGTACGTGGACGACAATCCCAAATCCAGCCGATTGCTAACCAGTGTTCTTGAAGAATGCGGATTCCAAGTGATCGCGAAAAACGACCCGGTCGAGGCGCTCGTGCTGTGCCGGAAAACGTATTTTGACCTAGCGCTTCTTGACTATGAAATGCCTGCGATGTCGGGTTCGAAACTGGCCCAGGAAATCAAGTTTCTGGCGCCGGATGTTCCTGTGGTCCTGATCTCCAGCCGCTCGACTCTGCCGTCTTCGGAACTGGCGTTCGTGGATGCTCACTTCGGCTTTGGAACCGCGCTCGACGATCTGCTGTGGACGATGCGGATACTGGTGCAGCCGAAGCTGGCCAGGATGCCGGACCCTCGCGCGGTTCAACGTGCGGTGACGCAGTGGTCGGACTCGACGTAGGCAGTGCCCGGTACCCGGCACCCAGTACTCAGTACCCAGGAAAACCGCCCTGGTTCTAACCGGGTACTGGCAACTGGGTACTGGGCACTGCTTTCTCAAGAAAAGCCTTCCCTAGGAACGGCCCTCGACCCTAAACTGGGGGGAGGCAGGCCGAGGGTCTCTTCCCAGCCCTCGAACCCGGAGGTTCTGTGCGGGTATTGGTGACGGCTGACACGTTCAGCGGAGTGTGGACATACTCGCGCGAACTGGTCTCGGGTCTGGTGACCCATGGAGCGCAAGTCACGCTGGTCAGCTTTGGAGAAATTCCACTTCCTCATCAGACCGCTTGGATGGACGGCCTGCACGGGCTGGAATATCATCCCACCGCGTTTCGTCTCGACTGGATGCAGGAAGGGGAGCAGGACTTCCACGCCGCCGAGGACTATCTGTGCGCCATCGTTCGCGACACCCGTCCCGATTTCCTGCATTTGAATCAGCTGAGCTTTGGAGCGCTGCCGGTGGCGACGCCGCGAGTAGTGGTGGCGCACGGTGATGTGATCACGTGGTGGCTGAGCATCCACGGACACGAACCCGCCGCCTCCGCCTGGCTGAAGTGGTATCGCGCGGCCATCGTCGCGGGCTTGAGGCGGGCCGAGGCCGTGGTCACCGCTTCGCGCTGGATGGGGGAAATGCTGCGCGCGGCCTACGGAGACGATTTCGAGGGCTACGTCATTCCGCCGGGACGCAATCCGATCTACTTCAATCCGTTTGTGGCGAAAGAAGAGTCGGTGCTGGCGATCGGGCGTCTGTGGGACTCGGGAAAACAGGTGGCATTGCTGACCCAGCACACCTACGGTCTGCCGGTTTGCATTGTGGGAGCGGATAACCCGGTTCCCGCGCCGCCGGTACCGATCCGCGCCGACGTGCGTGTCTCCACCGGCGAACACGAGATTTCGGTGAAGGGAGCGCAGACCGAATCGCAACTGCGTTCGCTCTACAGCAAGTCGACGATTTTTGCGGCGACTTCGCAGTATGAGCCCACGGGGCTCGCGTCGATCGAGGCGGCGTTTTCGCGCTGCGCCCTGGTCGCCAATGACACCGAGGTGTATCGCGAACTGTGGGGCGACGCCGCTTTGTACTTCGAGCGAAATAACGCCGAGAGCCTCAGCGACGTGCTCGGCCAGTTGGATGAAGACCGCGAACTGACACGCTTGTATGGAACGCGCGCCTACAATCGGGCGCGCGAGCGCTTCACGGCGCGGCGTATGGTCGACGACTATCTGCGGTTGTACCGGCGGTTGCGGACTGCTAAAGCGGCCGTGGCATAAGGCCGAGGCAAGTTCGTCAGGTGCGGGATTCTCTGCGCGACAGATAAGCATCCAACGACCACGAGCCTGGGCCCACAATCAGAAGGAACAGCGCGCCCAGCCACATGCAGTAGTCGGTGCGCGCCTCGTGCATGGCAGCCCAAAAACCGGATTTTGCCAGCATGGGTATTTTCGTTGTAAGGATCGCGACGCTGATGTCGATGAGCAGAGGTATGGCGGCGAGCCGGGTCAGTAATCCCAGAATCAGAAGCGAGCCACAGACGATTTCCACGACGCCGACGAAGGGCGCAAAGAAGTGAGGAGCGGGAATACCGATCTTAACGAACCGCCCTACCCCGAGGGCCTCGGGAAACAAGAACTTTTGAATCCCCTCCGACAGAAACACCCAGCCCACCAGCAGCCGAACGAGCACCGTAGCCGCCGGAGCGTCGCTACTTAAGGTTATGGGATCACGCATCTTCTTCCACTCCGGAAAAACTGCAATTGCTGGTGAAGCGGTCCCTCACTTCTCGAAGAGCGGACACGGGACAGTCAGCAACCGTAAACCGTTTCAAGGGGAGGGTCAAGGCCGGTCTCACGGTCGGCCCCATGCTATACTTTTTAAGCATCTTTTCTGTCAGTAGCAGCAGACGGAGGACAGTATCGACAAACGTTTTATCCGCATGAACGAGCGCATACGGGCCCGCGAAGTTCGCGTGATCGGTGACGAAGGGGAACAGATTGGCGTGATGCCTCCCTTCGAGGCGCTCAAGATGGCCCGCGAACGAAACCTGGATCTGGTGGAAATTTCCCCGACCGCGCAACCTCCGGTTTGCCGCATCATGGACTACGGGAAATTTCTGTACCAGAACGAAAAGCGCGAGCGCGAAGCCAAGAAAAAGCAGAAGACCATTACGGTCAAGGAAGTGAAGTTTCGTATCAACGTGGACGATCACGATTACGAAACCAAGAAAAATCATGTGCTGCGCTTCCTCGACGGAGGCGACAAGGTGAAAGCGACCATCTTCTTCCGGGGACGCGAAATGACGCGGCAAAGCCTGGGACGCCAGATTCTGGAACGTCTGATCAAGGACGTTGACCAGCGAGGCTTGGTGGAGTTTCGCCCCCGGCAGGAAGGCAATACGCTGCACCTGATTCTGGCGCCGAACAAGAAGGAAGGCGGAGCGAAAGAAAAGCCGCCCGTTCGTCCGAAGCCCGCACCTCCCGCGCCACCAAGCGGAGCGCAGACAGCGTAGAGGCGCTTTCAGCCGTCAGCTATCAGCCATCAGTAACGTCTCATGGTGCGATCGCTAACAAGACGGATGGAGTGTTTGCGCTGCATAACGCTGACAGATGTAACTGAGAGCTGATAACTGAAAGCTGAGAGCTACTTATGCCTAAACTGAAAACACACAAAGGCGCTGCCAAGCGCTTCAAGAAGACCGGTACCGGGAAAATCAAGCGTCACAAGGCCAATTTGCGCCATATCCTGACCTCGAAGGCGAAGAAGCGCAAGAAGAAGCTGGGCGACTCTGTCCTGGTCAGCGACGCTGATTACAAGAAAGTAATGCGGATGATCCCGTACTAGAAACAGTGGCCAGTGGTCAGTTGCCGGTGGCCAGTGAAACCACAACCCTGAAAAGTCTGCGGAGCGAAATGCCCCGCAGCGGCGCGTGAAGAGGCTGGGCTTCAGAAATCCCGATGGGTAGAAGCCTCCTTACCTCCAGCCGCCAAGCGAACTAAAAAAGGAGAGCACCATGCCTCGTGTAAAACGCGGAACCAAACGCCGCGCCAAGCGCAAAAAGATACTTGAACGCGCCAGTGGATATTTCCTAACCAAGTCGAAACTTTACCGCGCGGCGAAAGAAGCCGTCGATCGCGGGCTGAAGTTCGCCTACTCCGGCCGCAAGCAGAAGAAACGCCAATACCGTTCGATCTGGATCGTGCGCATCGGCGCCGCTGCCCGCCTGAACGGACTGAACTACAACCAGTTCATCAGCGGACTGAAAAAAGCCGGTGTGGAACTGGACCGCAAGATCCTGGCGGATTTGGCGGTGAACGATCCGGCAGGATTTGGAAGTTTGGCGGAGCAGGCGAAGAAGGCGAACGCAGCCGCGACGGCATAGAACAGCTATCAGCCATCAGCTTTCAGTCTTATATTTAGTCGTGTCATCCTGAGCGAAGCGAAGGACCTATGTATTTCGCCTGCGCCACCAGAGTGCATAGGTCCTTCGCTTCGCTCAGGATGACAATTCGTGGAGAGTTGCTCGGAATTGTCCTACACCGTCCCCAAACTGACGGACTTCTCGACTGCGGCGCTCGACAGCGCTGTGCGCGAGCTTTTCTCTGCGCTCGAGCAGGAGTCGGCGGCTGTCGCTTCCGAAAACGACTGGAAAGCATTTCGCGATCGCTGGATGGCGCGCAAGAACGGCATCCTCACTCAGCTCAATGATCTGTGGCTGAAGGCCGCGCCGGGAGCGAACAAGCGCGACGTGGGGCAGCGTGTCAACGACCTCAAGCCCAAAGTCGAGCAAGCCGTTGATGCGACGCTTGCTCGCATTCAGAGCGGGGCTTCTTCGGGCAAACTCGCCGCCGAGCGTCTGGATATCACCCTTCCCGGCATTAGCCGTCCCCTTGGCGCGGAGCATCCCGTCATCAAGACGATGAACGAGATCATCGGCGTCTTCCGCAATCTAGGCTACTCGGTCGAAGAAGGTCCGGAGATTGAAACCGATTACTACAACTTCGAGGCGCTGAATTTTCCGCCAAATCATCCCGCACGCGACACCCAGGACACGCTGTTCGTCGCCGGACAGGAATCGAAGCCACTGCGCGACCGCCTGCTGCTGCGCACGCATACGTCGCCGGTGCAGATCCGCACCATGCAGAAGATGAAGCCGCCAGTGCGCGTGGTGTGTCCGGGAAAAGTTCATCGCAACGACGCCCCCGACGCCACGCACTCGCCCATCTTTCATCAAGTCGAAGGTCTGGCGGTCGATACCAACATCACGTTCTGCGATTTGAAAGGCACGCTTGATCACGCCATGAAGGCGCTCTTCGGATCGAGCGTGAAGACGCGTTTCTATCCGTCGTTCTTTCCGTTCACCGAGCCCAGCGCCGACGTGCAGATCAGTTGCATTTTCTGTGGCGGCAAGGGCACGCGCGACGGCGCTCCGTGCCGCAACTGCAAGGCCAGCGGATGGATTGAATTGCTGGGCTGCGGCATGGTGGATCCGAATGTATACGGTTTTGTGGATTACGATCCCGCAAAAGTTTCGGGCTTCGCCTTCGGCATGGGCGTGGAGCGAATTGCGATTCTGAAATACGGCGTGGATGATATTCAGTTGTTCTTCCAGGGCGACGTGCGGTTCCTGGAACAGTTTGGGTAATAGCTGATCGCTGTTCGTCGTTGGCTGTTCGCTTGGGTTAGGTGGCGAACAGCGAATAGCGAACAGCGAACGACGAACATGAAAATTTCTCCCCATTGGCTGCGCGACTTCGTTGACCTTCCGGTCGATTACATCCGGCTGGCGGACGAACTTACGCTCGCGGGTGTTGCCGTTGAAGGCATCTCCGGTGAAGGCGATAGCACCGTCTTCGAGATGGAGATCACGACCAACCGTCCCGATGCCATGAATCATTACGGCGTGGCGCGCGAAGCTTCGGCGCTCTACGATCTGCCGCTCCGCCCAATCGAGCCGAAGCTGCCTCCATCGCAAGGCAAATCCGACGTCACCATCGATATTCAGGAGCCGGAACTTTGTCCGCGCTTCACGGCGCGCGAGATTCGCGGCACGACCGTCACCAGTTCGCCCGCAATCGTCGCCAATCGGCTGTCGCTGCTCGATCAGCGTCCCATCAGCAATGCGGTCGATGCCACGAATTACGTTTTGTGGGAGAGCGGCAAGCCCACGCACGTGTTCGATCTCGATCTGCTCGAAGGCCGGCGTCTCGTGATTCGCAAAGCCCAGACCGGCGAAACGCTGAAGACCCTGGATGGCGTGGAGCGCAAGCTCTCGACCGATGACCTCGTCGTTGCCGACGCGAAAAAGCCGGTGGGGCTGGCCGGCGTGATGGGCGGCTTCGACACGATGATCACCGAGAAGACGCGGAACATCCTGATCGAATCCGCGTGGTGGGACCCGGTCACGGTGCGCCGTATGTCGAAGCGGCACGGCATTCATACCGACGCCTCGCACCGCTTTGAGCGCGGCGCGGATTTCGAATCGACCGTCGCTTCGACGAATCGGGTTGCCGAACTCATTCTCAATTCCGGTGGCGGCACACTTGTCGGCGATGTGATCGATGTGATCGCTCGCCAGCTTGACCTGGCTCCGGTAGAACTCGATCTGCGGGAAGTGCGACGGATTCTCGGGCAAGAACTCAGCACGCTTGAAATCAGCCGCATTCTTAGTCGACTCGGTTTCGCGATGACTGCGGGCAGCGAAGATATGTATCTGGTCCAAATTCCGAGTTGGCGCCTCGACATCGAGCGCGAAATCGACATCATCGAAGAACTGGCGCGCCTGCACGGCTACGACAAGTTTCCGAACACGCTTCCCGCCTACAGCGGCGAGGTGCGCGAGTTGCCCGATGCACACAAAGACGAGCGCCTTCGCTCATCGCTCTTGGCGCTCGGTTACAACGAGACCATTTCGCTGAGCTTCATTTCGAAAGATGATGCCCGGCGCTTTTCGACCGCGGCCGAACTCGATCTCGCGAATCCGCTCAGCGACGAAGCTTCGGTGATGCGCACCTCGATGGTTCCAGGCATGTTGAACATGTTGGCCTACAATCTGAATCGTGGCAGCGACAATGTTCGCCTGTTCGAAGCTGGAAATGTGTTTGAAGCGTCGGATGGGAAATCATTGGAGTCGAAGCGCATTTCGATCGGTGCGACGGGCAGCGTCGATGCGGAGGTGGTGCGCGGGCTGACTCCGGGAGCAGCGACGCGTCCGTTCTCGTTCTTCGATCTGAAGGGCGATATCGAAACCCTGCTCGATCCCTTCAGCCATTGGACGCTCTACTACGATGCGCACACGGCTGACTACTACCATCCCGGGCGCTCGGCCCGCGCCGTGCTAGATGGCACGACCGTCGCCCAGTTTGGCCAGATTCATCCCGATGTGGCCGCGGCGCGCAAACTGCGGCAGGATGTGTTTGTCGCCGAGATCTATCTCGACCGCCTCTACCAGCACGATTTGCGCCAGGTGCGTTATGAGGCGCTGCCGCGTTTCCCTGCTGTCGAGCGCGACTTCTCCTTCGTGTTTGACGATGCCGTGGAGTTCGAGAAAATTCACCAGAGCGTCAGCGGATTGGGTATCGCCGAGCTGCGCAGTTTCGTCCCGGTAGAAATCTTCCGCGGCGAAAAAGTAGGCGCGGGCAAATACTCAATCCTGATGCGAGCCAAACTCCAATCAAGCGAGCGCACCCTTCGCGATGACGAGGTGGCGCAGTGGTCGGGGCAGATTGCTAGGGCGCTGGAAGGGCTGGGCGGGGCGCAGAGGGCGTAGGGGGTTGCCTAATCTTGACGACAAATATTGAAACCAACATAATGAGGTTGTTCGGCTGTGAAATAGCGGATTGCGAAGGAGGGCGCCGATGACCATTCAGATCACAAAACCGGAGGTCGAGGCGCTAGTCAATCAGCGTCTGCAAAGCGGCTGGTTTAAGGACGCTGAAGATGTCATTTTGCAAGCGCTCCAGACCTCGCCGCCAAGACCGCCAGCAGCTTCTCAGACGGAGGCCCCACATGCGCCGAGAAGTTTGCGAGAAGTCTTCGAGGCCGTAAGACGCATGGCGGATGACATTGACTTCAGCCGTAACCCGTCTAGTGGACGCCCTGTGGACCTCGCGTGAGCGGATTCCTGCTCGATACCAACATCCCTTCGGAACTGATCCGCACCCGTGGCGACCCGCGTGTTGGCCATTGGGTCTATGCACGGAACGAACAGTCGCTCTACCTGAGCGTTATATCGATTGGCGAATTGCGGCGAGGTTTCGCACTGCTGCCAGCGAGCAAACGGCGTACTGAATTGGAACGGTGGTTTGAGAACGATCTCATCCCCCGTTTCCAGGGGCGCATTTTGCCCATCACGCAGACGATCGCAGATCGATGGGGAGTGTTGCGCACCGTCAGATGAAGGGGA
>Ga0265316_10001468_pt1 | contig 25274 bp, 22 predicted proteins | sample 4522metaG_FD_202092 | JGI IMG/M metagenome (GOLD analysis project Ga0265316, IMG submission 202092) | Rhizosphere microbial communities from Carex aquatilis grown in University of Washington, Seatle, WA, United States - 4-5-22 metaG | ecosystem: Host-associated > Plants > Roots > Rhizosphere >... | reverse complement strand
TTGGCGCCGGTAGTGATGTTGAACGGCAGCGGGGAGTAGGCCGTCAGCGACGTACTGAGTTGGAACCCGTGGTTGAAGCGTTCCCAGGCCGTATTCGCTTTCTCCAGGGAAGAGTGAACGGTGCCATCCAACGCCACCCGGCTGCGCTGATCGTCGTCCGATCGGCCGTAATCCTGCCAGATGTTGAAGTTGTTGATGGGGGCGCTGAAGAAGAACTCGCTCACGTTGTCGAGCGCCTTCGAGTAAGTGTACGAGACCCGGTAACTGCCCCATTTGACGGGCCGCCGCAGGAACGAAACATGTGCGCCATCATAGTGCGAATCCGCCAGTGAGGAATACTGGCTATCGTTCCCGTAGGTCAGATTCGGACGGCAGCCATCGTTGGTGCCCACCGCCGCGCAGGAGGGTACGTTCTGGTTTACCGAAATAATCAGGTGCAGCCCGCGCACATGCTGATAGCCTGCGCTGAGCGTGGTGTTCCTGCCGAGTTGCTGTTCGATCTCGAAGCTCCCCTGCTGGGAGTGAGCGTTCTTCATATTGCGATCCATAGTGGAGAAGTTGAACAGCACGCCCGCCGGAATCGTGAGACTCCCGAGGATGGCGGGAAATGCCGGCGCGCCTGCCTGCGTGGGCGAAAGACTGATGCTCAACTGCTGCAGATTGCCCACGACGGTGGTGTTGCCGGCCGAGAGCAGCGCATTGGCGAGCGGCCGCAAGGGAATGCGGTCGTAGAACAGTCCGTAACTGCCGCGCACCACGGTGCGGCGCGACGCAAACGGGGACCAGGCAAAGCCGGCCCGCGGAGAAACGTCTCCGGTTTGGGTCGCAATCGTCTTAAGAAACTCCAGGTCGTACCGAAGGCCGAGGTTCAGCGTGAGGTTGCGGGTTACTTTGTACTCGTCCTGAGCATAGAAGCCGGCGTTCGGATTGGTCTGGTGGACTTGGGTTACGCCGAAGGTCTGGGTGAAACCGGAGCTGTTATAAGCGCCGCTCAGAAAGTTGGCAAGCGAAGAGAAGGCATAACTGCCGCGAATGGTGCGCGGAAACGTGATGGTGTCGTTGTTGTAGAGGAAGTCGAAGCCCACCCGGACGGCGTGCGCACCCTCCTGTACGGACAGGCTGTCGGTGCCCTCATAGAGTTGGTTGACGCGCGCCGTCGGCGATCCGGACAGCGTCCCGAACGAGGCCACGCCGGAAATGCTCACCGCGGGCCCGATCGGGTCCGAAGGAGGCGCGGCAAGATGGCTGTTGGTGAACTGCACCCGTGTTTCGTTCACGACCCTGGCAGACAGCGTCACGACGTTGCTTGCCGCCACCGTCTGATCGGTGTCGAACAGGTTGGCGGAGGCGCTGGGCGCGCTGAGCCCGCCCGCCCCGCGCGAATTGATGCTGTCGACGTGATAAACACTGTAGCGGGCGCTGAACTGGTCCGCGTCGCTGAAGTGGTGGTCGATTTTGGTGAAGACGTTTTCGTTGTGCACCGGATTCCGGAAGTCGCCTGTTGCAATCAGCGGCCCCGGATAGCCTACGCTGGTCAGCCGTGCATTGATCGCCGCCACGTTCGCAGGAGTGATGGTAGACAGTCCCGACTGGTTCAGGTCGCGGGCTTCGAAATTGGCGAAATAGAAAGTCTTGCCGTGCACCACCGGTCCCGAAATGCTCGCGCCATACTGCGCCTGCGTGAGCGGCAGAACCGTATTGGAAAGGGCGTTCGCAGCGTTGAAGCGGCTGTTGCGGAAATATCCGTAGGCGTCGCCGTGCAGAGCGTTGCCGCCGCTCCTGGTTACGACATTGACGTAGCCGCCCAGCGCCCGGCCCAACTCCGCCTGGCCGCCGGAGGTGACCACCTGAAGTTCGTCAACCACGTCGAGACCGACAAATGCCCCGGCCACTCCCGCCGCGTCGTCGTTCGCGCTCACGCCGTCAATAATGAAGCTGTTGGAAAAGTTCCGCTGGCTGCCGATCGAAATTCCCTGTCCGGGCACGGCCGAGGTTTCCGCGAAAAGCTGATTCGCGGCGGTGTTGGTAGGCGAGACGCCGGGCACAAACAGCGCAAGGTCGAAGTAGCTGCGGCCGTTGAGCGGTAGCCCACTTATTTCGCCCTGTGAAATCGTGCCGGCAATTTGCGAGCGGGCCGCTTCCAGCACAACCGCATCGCCAGTGACGGTGACGTTGACCCCGGTGGACGCGACTTCGAGCGTGATCGGCATTTCAAAGGCGGAGCCCGCCGAAAGCGCCACCGGGCGAACGGCCACTGCGAATCCCGGTTGTCCCACTTTGATCTGGTACTGTCCGACGTTGAGATAGGGAAAGCGGAAACGCCCATCCCGGTCGGTCACGAGAGCGGTAGTCCGATTGGTTTCGGTCTGCAGCGCAGTGACGGCGGCGCCCTCAATCACCGCTCCCGTCTGGTCCATAATTCGTCCGCCGATGCTGCCGTAATTGACTGCTTCCTGTGCGGGTGCGATCGATAAGGCCGCCATTGCGCTCATCGCCCAGAAAGCCGTGCGATAAATGAGTTCGTTTCTCACTATTAATTGTCCTTCCTTAGTTTTGAAGCTTCCCTTGTTCCTGTAGCGCTATCGCGATTCCCACTGCGAGTCGCGGGCGCCGCCGATTCTAGCTGCGTGCGGGCAGGGAGGAAGGAGGGGGCCGGCCGAAAGGCGCAAACCCTGCTTCGCCGGGGGTGCACGGCGGATTCGCCGGCGGCGGCAGAAGTGACGCCGCCATCAGGGAGCCAGCGGCGCAAGTGCCGGCGGCCAAGGTGGTGAGCGTCGCCGGCAACCCGATGTTCTGGCCGCACCCTGTTGAGCACCCGGGCAGATTGTCCCAGTGCGCGCCCGTTGGCTCGCCGCTTTGTCTGGGGCGATGGCAGCAACAGCCCTTGGCCGTTTTGCAGCAAACCATCTTGCAGCAGCCGCCATCATTCTGCGCGAGGAGAGTCAGCCCGGAGAGAAACGGCATCAGAAACGCGAGGGTCAAGGCGCCGGCCACACAAGTCCGCACTATCGCCTTGGCGCGATTCTTCCTGGCCGAATTGGGATGATTTGAGATCAGGCCTCCATTAACCAATACATGCCGGCAATGGCGAAACACGCCGGTCCGGCCGACTTACTGAACAAGTCACGTAAACTATGCGAGTGGGTTTTGGGGAGGGGGACGCTGCCGGAGGCGGTGTTCGGAGATCCGCGCTTGAGGGAAGATGGCGGTGACGACGACTCCGCCAGCCGCATGAATCTCGAGCGCCAGCACCCGAAGCCGGATCATCGCGTGGCCCAACGTGCCGATACCGCCGAGGGTTGCGCTTCCGCAATCCATACAACCCGTGGCGGCAATGACGGGAACGCTATTCGGATTCGCGCCAGGGCGCTTCCGGCAGCAGCACTTCCCCTTGGTCTTGCAGCAGGGCATGTCCGCCGATGCCTCGCTGAGAGACCGCGCGGCAATGGGCGCCAGGGAAGAGAACGAGAACATCAAAGTGAGACACGCAGCCACAAGGCCGCGTCCCCAGCGAAGATAGCGTTCCGTTCTGAGCATCCCTATTGGGCGAAGTATAGCATGTTCGGCGACGGTGCAACTTCATTCTTCCGGGGCTTGCGGAAGATCCGCAAAAGAGCGTCCGGGCATTTTGACGGCAGTTTACAAATTGTAAACCAGGTTGTGCGCGTGGTCAGCAGGAAGGCAGTCCGGGAATTCGGCAAGATTCACGCCGATGCTGCCTTCGTTGTCCGACTGGCTCCAGATTGCCCGGAAGGCGAAGTGTCAGAGCTTTGCGCCATCGTCACCGTATCCTAACACAGGGCATTCCAGTGCCTGGCGGTTGACCGGCGGAACCAACCCGGTTTCAGCCTCGGGCCGCACTGATACTGCCGCTTGGGTGCTTGACTTCGAACCGGTACTGCTTTCCAAAGAAGAGCAGGATGCTGTGTCCCACCTTGCGGGCTCTCATGTCGATTACTTTGGAAGTGTCGTAACACGGGTACATGCTATCGATGAAGCTGACTTCCACGGGCCCCTTCAGGTGAAGCTCAGACCGGTCCGCGAATGCCAGGAAAGCCTTAGCGTGCTCCCCAATCCGCACCTTCGCCACGTCATTCACACGGCGCGAGCGGAAGACGGGTTCCCACCTGTTTTGCCCTTCCTCGCGTGTATCGACGTCTCCCTCCACCCGCACCACGATCACCCAGTGGTCGTAACAAGTCCGTACTTCCAGCGGCCAATACCTCATGCGATTCTCCTTTTCGGTGGCGCACTTCCCATCCCGGCCAACGCAGATTCCGCGCCAGATGAGGAATTTAAGACCTGCTTATATCCCAATATATTGGCACATGTTGAGATGCGTCAGGCTGGCGCAAAATGGGGAACTTTCAGCCTCGGCCCCCGAGAGTGCCATTTGGATGCTTGATCTCGAACCGGTGCTGCTTTCCAATAAAGTGCGCGATGCTTTCTCCCACTTTGCGAGCCCTCATGTCGATTACTTTGGACGGGTCGTAACATGGATACATACTATCGATGAAGCACACTTCCACGGGCCCTTTCCGGTGAAGCTCAGACTGGTCCGCGAACGGCAGGAAAGCCTTCGCGCTTTCCCCTATCCGCACCTTCGCCGCGCCATCCACCCGGCGCGAGCGGAAGACGGGTTGCCACCGTCCCCCTTCCTCCCATGTATCGACGTCTCCTTCCACCCGCACCACGATCACCCAATGTTCGCCTCGAATCAGCACTTCCACGGGCCAAAACCTCATGCGATTCTCCTTTCGGTGGCGCACTTCCCATCCCGCCGAGCGCAGATTCCGCGCATATGGGGAGTTTCAGACCTGCTTACATCACAATATATCGTCACATGTTGAACAGTCCAGTATAGGGGATGCCTCGGAAACCCGAATCGCCCGCTGGTGTATAATCGCTTGTCCGTCAGGTCGAGAGGGGAAAACCGTCATGCATTCCAGCCGCAACTTCCGGCAAAACTTGCGCCGCAATTCCCGCCGCGAGTTCCTGAGCTTTTTGGCGGCCAGTCCATTGGCGCTGGCACAGTCCGGGCCGATTACCGATCCCAAGGACGCGCTCAACGTGCTCGATTTCGAAGAGGCCGCGCGGCGTGCGGTGCCCATCGCGCACTTCGCGTACATGACCACGGGGGTGGACGATGACGCCACCCTCAAGGCCAATCGCGAGGGCTTCCGGAAGCTACAGTTGCGGCCGCGGCGCCTGGTGGACGTGAGCAAGGTGGACCCCTCGGTCGACCTGTTCGGGACAAGGTGGCCATCGCCCATCTACATTTGTCCCTGCGGATACCAGAAGGCGTTCTATGCGGACGGGGAACTCGCCACCGCGCGGGCGGCGCGTGCGAAGAATGCGGTGCAAATGCTCTCCAACACCACCTCGACCGCGGTGGAGGAAGTGGCCGGCGCGCTGGGGCGGGCGCCGTGGTTTCAGCTCTACGCACCCTCCCAACCCGCGGCCCTGGAGAAACTGGTGCGACGAGTGGAAGCGGCGGGCTGTCCGGTTCTGGTGCTCACGGTGGACCAAAACGGCGGACGCAACACGGAAACGCAAAAGCGCCTGACCAAAGCCGATACGCGGGTCTGCACCAACTGCCACCAGGGGGTGCCGGGCACGCCGGCTGGCCGCGGGACCAGGGTGATGCTCGCGGGCATCGACAATGCGGGAGGCAGCAACTCGCCGTCCATGACCTGGGAAATCGTGGACCGCCTGAAGAACCTGACGCGCATGAAGCTGATCGTGAAAGGTCTGGAGACAGGCGAGGACGCGGACCTGGCATGTCGCCATGGCGCCGACGGGATCGTGGTTTCCAATCACGGCGGGCGCGCGCTCGAGACCGGCCGCGGCACCATCGAATGCCTGCCGGAAGTCGTGGCAGCGGTAAGTGGACGAATTCCGGTATTGGTGGACGGAGGGTTCCGCAGGGGAACGGATGTATTCAAAGCTCTGGCGCTCGGGGCGCGCGCCGTGGGCATTGGCCGGCCCTACCTGTGGGGCCTGGGCGCTTTCGGGCAAGCCGGTGTGGAGCGCGTGCTGGATATCCTGAACACCGAACTGACGCTCGCGATGAAGCAGTGTGGAACCCGGTCGGTGGGCGAAATCACCCGTGCGTTCGTAGTTTAGCCGCGACTTGCAGGTCTGAACCCGGCCCGGCGCGGTTCGGAGGCTGCCCGACCAGGACCAGTCTCGCGGAGGAACCGGACTATCATTGAGAGGTAGGAGTTCGGATGATTGTCGAAGTGAATGACGCGGGCGAGATTCTGGTTCCAGCGGAGCTTGTGCAAGCGGCGCCCCATACGCGCCTTAAAGCGGACCGGGAGGGCGACTCAGTCGTCCTGAAGCCGCTTGCGGCGAAGCCCGCGGGAAGGCGCCGGCGCCTGATCGATTCGCTACCGGTCTTGGAGGGTCGACTGGCTGACCCGGCGATGACGTTCCGCCGCGAGGACATCTATGGCGACGATGCCAGGTAGCCCCGTCTTTCTTGACACGAATATCCTGATTTATGCGAGCTTTCCCGGAGCGCCTTTCTATGATGCGGCGCGTGCCCGGTTGAGCGAGCTTGAGAGCGATGGAGCGGTGTTTTGGATAAGCCGCCAGGTGCTCCGCGAATACCTCGCCTCGACCACACGGCCGGGCGCCATCGTGCCGCCGCCGACGATTGTGGCGCTCACCCAGGCCGTTCGCCGGTTCGAAGCCGAATTCGAAATCGCCGATGAGGACGCCGCTGTCACCGCACTCCTGCTCGACTTGTTGAAGTCGCGAACGATCCAGGGAAAACAAGTCCACGATGCCAACATCGTGGCGACGATGCGCCGCTACAACATTCCCTCGCTGCCCTTTGCCGGTCGGCATTGGTAGCCGCTTCAATTCGCAATCAGGTTAATCTGGCCGATGCCGCCCTCAACGTCCACGTGGATGCGAACCTTGGCGTCATGGTAGGCATCGTTCACCCAGTGGTCGTCCTGGCGGCGCAGTCCTTCCGTGTGGATTTCGCCGATGCCGCCGTGCCCTGAGGCATAGACGCCAATATCGCGCGGCAGATAGACCGTGGCTTCACCCACGCCGCCGCTGATGCGCACGTTGTAGTCGTTCATGGGGGTTCCGCGCAGATCCATCTTCAGTTCTCCCACCCCCATCTCCACTTCGACGCGGCGAAGCGAAAGGCGCCCCAGGTTCATGCGCGCCTCCCCGGCGCCCAGATGGGCGGCGATTTCGGCCGGCACGTCGTCGGCTAACTGGACATCCCAGGTGTAGGTGTTTTCGCCGATGCGAGCGCTGTTGGTTCCGGGCTGCTCGATAGTGAGGTCGCTGCTGCCGCCCAGGGTATGATAAGTGACCTGCGGCTTCCACCAGTCTACGTTATAGGCGAAATCGGCCCGCGCCAATTGCGATGCGCCGCCGCGAATTCTGAGCTCGCCGGCGCCCATCCGGAGATCCAGGCGCAGGCGCTCGACGCCCTTCCGCGCAAACTCGCGGGTCTCGTGGCGCATCGGTCCGGTATGCACTTGGACAACGCAACCGGCCAGGCAAAAGACCCCTGCAACCAGGACTCCCATTATGAAAGCTCTCACAACCAAAGCCCCCGCAACCGACGATAGGAATCGAGCGAACATGGGCTCTCCTTCAGTCCCACATACGAGGGCGGGGGGCTAAACGTTCCGCCCTGTGGGCGTCCGCGAAACGTCCGGTGACTCTCTTGAGCTATGTTTCCGCCGTAACCCAAGGGAATCCCGCCGCGCCTAAGCAGATGCGTGGCTATTCGTGTATCCGTCGGCGGCTGTCTGCCGGGTTGGCTTCTGCTGCCTTCCCTGGCACTGGCCCTGGCGTTGCCGGCACCCTGTCAGACGGCGGATGCGCCCGAGGTGGCCGAGGCGGAGGCCCTGGCGCCACTAATCCCCGAGCCGCTGATGCCGGCTCCGGCAGCCGCGCCCTATAACCAGCGAATCATGGGTGTGATACCGGATTACCAGACGGTGCGCGACACCACCCATCGGGTGCCGCCTCTTACCGCCAGGGAGAAGTGGATTCTGGCGGAAAAAGAGACGGTGGATCCGTTCAACATCGCCACCGCGTTTCTGACCGCTGCCGAATCGCAAGCGGGCAACGAGACGCCCAAGTATGGCGAGGGCTGCGCCAACTTTGGCAGGCGCTTTGGCGCGGCGCTGGCCGATTTTGGCACGCAGAATTTCTTCAGTGCCGGGGTCTTGGCCAACCTGCTCCATCAGGACCCGCGATACTTCCGCAAGGGACCGCAATCGCGGATTCTCTCGCGTGTGGTCTACTCCATCAGCCGTCTGGTGATCGCCCCGCAGGATTCCGGCCGCTCCGCGTTCAACGCCTCGGGCATCGGCGGCATGGCGCTGGGGATCGTAGCATCGAACGCCTACTACCCGGCCGCCAGCGTCCGCGGTTCGGTGATGGCGGGGCGAGTCACCACCAGCATGATGGGTGGCGCCGTCGGCAACCTGATGTCGGAATTCTGGCCGGACCTGCAACAGAAGTTCTTCCACCGGTGGTTTAAGTAAGCGCGCAGGACAACGCGGCGCGGGCGCGTCTGCCTGGGGCGTCTGTCGGCGTGTCTGCCTGGCGCCCGTGCGGGCCGCGCCGAGTGATGGCGGCGTCCGCGCCGGCTTCCCCGAAACGGGTCAACAGACCGGCCCCCCTCACTTCCCGACGGCAGACCGGCCCCCCTCACTTCCCGATGCAGAACGTCGAGAAGATGCGGTTCAGGATGTCGTCGGCGGTAGTGGCGCCGGTGATGGCGTCGATCGGTCGTAGCGCCGCGTACAGATCGAGCAGCAGCATCTCGTGCGGAATGGCCGATTCCACCGCGCCGCGCGCTTTTTCCAGATACGCCAGCGATTCGCGCAGTAACTGCTCATGGCGCAGGCTGGTGATGAAGCCGGTCTCCTGCTCGAAAGCGCCTTTGGGAGCGATCGACTCCAGAATCGACTCGCGCAGGCGCGGAATTCCCTCGCCGGTCAGGGCCGAAACGGGGATGGCGGAATCGGGGGCGCACGCAGCCTGTTCCCGAACCAGGTCGCTCTTATTGCCCACCAATAAGTGGCGGCCTTGCGATTCGGCCCGCGCGATCAGCCCGCGGTCCTGCTCGTCCAGGGGCTGCGAAAGGTCCACCACCACCAGGGTCAGATCGGCGTCGGCCATGGCCTGGTAGCTGCGCTCTATGCCCAAGCTCTCCACCAGCTCGGCGGATTCGCGGATGCCGGCGGTGTCGAAGAGCTTCACCGGGATGCCGGCGATGGCCGCAGTCTCCGACACCAGGTCGCGCGTGGTGCCGGGGATGTCGGTGACGATGGCGCGGTCCTGCTCCAACAGGCGATTGAAAAGGCTGCTCTTGCCCACGTTGGGACGGCCCACGATGGCCAGCGTCAGGCCGGCGCGCACCACCGCGCCATACTGGAAACTACCGGCAAGCTGGCGGACGCCGTCGCGAATGGGCGCCAGGCGGCGCAGAATCTCGGCGGGCCCGGCAACGCTCACGTCGTCCTCGGCGAAATCGATACCGGCTTCGAGCAGCGCGATCAGTTCCAGCAGTTGTTCTTTCCACGGAGCGATGCGCCGCGACACGGAGCCACCGGCCTGCTGCGCGGCAATGCGCGCCTGGTAGAGGGTGGTGGCGTCGATCAGGTCGCGCACGGCTTCGGCCTGCGGCAGGTCGATGCGCCCCAGCAGGAACGCCCGTAGCGTGAACTCGCCGGGCTCGGCCAGGCGCGCACCGGCGGCCAGGGCGCGCTCCACGGCATGACGTAAGACCACGGGAGAACCGTGGCAGGAAATCTCGATCAGATCCTCGGCGGTGTAGGAGCGCGGGGCTTGAAAAAAGGTGACCACCACCTGGTCGACCGCACGGCCCTGGGCGTCCACCAGCTCGGCCACGTGTGCGCGCCAGGGCTCCAGAACCGCGCCACGGAGGATCTGCGAGGCGATCCCGGCCGCGGCCCGGCCGGAGAGGCGCACTACTCCCAAACCCCCTCTGCCAGGGGGAGTGGAAATCGCTACGATGGTGTCTTCGAGCTGCAAGGTAGTGGGATATCCTCAGTGCTTAGTTAGTTTCTGCCATGAAACTCCGTTTTTCCCGGCATCAACCGCTCCCCTGAAAAACCAGCCCCCGAGGCTCTGCCTTCGCCGCATCTTCGCCGCGGGCTGGTTTTTCATTTGCCTTTGGTGGCGCGATCCGCGCCATGAGGCACTCCCTTACGGTCGCGGCTCGGCAACAAGTCCCGTGGAATCATCATAGGTTTTCCGAGCCGCGCGCGTAAGCGACCGGTCTTTGCACGTTTCATGACAGAAACTAGTTGGTGGGGCGGACGCCCTCGTCCGCGCCGGACCCCCTGGTCCGGCTCTTCTCGACGCTGATTCGACGCCCCGTACAAGGCGGACGAGGGCGTCCGCCGCGGACCAGGGGGTCCGCCCCACGAAGCCAGACCGCTCCCGTGGGGTGCTGAGGCTACTTATCCCCGGCGCGGCGGGCGGTCGCCACGGTCGCGCCGGCCGTCACGGCGAGGGCCATCGCGGCGGGGGCCATCGCGGCGAGGGCCGCCTCCGCCATGCCGCGGAGGGCCACCGGGACTGCGCGGCGGCGGAACGTACGGCACTTCCGGCAGGCTCGCCATGCCCGCGGGGTAAACCACTACCTGGCGCCCCGGGCCGGCGCCGGCGCTTTCGCTGCGCACCGCCGATTCGTCGCGCAGCGCCAGGTGGATCACGCGGCGTTCGCGGCTGTTCATGGGGTTGAAGCGGAACGGCACGCCGGTGCGTTTCACTTTCTCCGCCGCGGTGAGGGCGCTCAGCCGCAGCTCTTCGATGCGCAGCAGGCGGTAATCGTTGGCATCGAAGGAAATGCGCGAGTGGTCCTCGGAAGGCATGCGCAGGTGTTCCATGGTGAGATGCTCCAGCGCCAGCAGGAGCTCGGCGCGGTTGGAAAGGAGCAGGTCCACGTCGGGGCCGGAGAACCTCACTGCCACGTCCGGCGTCTCGAAATCGCCGCCGGATGTCTGCCGATCCTGGATCTCGTATTCCACCTTGAATCCCGCATTGCTCAAGGTAGTCTGCAAAAAACCGTCGATCCGGATGCCTATGGAAGCTACCGAGTACTTTCGCTCACTCACTGGTTATTTCCTGCCGATCTTCTTCTTAGCCGGTTCCACGGACCGGGCGGCTTCCGTCGCCGCCTCGGTGTGGTTGAAGAACCACTGCTGACCCACACTTACCAGGTTACTGGTCAAGTAGTATAACACCAGGCCGCTGGGAAACTGGTAGAACATGAAGCCGAAGATCAGCGGCATGAACTGCATCATCTTCTGCTGGTTGGGGTCGACGTTGCCCTGCGGCGTCATCTTCTGCATGATGAACTGGCTGGCGATCATGACAATGGGCAGAATTTTGATGGGCGAAGGCTCCGCCTGCGAAAGATCGTGGATCCACAGCCAGTTGGCGCCGCGCATTTCCACCGACACCATGAAGACCTTGTAGAACGCGAAGAAGAACGGGAGCTGAATCAGCATGGGTACGCAGCCGCCCATGGGATTCACGCCGTGCTTCTTGTAGAGATCCATGACTTCCTGGTTCTGCTCGCTCTTCTTCGGATCGGTCATCTTGATGTTCTTGAACTTGGCGTTGATGACATCGATCTGCGGCTTGAGCGCCTGCATCTTCCGCATGGACTTCATGTTGGACATCTTCAGCGGAAAGAGCGCAAAGTTAATCACCACCGTGACCAGCACGATGGCCCAGCCGAAGTTATGAACCGCGTTGTCGTTGAACCAGTTGACTACCAGAAACAGCGGCTTGGCCAGAATGGACATCCAGCCGAAGTTGATCACCTGTTCGAGCTTGGGACTGACCCGCTTCAGCAGATCGTAATCCTTGGGGCCGACGAAAACTTCGAAATGATTGACCGCGCCCATGGCTACCGCGGCGCCGGTGAAGGCCGCGGGCTTTTCGACGAGCGGCGTGCGGGTGGTGTCGGAGAACGTCACCTCCTGCATGGCGGCGTTGCCTTCGGGCAGGAAGATGGCGGCGAAGTAGCCGTCTTCGATGCCGGCGAAAGAGAAGTTGCCGCTCGCCGTCAGGGGGCCGCTCTTGGCGTTCCCGGCATTCTTCTCGTATAGCTTGTTGGCGGCCAGATCGAAGTAGATGGTCTGTTGTTTGGTGACGGCGTTGGCTACCGTCAAGTCGCCGAAGCCGCCGCGCCATTCGAGCATGTGGGAAACGGGCTGGCCATCGGTCGAGACCTCGCTCGTGATTTGCGCCAGGTAGCTGGTTTTCTGGAACCGGAAAGTCTTGCGTACGGTGGTGTGGCCGTCGGAAAACTCGTAGGTGACACCCAGACCGTCGGGGTCGGGAGTTCTCCGGTAGAGTGCCTGGTTCAGCCGATGAGCCAGATCCTTGCGGTCGGGCATGTACACGGAGAATGGATAGGGGTCGTCCAGCGCGGCGGCGCTGTTCACCAGGTCGAGCGGCTTGCCCTCGGCCAGAGACTTCTTGAGCATCCAGCTATGTACGTTGGCGCCCTGGTTGCTGAAGCCAACCTTGAACTGGTCCGTGTCGATGGAGAAGATCGGCTCCGGCTGTGCCGTGGTGACCGGCGCGGTGGGAGCGCTCGAAGCCTCGGGCGTTTCGGCGGGCGCCGGCGTCTGGGTGGCGGGAGCGGCGGGTGCGGTGCCGGCGGTCTGGGCCGCTTCCGTGGACTTCTTGGCATTGGGCGGAGGCGCCTGCGGTTTGTAAAAATACTGCGAGAGGAACATGATCGCGCCCATCAGAAGGAACGCGAGCACCAGCCGCGTTTCCGTCGACATCTGGTCGGGCGGCTGTCCCAAACCCTTCTTACTGCCGTTTGTTTCGGCCATTGGGAGATTTCCGTTCGAGCCTGGCGTCACCGCACGGGGTCGTACCCGCCGGCATGAAACGGATGACATCGCGCCAGGCGCCGCAATCCCATCCATACACCCTTCGCCGCACCATAACGCTCGACGGCCTCGCGCATATAATCCGAACAGGTCGGATAAAAGCGGCACGCCGAGGGGAGCCAGGGGGAAACACAAAACTTATATACGCGCAACGACCGGGTTACGATCCATTGCAGCGGAGAAACAACCGTTCCACCTCCCGGTGCAAATCCGAAGTGGGAGCATCGAGCGCTTTGCGGCGTGGATTGATGACGATGGACCACTGGGGGCTCAACTGATCGAGGTGCAGGCGGACGGCCTCGCGGACGCGCCGTTTGATGCGGTTGCGCAGCACTGCTTTGCCGAGTGCGCGGGGGGTGGTGAACCCGATGTGCGGTCCGCCCGGCTCCGTTTCGCGTACGCAGAACGCCGCGAACAGGGAACTGGAGAAACGGGTTCCGTGGTCATAGACGCGTCGGAAATCTTTCGATCGGAGCAGGCGTACACGTTTGGGAAAACCGGCGATGGAATCCTACCTCTCGGAACTGACAGTGAGTTTCTTGCGGCCCCTGGCCCGGCGCCGCGCCAACACCGCGCGTCCATTCTTGGTCTCCATGCGGCTGCGGAAACCATGCGTTTTCGCACGGTGACGATTATTCGGTTGAAAGGTACGTTTCGGCATTTTAGCTCAAGCATTCAGTATAGATCAGCCGAGGCGCGGGCAGCAAATTGGGCTGTCCTCGATGTCCTTGGTGTCCTTGGGGCCGTGGGTGCCTTTGCTGCCCTTGGCCGCCAGTGGAGCGGGGCCTCCGGCCCGCAACGCCGGCTTTCAGCCGGCGGCCGGCCGGCAGTGCGTGACCACTCGCCAAGACACCTGGAGGCGCCCGGCAGTTTTGTGGGGCGGCCCCCCCGGTCCCGGCCCTGAGGGCACCGCGGCCCCCTGGCCGGCCTGCTCGACCAAGCAAGGTCATCGCGTCATAAATGGAGAAGGGCCGACGTGGGCGTCGGCCGCGGACCAGGGGGTCCGCCCCACAAGAACTGCAAGAACCTGCCGGTTTATTTCGTGGACACAACACTTTCGCGCCGCCGTGCCGCCGCGCTTCAGCGCCTCCGGAATTCCGGGTCAAGCCTGGCTGACGTCGTGAGCCGAAAGGAGTTCCACCAGGCGAATGCGTGCGGCCCACCTTTTCGCACGCCCCCAAACTTGACAAAGCAAGGTGCGGGAACTTAAAAATAGATATTAGAGTCCTAATATACCTGTAATCTGGTTGCAATACGGGAGGCATCATGGCCGCTATCACGGCCCCAACTCTGTTGCCGGTGGAGGAACTGGCGTACGCGGATCGCACCATCGTCGCGCATTCCGGCCAACCCGGAGCGCTTTTGGGAATCCTGGAAGCCATCCAGGAACATCATCCGCAGAAGTATCTTTGCCCCGAAATCCTCGAATACGTAGCTGACAAGACCGATATCCCCTTGGCGCAGATATACAGCGTGGTCACGTTTTTCGCGCTGTTCAACCTGGAGCCGCAGGGCCAGCACAGCATCTGCATCTGCCGCGGCACCGCCTGTCATACGCGCGGCTCGCGCAGCCTGCTGCAGCGCCTGCGCCATGAGCTGGGCCTTCCCGACGAAAGCGACGACGGCGAGAAAGCCTGCGTCACCACCGCCGACGGCCGCTATTCGCTGCGCACCGTGGCCTGCTTCGGCCAGTGCGCCCTGGCGCCCGTGGTGGAGGTGGATCACGCCATCTTCGGCCACATGAACGAACAGATTCTGCATCGTGAGCTGGAACATCTCACGGGGAGGAAAGCGTGATTCGCATCCAGGATATCGGCAGCTTCAGCGCCGCCCGCGAAGCCGGCATGGCGAAGCTGCTTCCGAACCGGCCCCGCATCGGGGTGGGTATGGGCACCTGCGGAGCCGGCAATGGCGCCGAGGGCGTGTACCATGCCTTCGCCGAAATCATCGACCGCCAGGGCCGCGACGTGAAGCTCGCCAGCGTGGGATGCTTCGGCTTCTGCGCGCAGGAACCCCTGGTCAACGTGCGGCTGCCCGGCCGGCCGCTGGTGATTCTACGGCGCGTGCAGGCCTCCGACGCGCTGCAGATTCTGGACGATCTGGCCGTCGGCCAGGTCACCGAAGGCTTGGCGCTCTGCAAGATCGAAGAGTGGGACCACCTGACGGGCCGCGTGCTCTACGGCAACGGATATCCCAAGGTTCCCTCCTGGCAGGAAATCCCTTTCTTCAAGCCGCAAAAAAAGATCGTGCTGCGCAACTGCGGGCTGATCAGCCCCGACGATATCGAAGAGTACATCGCCATCGGCGGCTATCAGGCGCTGTATAAGGTGTTGATCGACGCCAATCCGGAGCTGGTCATCGAACAGATCAAGGCTTCCAAACTGCGCGGACGCGGCGGCGCCGGCTTCCTGACCGGCCTCAAATGGGAGTTTATGCGCAAGGCGGTGGCCGACCGGAAATTCATCGTCTGCAACGCCGACGAGGGCGACCCCGGCGCATACATGAACCGCAACGAGATCGAAAGCGATCCGCACTCGCTGCTGGAAGGCATGGTTATCGGCGGATACGTGATGGGCGCCACCGAGGGAATTATCTACGTGCGCGCCGAGTATCCCCTGGCCGTGCACCGCCTCAACCGCGCCATCGAACAGGCACGGCAATCCGGCGTCCTGGGCGACAACATTCTGGGACGCGGCTTCAAGTTCGACATCCGCCTGGTGGAAGGCGCCGGCGCGTTCGTCTGCGGAGAGGAAACCGCGCTCATCGCATCGCTAGAGGGCTACGCGGGACGCCCGCGGCCGCGCCCGCCGTTCCCCGCGCAAAAGGGCCTCTGGGACAAGCCCACCAACATCAACAACGTGGAAACCTGGTACAACGTGGCGCCCATCGTTTCCAAAGGTCCCGCCTGGTTCAGCGAAACCGGCAGCACCAAGAGCGCCGGCACCAAGGTTTTTTCGCTGGTGGGCAAGATCTCCAACACCGGCCTGGTAGAAATGCCCATGGGGACGCCGCTCAAGACGCTCATTTATGACGTGGGCGAAGGCGGCGCCGATGGCAAGCCGGTCAAAGCCGTGCAGACCGGCGGCCCCTCCGGCGGCTGCATCCCGCACGAGATGTTCGACACCCCGGTGGACTACGAGACGCTGGCGCAGCTCGGCTCCATCATGGGCTCGGGCGGCATCGTGGTGATGGATGAAGACAACTGCATGGTGGACGTGGCCCGCTACTTCATCGAGTTCACCCATTCGGAATCCTGCGGCAAGTGCGTGCCCTGCCGCGTGGGGCTCGACAAATCGCTGCGCATCCTGAATTCCTTCACGCGCGGCCGCGCCCTGGAATCGGATCTCGACCGCCTGGACGAAATGGGCCGCATGATTCGCGACACCTCGCTGTGCGGCCTGGGCCAGAGCGCGCCCAACCCGCTGCTCACCACCATGCGGCACTTCCGCCACGAGTTCGAAGACCACATTCGGGCGCATCGCTGCCGCGCCGGCGTGTGCGAGGATCTGGCGCTCTCGCCCTGCGAGAACAGTTGCCCGCTGCACATGAACATCCCGCGATTCCTCGAGCTCTATAAGGAGGGTCGCCTCGAGGACGCCTTCGAAGCGGTGGTGCTCGACAACCCGCTGCCGGGCTCTACCGGCCGCGTGTGCCAGCATCCCTGCGACAATCGCTGCCGCCGCCGGTCGCTCGACGAATCGGTGAACATGCGCGAGGTGCACCGCTTCATCGCCGATTCCATCTATCATTCCGACCGGTTCGACGCCCTGGTGGAGCGCATTGCGGCGCGCAAAATGCCGGCCACCGAACGCAAAGTCGCCGTGGTGGGCGGCGGTCCCACGGGCCTCACCGCGGCGTTCTACCTGGCGCTGCTGGGCCATGAAGTGACGGTGTACGAATCCAACCCGGAGCCGGGCGGAATGCTGCGTTATGCGCTGCCCGAATACCGGCTGCCGCGCGAAACCGTGCGCCGCGAGGTGGAGCTGATCCGCCGCATGGGAGTGAACTTCGTCTGCAACTCGGTGGTGGGCACGGACATCGCGCTGAACGACCTGGACAATCAGTACAACGCCGTTTTCCTGGCCATCGGCACCTGGAAGGAGTCCTGGGTCTACCTGCCCGGCACGGAACTGAAGGGCGTGCTGCCGGCGCTCCTGTTCCTGGAAGCCGTAGCCAAGGAAGAGCCGGTGCACCTGGGACGCAGAGTGGTGGTGATCGGAGGCGGCAACGCCGCCATCGATTCGGCCCGCACCGCGCTCCGCATGGGCGCCGAAGTTACCGTGGTGTACCGGCGCGAGCGTAAAGACATGCCGGCCATCCGCGAAGAGACCGACGCCGCCGAGCACGAGGGCGCGCGCTTCCACTTCCTGGCCACGCCGCACCGCATTGTGGGCGACGAGGACGGCAGCGTCAAAGCCATCGAGGCGGTCAAGACCAAGCTCGGCGAGTTCGACGCTTCCGGCCGCCGCCGCCCGGTGCCCACCGAAGAGATCGTGCGGATGCAATGCGACACCGTCATCCTGGCGGTGGGCGAGGCCGTGGACTTGGATTTCGCCCGCGCCTCCGGGTTGCGCATCAAGGAGGACAACACCCTGCAGGTGGACCGCTACACGCTCGAAACCAGCCGCAGCAAATTCTACGCGGGCGGCGACCTGATCAGCGGCGCTTCCAACGTCTCCAACGCCATGGGTTATGGCAAGAAAGCCGCGCGCAATATCGACCAGCGGCTGATGGGCTCGGGACGGTGGGACAATATCTGGCCCGAGTTTCTCTACAGCAACGCGCCGCCCGAGGCGCCCAGCGAGAGCCGGCGGCACGAGACCAGCGAACTCCCGGCGGCCGAGCGCGTCGAGAGCTTCGTGGAAGCCATGGTCGGCCTCCCCGCCGACGAGGCGCTGGACGAGGCGGGACGCTGTTTGCGATGCGACATCAAGGACCACCACTAAGGAGCCGCCATGCCTGACAAAATCTCCATTCGAATCGACGGCGAATACGTCGCCGCGCAGCAGGGCCAGACCATTCTGGAAGTGGCGCGCTCGAGCGGCAAGTACATCCCCACGCTCTGCTGGCTGGAAAGCCTGACCTCCGTGGGAGCCTGCCGGCTGTGCATTGTGGAAGTGTCCGGGGTGAACCGGCTCCTGCCCGCCTGCACCACGCCGGTGCAGGACGGCATGAGCGTCACCACCAACTCCGAAAAGCTCAAACAGTACCGCCGCATCGCCCTGGAATTCCTCTTCTCGGAGCGCAACCATGTGTGCGCCGTGTGCGTGTCCAACAACCACTGCGAACTGCAGGCCATGGCGCAGCGCCTGGGGGTGACGGAGGTCCGCTATCCCTACGCCTACCCGCGCATGCCGGTGGACCTTTCGCACGACCGTTTCGTGTTGGATCACAACCGCTGCATCCTGTGTACGCGCTGTGTGCGCGTGTGCGCCCAGGTGGAGGGCGCGCACGTGTGGGATGTGAGCGCGCGCGGCGTCCACTCCATGATCGTGTGCGACATGAAGCGGCCGTGGGGCGAGTCCAAGAGTTGCACCAACTGCGGCAAGTGCGTGCAGGTCTGCCCCACCGGCGCGCTGGCCGAGAAGGGCTTCGGGGTGGAGGAAATGGTGAAACACGATACCAATGTCACCCGTCTGATGGCCCGGCGTGGAGGCCGCTCATGACCCTGAAAAAGATTCGCCTGGCAACCGTGTGGCTGGATGGCTGCTCCGGCTGCCACATGTCGCTGCTCGACATGGATGAAGCCATCCTCGCCGTGGCCAAGAAGGCCGACGTGGTCTATGGCCCGCTGGTGGATGCGCAGGAGTTTCCCAAGGCGGTCGACGTGACCCTGATCGAAGGCGCCGTGAGTTCCCAGCACGACCTCGAAAAGGTGCGCACCATCCGCCAGCGCAGCAAGCTGGTGGTGGCGCTGGGAGACTGCGCCGTCACCGGCAATGTTCCCGCCATGCGCAATCCGCTGCCCGCGCGCAAGATGCTGGAGCGCATCTATGTGGAAGGCGTGCAGGAGAGCAAAGTAGTGCCGGTGGACGGCGTTCCCGCCCTGCTGCGCGCGGCCGTGCCGGTGCACGAGGTGGTGAAGGTGGACCTGCACGTGCCCGGCTGTCCTCCGCCCGCCAAGGCGATCCTGTTCGTTCTGGGGGAGTTGGTGGAGGGCCGCATCCCGGATTTGAGCTCGAAGGTGAAGTTTGGCTAAGAGGCGCCAGAAGCCGCTTCCCGGCGCCGGTGACGCCGTGGCAACCGTTGCCACCGTTCCCCACCCGGCCCCGAGCGGCCGGAAGCGGCCGGCGTAGCGAGAGTAACAATTATGAAAAAGATCACCATCGATCCCGTCACCCGCATTGAGGGCCATGCCAAGATCGACATCTTCCTGGACGACCAGGGCCACGTAGCCGACACCCAGTTCCACGTCACGCAGGTGCGCGGATTCGAAAAGTTCACCGAAGGGCGGCCGTTCTACGAGATGCCGTCCATTACCGCGCGCATCTGCGGCATCTGCCCGGTGAGCCATCTGCTGGCGTCGGCCAAAGCCTGCGACGCCATCATGGCGGTGGCCCCGCCCCCGGCCGGCGCCCTGCTGCGCGAGCTCATCCACTGCGCGCAGTATGTGCAGTCCCACGCCCTCAGCTTCTTCCATCTTTCGGCGCCGGATCTGCTGCTGGGCTTCGATTCCGACCCCGCCCACCGCAACGTCTTCGGGCTGATCGAAGAGAATCCCGAAGCCGCCAAGACCGGCGTGATGCTGCGCAAGTTCGGCCAGGAGATCATCGAGGGCCTGGCCAAAGAGCGCGTGCATCCGTCGTGGGTGGTGCCCGGCGGCGTGAACGCTCCGCTTTCCTCAGACGTCCGCGACCGCATTCTGGCCGGCCTTCCCAACGCCCGCGCCATGGCCAGCCGCACGCTGGCTTTTTTCAAAACCGTGATCGATAGCTTCCAGGAAGAGATCGACAACTTCGGCAACGCGCCCTCCATGTACGCCGGCATGGTGGACAAGGGCGGCGGCCTGCAATGGTACGACGGCGCCCTGAAGTTCAAGGATGCCGAGGGCAAGACCGTGGTGGCGGACATTCGCGCGAGCGACTACGCCCAGTTCATTGGCGAGGCGTCGCTCAAGAATTCCTACCTCAAAGCGCCCTACTTCAAGCCCATCGGCTACCCGGCGGGCGTCTACCGCGTGGGCCCCATGGCGCGGCTGAACGTGGCGGATCAATTCGGCACGCCCGAAGCCGACCGCGAACTGGCCGAATTCCGCCAGCGCTGCGGCAACCCGGCGCACAGCTCGTTCCATTTCCACTACGCGCGTTTGATCGAGCTGATCCACGCGCTGGAGAAGATCGAAGTACTGCTGGCCGATCCCGCTATTCTCGGCCGGCACGTGCGTTCCCATGCCCCGGTGAACTCGCTCGAAGGCGTCGGCATGATCGAAGCGCCGCGCGGCGTTTTGATCCACCACTACAAAGTGGACGAGCTGGGCGCCATCAAGTGGGCCAACCTGATCGTCGCCACCGGCCACAACAACCTGGCCATCAACCGCAGTGTGGCGCAGGTGGCCAAGCACTTCATCAACGGCAACGAGCTCAAAGAGGGGATGCTCAACCGCGTCTCCGCCGTAGTGCGCGCCTACGACCCCTGCCTAAGCTGCTCCACCCACGCCGACGGCACGCTGGAGATGGAGATTAAGCTGATCGGCCCGGACGGCGTGGTGCTCGACCGGATCGGGTGAACGAAGCAGGCGCTACCGGCTAACGTTGCGAGAGAGCTTGTGCGAGAAAATCGGCGATGCGTGCCCGGTTCACCGTTAGGCTAGAGAATTGGCGGTCAATCACATCCGAAAGCCGGGCGAGGGCACGCCGATTGACTGATTCTTGGTCCTCGAATATGCCCACCGAACGGAAGCGCTCTCCGATTCGCTCGCAGTGCATGATTCCTATCGTCGTGTCGCGGACCTTGTCATCCCCAGTCAGCGCGTAAACGAATAGCGGCATCGCCATTCCGTTGACTCGACAATCAACGGGATAATTTCCTTGCGGATCGGATTGGGGGCCGTGCCAATCGAATTCGCGCCGTTCGGGAGGTACATGCTCGGCGATGAAAGCCCGAAAGTCTTCAAGAAAGGTCGAGTGGACCCTGTCCCGCGTGAGGAAAAGTGATATCAGTGATCCGAAGAAGCCCCTGCACATAACTGTAGAGACTGTCCCCGAAGCGCTGATCGGCAATGCGCATAACCAGTTCACCGTCGCGGTCCTCTATAGAGAACACAGCGAGCGCGCTAATAATGATTTGCTGCCGGGTGCCGCGCTGGATTTCGCGCTCAGCCAGGTCGTAGGACAAATGCACGTAGGTATTACCCTCATCAGAGAGGTACCAGCCGCTCCCATTCTCCTTGAGCGTGATTGCAAGGTGGTCCCCATCATCGAACCGGAACGGCGTTAGGACGCGAAACCGGCCGATGCCTTCTGGCAAGAGGTCGATCTGCTCCGAAACTTTGGTCTTGCACTCCCGTTCGATGCTCGATGGATTCACCATGGCTTACCGCCAAACAGGTCCCGCTGCTCCTCATTGGGGCATTCAAACCCACATTCCTTCAGCATACATCGGACGGCGCCCTCCAGATCCGAATATTGCTTCGCTGGCGACGCGAAGGCGTCCTCTCGAGCGCCGAGAACCTGGTACCGCTCGGTAGCGTTGTGAATGTGGAAGTCGTAGAGGCTCTCCCGCTCAATCGCATTTGTATGCTGATGGCTCTTGCCGTTGTATCGGCGTAACCGAAATAATGGACCTGATTCAGGTATGAGGGCCAGAATGCACGAAAAGTCGAGACGGGCCGCGCACGTCGAATTCGCACTCGTCGTGGCCCCGTTTGGCCTTCAGCTTGAACATGTCCTGATAGCCCAGTGGCAGCACCTTCCGCTCGGCGATATACGCCGCGATTTCAGCATCCGTGAATCTAGCGGGCATCGGTGACACACCGTGTCTCTCGCGCGGCACAGCCAGCGCGCACATACCCGCGAGGCCGCACCAGAAAGAGCGGGCCGGACGCAAGGGATCGTATCGACATGGGCACGCTCCCAAAATAATATCACTTGGCCGCATTGCGCGTGCGAGCCCTCAGGGTACGCCTCGGCTACCGGCGGGCGTCTAACGCGTGGGCCGGACGGCATGGTGCTCGACCGGATGGGGTGAACGCAGGGCGCTACGGGCTTGGCATGGACCGGCCTTCCCAACGCCCGCGCCATGCCGGAATCGAGCCTCAGCGCCGAATCGGCGATGTCCGCTCTTCAAATCGTGATCCGCCGGTCGTGATTGGCGAACATGTTCTCGATGCGCGCCAAGCGCTGTTCAATGGCGTCAAGCCGGCGGCCCAGCGAGTCCCGCAGATCATCGATACGCTTGCTCTGGAACAAGGTTGCAATCGCAAAGCTGACACTGATGGGCAGGGCTACCTGGATGCAAGACAGTTGCCACCAAACCATGGTCCGATTCTACACCAAAGACGCCCAAGGGTATCGGGGCGCTAAGCCAGGCGTTTCTCGCCCCAACGATGAGGAGGGGGTGAGGCACAGCGCGCATCGTAACGGGCGGCACGCTGCTCGGTCGGATGGGCTGACCGCCGCGGCTCGGGTTTATTTCTGAGCCGGGGCGGGCAGGGCACGACGAGAAGCCCCGGGAAAACCTACCACGTCGCCGAACGTTCTTGCCATGTCCTCAAAGGCAGTTTCGAGCTTGTCGCGCTCTATCGGGTCGGTATAAGAAGTACGGTTCCACATTGCAGCGCCGACATTGTAAAAGTCCGTCATGGCATCGTATGCAGGTCCTTCCCCGATGGCGGCCAGGACCTGGCCGTGCGTGACGACACCAAAGTGGTCGAGCGCTGTGCCGAGGGTCTGCCAATCATGGCCTAAGACAACTTCGCCGGCGGCGTTGAGGGCGCCATTAAAGGCCTGGATTCGTTGATCCACGACTTTTTCGGCAATGTCCTGTCTATATGCGGTAAGCGCCTGGAATACGGCCATAAGACCAAAGAAGAGGGTGACGGCCTTGATGGTCATATCGAGCCAGTCGTAGAAATCATGTTTGCTGGTTTTAGCGGCGTGCGCCGGAGTTTGCGGGGCGGAATCCTTTTCCATGGGAGCTAAGTATAGCCTAATCCTCGATCCGGAGGAGTTTCAGCGGTTCCGCCCCCGGCGGGCCCCGGCTCCGCCGGCCATGGGATGAGGCCGGCCGGCGCGAGCCCCGGGCCGTCCCGGAACCGCGAGTTCTGTGGCCCCCGGGCCGCCGCCGGCACGGTTCGGCCCTCGGCGTCGTTTTGGCTCCGGCGCGGTGGGCTCCGGCACCTCGCGCTCCGGCACGGCGTGCCCCGGCGCCCCGGGCTCCCGCGCGGCGGGCCAAAAATCCAATTGCAGATCCGTTATACTGTTAATTCCCCGAGCGGAACCTTCGGGGACCACTCTACACAAAGGACCGACGCCATGAGCTTAAGCCAACTGGCCAGATCCATCAGTGAGTCGCCGACTCTCAAACTGAATGAAACCGCAGCGTCGCTGCGCGAAAAAGGCGAACCCGTTATCCACCTCGGGGGGGGCGAGCCGAAGAGCAAGGCGCCCATCGACGCCATTATCAACTGTGCCTCGCTCCTCTCGACCGGGGAGGTGAAGTATACGCCCGCCGACGGGATTCCGGCCCTCAAGAAAGCCATCATCCGGTACACGGAGGAGCACTACGGCAAACTGGCCGCGCCCGAAAACGTCATCGTATCCAGCGGCGCCAAGCAGTCCATCATGGTGTTTCTGCACGCCGTCCTCGATCCCAAGGAGGAAGTCATCTTCCCCACGCCGTATTGGGTCAGCTATCCCGAGATGGTGAAGATAGCCGGCGGCGTCCCGGTGCCGGTAAAGGCGGCAGATGGCGGTTTTGAGCCCACGGTCGACGAGATCGCGGCGGCTGTCGGCCCCTACACCAAAGCGGTCATCCTCAACAGCCCCAATAACCCTTCGGGCGTGGTCTACTCCGAAGAATTCGTGGCCGGCGTGGTGGATTTGTGTGAGAAACGCGACCTGTACCTGGTCATGGACGACTGCTACAACCGCCTGATCTTCGACTGGCGCGTCCCCACGAACTCCTACCGCTTCAGCCAGGCTCCCAACCTCGACAGCTCCAAGCTGGTGGTGATTAACTGCGTCTCCAAGATGTACGCCATGACCGGGTTTCGCATCGGCTGGACGGTCGCCAACCGCGAACTGGTCCGCGCCATGACCAACATTCAGTCGCAGGAGACCTCGGGCCCGGCGGCGCCTTCGCAGTGGGCCGCCGTGGGCGCGCTCAATGGTGTGCAATCGTGCATCGAGAGCCTCCGCCTGACTCTCGAAAACAACCGCAACGTGATGATCAAGCGCCTGTCGGCCTTCGACGGAGTCAAAGTCGTCAACCCGGGCGGCACCTTCTATTGCTTCCCCGACTTCAGCGCTTATGAGAAAGATTCGCAGAAACTTTCGAAGTTCCTGCTCGACCAGGTGCGCGTGGTCACGGTGCCGGGCCGCGAGTTCGGCATGGAAGGACACCTGCGCATGAGTTTCTGCGGAACCCTCAAGGAAATCACCGAGGGCGTCGACCGCATCCGCTGGGCGCTCGACCCGTCGGCGCCGAACGAGATGTTCCTGGGTGACCGCAAGATCGTGAGGAACTGGCGATGAACCCGTACGTGGATATTCCCTCTCCCACTCAGGCCGAAGCCGGCAAGCTAGCCAGCAGCTACGGCCTCATCAACCACGGCCTTACCAACCTGCGCCGCGTCTACTGGAACCTGCCGACCGCGGCTCTGTACGAAGAAATCATATTCCGCGGCGAGGCCCGCATCTCGCATCTGGGCCCGGTGGTGGCGACGACAGGAAAGCACACTGCCCGCGCGGCGGCCGACAAGTTCGTGGTGCGCGAACACTCCACCGAAAAGCGCGTCTGGTGGGGCGAATATAACCGTCCCTTCAGCGGCGAAAAATTCAACGTCCTGCTGACGCGCCTGCAGGCTTTCTTGCAGGGCCGCGACGTCTTCGTGCAGGATTGCTACGCCGGCGCCGACCCGGAGTATCGCCTGCCCATCCGCATCGTCACCGAAAAGGCGTGGCACAGCCTGTTCGCGCGCAACATGTTCATGAAGATCCGCGGCAGCGAGGAGCTCAACCGGCACATCCCGGAATTCACGGTGATCTGCGCGCCCTCGTTCCAGGCATCGCCTCTGGTGGATGGCACCCGCACGGAGACGTTCATCATTATCAACTTCCCGGCGCGCCTGGCGATCATCGGAGGCTCCGCCTACGGCGGCGAGATCAAGAAGACCATCTTTAC